>Ga0268265_10001969_pt1 | contig 16248 bp, 13 predicted proteins | sample KBSSwiS52_FD_190355 | JGI IMG/M metagenome (GOLD analysis project Ga0268265, IMG submission 190355) | Switchgrass rhizosphere microbial communities from Kellogg Biological Station, Michigan, USA - KBS Switchgrass S5-2 (SPAdes) (version 2) | ecosystem: Host-associated > Plants > Roots >... | reverse complement strand
GGCGCCGAACGCCTATTTCGCCTACTTCCGCGACCTCGACGGCAACAAGCTCTGCGCCTACAAATTCGGGTGAGCGCCGCCCCGCGAGCGGGGCGCGGTCCGCGCCGAAATCCCGAGGCCTGGGCCCCGCGCCGTCGACGCGGGGCCGGTTCGGGCGCGCCAGGAGACGCCTGATGACGCTGACGAGCAGCGCGCTCGACCCGCAGACGTTGATGGCCCAGGCCGAGGACGCGGCCGGCGCCGACGACTGGGGTCATCCGCCGTTCCGCGAGGCGCTGGACATCCTCTGCGACAGCGCGCGGCGCGAGGCGGGGCTGACGGCCGCGGGAGAAGCGGCCCTCACCGGCCGCATCGTCGACGCCGGGGTCAAGCGGCTGAAGCTCTACGCCGACCGCAAGCGCTATCCCGAGATCGGCAAGCAGAAGATCGTGCGGCCGCTGATCCTCACCGGACTGCCGCGCTCAGGCGCCGGCGTCCTGCATGCGCTGCTGGCCCAGGACCCGGTCGCGCGCAGCCCGCTGAACTGGGAGCTGGCCGATCCTTCCCCCCCGCCGCGGGCGGAGACGTTCGCGACCGATCCCCGCATCGCAAGGGCCGAGGCGGCGGCGCAGCGGCTGGATCCGGAGTTCCGCGCCCTGCACCCGGTCGGCGCCCTGTTGCCGGAAGAGTGCGGCGCGATCACCGCCATGGCCTTCCAGACGCTGAACTTCCGCGCCGCGGCGAACCTTCCATCGTACATCCGCTGGCTGCTGACGGTCTCCGACGCGCTGCCGGCCTACGTGCTCCACAAGCACCTCCTGCAGCACTTGCAGGCCTTTGCGCCCGGCCAGTGGTGGAGCCTCCAGTCCCCGCAGCATCTCTTCTGGCTGGATCGCCTGATGGAGACCTATCCGGACGCGCGAGTGGTGATGGTCCATCGCGACCCGGCCGCGGCGCTGCCCGCCAACGCCGCCCTGGTCGCCGTGCTGCGCCGCGGCTCGGGCCGGGACGATCCCAGGGCCGTCGGCGCCGAAGAGGTCGGCGCCTGGAGCCAGGCCGTGCGGCGGGCGCTGGCCTATCGCGAGAGCGGCGCCTGCGCCGGGCAGTTCTTCGACTGCCAGCACGACGACTTCGTCCGCGAGCCGCTGGAGACCGTCGAGGCGATCTACGAGTACTTCGACCTGACCCTGACCGACGAGGCGCGCAGCCGGATGGCGGCGTTCATGGCGGGCCGCCGGCAAGCCGCCCGCGGCAAGCGCATCTATTCGCCCGAACAGTTCGGCTTCGACGCCAAGACCCTCCGGCACGAGTTCGGCGACTACATTGAGACGCTCAACATTCCGACGGCCTGAAGGCGCAGGTCCGTCACATCACGTCCCAGCCGCCCGAATAGGCGAAGAACTGGCCGGTCTGGAAGCGGCTGCGGCCGTCCAGCAGCACCGAGGCGAAGGCGGCGAGCTCGTCGTTGGAGCCCAGGCGGCCCAGCGGCGTCTCGGCCACCAGCGGCGCGGACCAGGGGCCATGGTCGATGTGGTCGTCGGTGATCGCGCCGGCCGGCGCCAGGGGAAAGCCCGGCCCGACCACGTTCTTGGAGCCTACCGCGTTGATGCAGATCCCGTCGGCGGCGTGCTCCAGGGCCGCGGCCTGCACCAGGAAACTCTGGCCGGCGCGGATGGCCCCATAGAGCGACCAGCCGGCTTCCGGCCGCTTGCCGGCGGCGCTGGTGAAGACCACCACCTGGCCGCTCCGCTGCGCCTTCATCGGCGGGATCACCGCCCGCAGCAGGTGGAAGGTGGAGTCGAAGTGGCCATACATGCCCTGCAGGTCCTCCAGCTTCGCCTCCAGCAGCGGCCCGCGGGTGAAGCCCACGGCGGCGGAAGGGAAGAGGGCGGCGGCGTCCAGCCGCCCGAACCGGGCGAGCGCCCTGGCCACGAAGCGCTCGCAGCCGGCGGCGTCGGCCAGCTGCAGGCCGTTCTCGGCGGCGACCTCGAAGTCGGTCACGGTCTCCACCGCCGCGCCGAGGGCGACCAGGCGGTCGACGAGGGGCCCGTCCGCCCCCTGCAGCACCAGGTCATGTCCGGTGCGCGCCAGCGCCTCGGCGAGCTTTGGCCCAACGTACTCGCCGGCCCGGTTGATCAGCGCCACCCGCCGTTCCGTCTGCGCCATCCTCGTCCTCCCGCATTCGGAGCGAGGTTACGCGGCTGGAAGTGCGAGGCCATCCCCTAAACGTGGATCAGGTGGGCCACTTCGGCGGTGGTGGCGTCGGCCGTGGCGCCATGCTTGATGATGCGACCGCGCTGCATGACGAAGTAGTGGTCGGCGAAGGACCAGGCGAAGTCCAGATTCTGCTCGACGATCAGGATCGCCACGCCCAGGTCCGCGCGGATGCGGGCCAGCGCCGCCTCGATCTGCTGGACGATATTGGGCTGGATGCCCTCGGTGGGCTCGTCGAGCAGCAGCAGGTGGGGGCGCCCCGCCAGGGCGCGGCCGATCGCCAGCTGCTGTTGCTCGCCGCCGCTCAGCACGCCGGCCTTGCGCTGCGCGATGTCCTTCAATTTGGGGAACAGGTCGAAGATGTAGTCGGGGACCTTCTTCGGGGCCTTGTCCTTGCGCCCGGCCAGGGCCGACAGGCCCACCGAGAGGTTCTCCTCTACGGTCAGGTGCGGGAAGACGTGGCGGCCCTGGGGCACGAAGCCGATGCCGGCCCGGGCGCGCTGATGGGCGCTGAAGCTGCTGACGTCGTTCTGATTGAGGAAGATCTGCCCCTTGGTCAGCTTCATCTGGCCGACGATGGTCTTGAGCAGGGTGGTCTTGCCGACGCCGTTGCGGCCGAGGATCGCCCCGGCGCCGCCGGCCTTCATGTCCAGGGCGACGTCGAACAGCACCGGGCTCTTGCCGTAGGCCGTGTCGATCGCACGCAGGTTGAGGAGCTCGGTCATGCCTTTGGCCGTCCCAGGTAGATGGAGGCCACGTCGGGGTCGTTGCGGACCTCGGCCAGGGAGCCCTCCTTGAACAGGTGGCCCTGGTGCAGCACGGCCACGTGGCCGCCGAGCTGCTCGACGAAGTCGATGTCGTGGTCGATCACCAGCACCGAATGGGCGCCGATCAGGGCGCGGACGATCTCGGCGGTTCGGGTGGATTCGGCCGCCCCCATGCCGGCGGTGGGCTCGTCCAGCAGCAGCAGCTCGGCCTCGGTGGCGACCACCATGCCGATCTCCAGCCACTGTTTCTCCCCATGGGACAGCAGGCCGGCCAACGTCTCGCGCCGCTCGGTCAGGCCCACGGTCTCCATCACCTGCTCGGCCTTGGCGCGGACGTCCTTCGGCGGCTGGAAGCCGAGGTTGCGCCACCAGCGGCGGTCCTTGGTGGCGGCGATCAGCAGGTTGTCGAACACCGACAGGCCCACCAGCACGCCGGGCGTCTGGAACTTGCGGCAGACGCCGCGGCCGACGATGCGGTCCTCGGCCAGCCTGGAGATATCCTCGCCGCGGAATAGAATGCGCCCCTCGGTCGGGCGCACCCGGCCGATCACCGCGTCGCACATGGTGGACTTGCCGGCCCCGTTGGGGCCGATGACGACGGTGAGGGTGCCGGCCTGGATGGTCAGGTCCAGGTCGTTCAGCGCCTTGAAGCCGTCGAAGTCGACGGTGACGTGCTCGATGCGCAGGAGCGGCGGTCCGGCCGGCGCGATCGCCGGCGCGTCGGGGAGCAGTTCCAGGACCTCGCTCATGCGGCCACCTTCGGCTTCGCGGTGCGGTCGGGAAGGGCCGGCGCCTTGAGGCGAAACTCGGGGATCATGCCGGCCACGCCCTTGGGCAGCACGGTGACCACCAGGATGAAGATCAGGCCCAGCGCATAGAGCCAGAACTCCGGCAGCACGCTGGAGATCTTGTCCTTGGCGAAGTTGACCAGCAGGGCGCCGGCGATGGCGCCGCCCAGGCTGGCGCGGCCGCCCACCGCGGCCCAGACCACCATTTCGATGGACGGCACCACGCCCACCAGGGCCGGCGAGATCACCCCGGCGTGCAGGGCGAAGAGGGCGCCGGAGAGGCCCGCGAACACGCCGGCCACGCTGAAGGCGATGATCTTGATGGGCGTCGGGTCGTAGCCCAGGAACCGCACCCGGTTGGTGTTGTCGCGGGTGGCGCGCAAGAGCTTGCCGAACCGGGACCTGAGCAGCGCCCAGCCGCCCAGGAACGCCAGGGCCACGATCGCCAACGTCGCCCAGTAGAGGCCGTGGGCGAAGCCCTCGGAATTCATGTTGAGGCCGAACAGCGTCTTGTAGTTGGTCAGGCCGTTGAAGCCGCCGGTGAAGGCCTGCTGGCTGATCAGCAGGGTGGCGAAGGCCAGCGCCAGGGCCTGGGTGATCAGGGCGAAATAGACCCCGCCGATCCGCCTCCGGAACACCAGCCAGCCGAACGCCGCCGCCAGGATGGCCGGAACCAGGATGACGGCGGCCACCGCGACCAGCGGGCTCTTGAAGATGGCCCACCACCAGGGCAGCGCCTTGACGTTTGACCAGACCATGAAGTCCGGCATCACCTCGCCGCTTTCCAGCCCGACCAGCTTCAGGTGCATCGCCAGGGCGTAGCCGCCGAGGCCGAAGAACACCCCCTGGCCGAGGCTGAGGACGCCGCCTTCGCCCCACAGCAGCACCAGGCCCATGGCGGTCAGCGACAGGGCCAGGAACCGGCCGGTCAGCGACAGGTCGTAGGAGGACAGGAAGAAGGGCGCGGCGGCGAAGGCCGCCAGGGCCAGCAGCCCGAAGCCCGCCTTGAGGGGAGGAAGGGTCATGACGCGCGCCTCACTCGTCGAGGGCGCGCGAGCGGACCGCGATCACGCCCTGGGGCCGGAACTGCAGGAAGATGATGACGAAGATCAGGGTGATGACCTGGGCGAAGCTCACGTCGGTGAACACCTGCGCCATGGCCGAGACCAGGCCGATGAGGATCGCGGCGATGGTGGTGCCAGCGATGCTGCCCAGGCCGCCCAGGATCACCACCAGGAAGGCGGTGACGATGTAGCTTTGGCCGACGGTGGGGGTTACGGGGCCCAGGAGGGCCAGCACCACGCCGGCGACGCCGGCCACCGCCGAGCCCAGGGCGAAGACGAAGAGGTCGACCCCGCGCACGCTGACTCCCATGGCCGAGGCCGTGGGCCGGTCCTGGTTCGCGGCGCGCACCAGCAGGCCGATGCGGCTGGTCTTCAGCAGGGTGGCCAGGGCGACGAGCGCCAGGATGGCGACGGCCATGATGAACAGGCGGGTGATCGGCAGCGAGATCGGGCCGATGTTGGCGGCGCCGTCCAGCCAGGCGGGCGCGGTCACCGAGACCCCGGTCGCCCCGAAGATGTCGCGGGCGCCCTGCTGGACGATCAGGCTGACGCCCCAGGTGGCCAGCAGGGTGTCGAGCGGGCGGTCGGCCAGGCGGCTGACGATGGTGGTCTCGAGGATGGCGCCGAGGATGCCGCCGCCGGCGAAGGCCACGAACATGGCCGCGACGATGCCGAGGGGACCTGGGACCACCAGGATGGTGAGGTAGGCGAGGTAGCCGCCCAGCATCACGATCTCGCCGTGGGCCATGTTGATGACCCGCATCAGGCCGAAGCTGAGGGCGAGGCCCAGCGCGGCGAGGATGTAGATGGACCCGACGCTCAGGCCGTTGAAGACCTGTCCTAGGAGAAACGCCGGGTCCATCGTCAAGCTTCCAACTGTACTAGGGGTTCAAGTTTCAGCTGATGGTGCAGGTCTTGTCGGGGAAGGTGACCGGGTCGTAGGGCTCGGGATCGATCGGCGCCGGCGAGTTCCAGATCACCTTGAACTTGCCGTTCGCATCGAGCTGGCCGATGTAGCCGGTCTGCACCAGGCTGTTGTTGGCGATGAACTTCACCGCGCCCAGCGGGGTCGGGATCGCCTCCAGTGTCACCGCCGCGGCGCGAACGGCGGCCGGGTCGAAGGACTTGGCCTTCTCGACGGCGGCCTTCCAGACGTAGACGTCGACATAGCCGTGGACCATCGGGTCGCTCGTGACCTTGTCGGCCCCGAACTTGGCGCGATACGCCGCGATGAACTTGGCGTTCTCCGGGCTATCCAGGGTCTCGAAGTAGTTCCAGGACGCGTAGGAGTCCTTCACCAGCGACGGACCCATGGATTGCGCCTCTTCTTCAGCGATCGACAGCGACATGATCGGAACCTTGTCCGGGGTCATTCCCGCGGCGGCCATCTGCTTGAAGAAGGCCACGTTGGAGTCGCCGTTCAGGGTGTTCAGGATGAACTCGGGCTTCGCCGCCTTGATCTTGGCGATCACGCCGGAAAAGTCCGTGCCGCCCAGGGCCTGATACTCCTCGCCCACCACCTTCATGCCGTCGGCTTCGATATGTTTGCGGGCGATCAGGTTGGCGGTGCGCGGGAAGACATAGTCGGAGCCGACCAGGAAGTAGGTCTTGAAGCCCTTCTCCTTCGCCCAGGCCAGCGCCGGCAGCATCTGCTGGTTAGGCTGGGCGCCCGAGTACATGATGTTCGGCGAGCACTCGTTGCCCTCGAACTGCACCGGGTACCAGAGCAGGCTCCCGGCCTTCTCGAAGACCGGCAGCATCGCCTTGCGGCTGGCCGAGGTCCAGCCGCCGAACACCGTGGCGACCTTGTCGCTCTCGAGGAGCTTGGTGGCCTTCTGGGCGAACACCGCCGGGTCGGACCCTCCGTCCTCGACGACCGCCGAGATCTGCTTGCCCATCACGCCCCCGGCGGCGTTGATCTCGTCGATGGCCATCATGGTGGAGTTCTTCACCGTCACCTCGCTGATCGCCATCGTGCCCGACAGCGAGTGCAGCACGCCGACCTTGACGGTGTCGCCGCTGGGCGCTGCCGCAGCGCCGGCGTCCGCGGACTTCTCGGCGGGCTTGGAGCAGGCTGCCAGGGCGAGCCCGGCCATCAAGGCCGCGGCGAGCGCCGATCGTCTGTTAAATCCTTTTATCATCACCGTTTTTCTTCCTTTGGACGGCGCCCCCGGGCGTCATGTCTCAGGTTGCTCCGAGACCGGGCTCCGGCGAACGTTGCTGCAGCGCGGCATGCGCGGGTATGTGTCGTTTGACGTATCTTTGAGCAGCGGGTTCGGGCCGCGATCCAACCAGGGAGCAGCGGATCGCGGCCCTTCCCTCAGGCGCTCAAGGGGAATCAGAACGCCGAGGTAACGGAGAAGACGGCTGTGGACCCCGCCAGGTTCTTTCCGGTGGATCCAGGGACCGTGCGGTTGGTGTCCTGGTATTCAAGGCCAACCGTGATCTTCTGATAGGTGTAACTGGCCCCAAGGCCCCAGTTGATCTTGTCGTTGTACCCTGTGCCATCTTCGTAGCCCAAGGTGCCTTTCACGGCGAAGGGCGTGTCGGGGAAGGCGTAGGATGCTGTTCCGTAGACATAGGTGGAGTGGCCAGGCGTGTATTCGTCATGCACCACGCCGAGCGCGCCGCCGAGCGGGCCCACCGGGAAAGTGACCTCCGCGGCGTATTGGTCGAAGTCGAGGCCCTTGGCGTCGTAGTAGACCAGCCGCAGGTATTTGGCCGACCAGCCGATCTTGCCGACCGTGCCCTTGGCGCCGGCGTACCAGTCCGTCTCCGAGGCGCCGAAGCCGGCGTCCTTGTCCAGGCTCGAGGCCCACACGCCGGCGAAAACGCTGACGGAGTCGCTGAGCGGCACGCCAGCTTCCAGGCTGCCTTGCAGCACGGGCTTCTTGTCCGAAAGCGACACGCCGCGGAGGCGATAGTCGCTGAACACGCCGATGCTCGCCGCCGTGGTCACTTCGGCCTGCGCGGCGCTGGCCGCCAGACCGGCGGCGAGCGCGCAGCCCGCCAGCAGTTGAATGCGAATTCTCTTCATAATCCCCGTATCCCCTCGTGAGTTTCAGACATCGCAGCCGCCGGTTTTGAGGGAGCGGCGGTCCACGACTGGCGCGAGCGTTGCTGCGGTGCGGCACGGGTGAAATGGGGCGTTTGACGTATGGCCCAGCTTGTGGCGCCAACTAAGCCGGCGGTTGCACGCACACGGAGCATCGGGCGCCGGAAATTGCGGCGTGCGCCGGCGAACAGGGCGATGGCCGCGGCGAGCCCGCCCGTGGGCCGGAGACGACCTGATAGGTTTTTGGGCGGGAGGCGCGAATGGGGCGCGCCGTCGCCTGCGGACGGGACGATGGCGATCACGGGGGTCTGCACGGACGGCGTAGCGGCGGCGAAGTCCTTCGCCGGGCGCGCCTGACGCCATGGCCGACGCCGCCGCCCAGTCCGCCTCACCCCGCCGCCAGCGGGTGGTGCGCAGCCGCCGCCAGTACAACCAGTGGGTCGCCGACCAGACACTGGAGGACTATGCGCTGCGCTTCACGGCCGAGCGGGCGCGGCGCTGGCCGACCCTGCGGGTGGCCAACACCGCCATGGGCTCCATCGCCTTCCTGGCCTGCGAGGCGATCGGCGCCACGGTGGCGCTGAACTACGGCCTGGCCAACACCGGCTGGGCGCTGCTCGGGATGGCGGTGGTGATCGTCCTGACCGGGGCGCCGATCTGCTACTACGCCGCCCGCTACGGCGTGGACATGGACCTGCTGACCCGCGGCTCGGGCTTCGGCTACCTGGGCTCGACCATCACCTCGGCGATCTACGCCTCCTTCACCTTCATCCTGTTCGCCATCGAGGCGGCGATCCTCTCGGCGGCGCTCAAGCTTTGCTTCGGGATTCCGCTGCCGCTCGGCCATGTGATCAGCGCGCTGGTGGTGATTCCCGTGGCCGCCTACGGGGTGCGGCGGATCAGCTGGCTGCAGACCTGGACCCAGCCGGTCTGGCTGCTGCTGCAGCTCGCGCCCCTGGCCTTCATCGCCCTCAAGGCGAGCCAGGGCGTGGACCTCTCGCCCGACCTCGGCCCGGTGGTTCCGCAGGGCTTCGACCTGGCGCGGGCGGGCGCGGCGGGGGCCATCATGCTCTCGCTGCTGCCGCAGATCGGCGAACAGGTCGACTACCTGCGGTTCCTGGCGCCCAAGACCCGCGCCAACCGCTTGGGCTGGTGGGCGGCGGTGTTGTGGACCGGGCCGGGCTGGATCGTGCTGGGCGGGGTGAAGATCCTGCTGGGCGCGGTGCTGGCGCTGATGGCCGTGAAGGCCGGGATGACCCACGCGGACGCCGCCGCACCCGCCCAGATGTACAACAACGTCTTCGCCGAGCTCATCGGCTCGCCGACCGCGGCGCTGGTGGTGACCGGCCTGTTCGTGGCCGTCTGCCAGGTCAAGATCAACGTCACCAACGCCTATGCCGGCTCCATCGCCGCCTCGAACTTCTTCTCCCGCCTGACCCACCGCCACCCGGGCCGGGTGGTGTGGCTGGTGTTCAACGTGCTGGTGGCCCTGCAGCTGATGGAGGCGGGCATACTGGAGGTGGTGGAGCGCATCCTGGCGCTCTACTCCAACTTCGCGGTGGCCTGGATCGGCGCGGTCACCGCCGACCTGGTGGTCAACAAGCCCCTGGGCTTCAGCCCCAAGGGCATCGAGTTCAAGCGCGCCTACCTCTACGACATCAACCCGGTCGGCGTGGGGGCCATGGCCATCTCCCTGGCGGTCTCCACCGTCTGCTTCTTCGGCGCCCTCGGCCCGACGGCCGCCGCGCTGTCGCCGCTGATCGGGCTCGGCGTCGCCTTCACAGCCGCCCCCGCCATCGCCTGGGCGACCAAGGGACGTTACTATCTGGCCCGACCGCGCGAGATCCTGCCGGCCGCGGCGCTCACCTGCGTGGTCTGCGAGAACGCCTTCGAAGGGCCGGACATGGCGTCCTGCCCGGTCTATGGCGGAATGATCTGCTCGCTCTGCTGCACCCTGGAAGCTCGCTGCCACGACGCCTGCAAGGAGAGCGGGCGGCTGGTGGACCAGACGGCGCGGCTGCTGCGCCGCCTGCTGCCGGGGTCCCTGCCGCAGGCCGCCTATTCCCTGGTCGCCCGCTTCCTCGGGGTGATGGGCCTCTCGGCCCTGCTCGTGGCCGGCGCCCTGTCGCTCATCTACTACCGGCAGACGGGCCTTCCGGGCGTCGACCACGCAGCGCTGCGGCAGACGCTCGGGCTGACGTTCGCCGCCCTCCTGGTGCTGGCGGCCTTCGCCGGCTGGTTCATCGTGCTGGCGGGCGAAAGCCAGCGTTCGGCCGAGGACGAGACCGAGCGCCAGACCGTCATGCTGATGGAGGAGATCGAGGCGCACGGGCGCACCGACGCCGAGCTGCAGCGGGCCAAGGAAGCCGCCGAGGCCGCCAATCTCGCCAAGAGCCGCTACATCGTCGGCGTCAGCCACGAGATCCGCGCGCCGCTCAACGCCATTTCCGGCTACGCCCAGCTCATCGAGCGCAATCCCATGGCCGACGCCTCCGACGCGATCGGCGTGATCCGCCGCAGCGCCACCCACATGGCCGACCTCGTCAACGGCCTGCTGGACATCTCGCGGATCGAGAACGGCGCCCTGCGGATCGAGCGCGAGCTGGTGAACCTGCCCGACCTGCTCGACCAGCTCGTGGGCATGTTCCGCCTGCAGGCCGAGGCCAAGGGCCTGGGATTCCGCTACGCCTTCCCGGCCAACATGCCCAGCTGGATCTACGCCGACGAGAAGCGGCTGCGACAGATCCTGATCAACCTGCTGTCCAACGCCATCAAATACACGCCGGCCGGCGAAGCGTCGCTGAAGGTGATCTGGCGCGGCCAGGTGGCGGAGTTCGAGGTCTCCGACACCGGCGTCGGCATGGACCCGGCCGAGCTGTCGCGGATCTTCGAGCCCTTCCACCGGCTGCACAACGCGGCCAGCGCCGATGCGCCGGGCATGGGGCTGGGCCTGACCATCACCAAGCTGCTGGTCACGGTCCTGGGGGGCGAGGTCTCGGTGACCAGCGCGCCGGGCCAAGGCTCTACGTTCCACATCAAGCTGATGCTCTCGGAAGCGCGCGAGGCGCCGCAGGCCCGCCCGCGCGACCATCGCATCAGCGGCTATTCGGGCGCGCGCCGGCGCGTGCTGGTGACCGACGACGACCCCACCCACCAGGCGCTGGTGCGCGAGATCCTGCAGCCCCTGGGCTTCGAAATGACCTTCGCCTCGGACGGGGCGGCGGCGCTGGCGACCGTGGCGGCGCAGGCTCCCGACCTCGTCGTCATGGACATCTCCATGCCGGGGATGGATGGCTGGGCGGCCGCCCGCCTGTTGCGCGAGGCCGGCGAGGACGTGCCGATCCTGATGGTCTCGGCCAACGGCCATGATTTTTCCCGCAGCCGGCGGGAGGACGACCCGCACGACGACTTCCTCATCAAGCCCTACGAGGTCGACGACCTGCTGGAGCGCGTGGAGACCCTGCTCGGCCTGAGCTGGATCCGCGCCGGGGCGGCGGCGGTCACATGAGCGGCGACCTCGTCCTGGTCATCGACGACGATCCGGACGCCCGGGCCATGCTGGCGCGCGCGCTGGGGGAGGCAGGCTTCTCAGTGCTGGGCGCCACGGACGGCGAGGCGGGCCTGGGACTCGCCGCCCAGGCGGCGCCGCAGCTGATCCTGATGGACGCGGTCATGCCCGGCCTGACCGGCTTCGAGGCCTGCCGGCGGCTGAAGGCGCGTCCCGACCTCGCCCACATCCCGGTGATGTTCATGACCGCGCTCAGCGAGAGCGAACATGTGGTGGAGGGCTTTCGCGCCGGCGGTGTGGACTACGTCACCAAGCCGGTGGTGCTGGACGAGCTGGTCGCCCGCATCCGGGTGCATCTGGCCAACGCCCAGATGGCGCTGAGCGCGCGCCAGGCGCTGGACGTGGCCGGACGCTCGCTGCTGGCCGCCGACGGACGGGGCAAGGTCCTGTGGCGCACGCCGCAGGCCGCGCGCCTGCTGGCCGGGCTCGGCGTGGGCGAGGACGCCGCCGGGGCGCTCGCCGAGGCCCTGCGCGCCCTGGCCCAGGACCCGTTGGCGCCGGGCGCGCCGCCCGCCGCGCTCACCCTCGGGGGCCGGCGCATGCAGCTGACCTACCTGGGCCGCACGGGCGAGGACCACTTCTTCCGCCTGTCGGAGCCGCTCGAAGGTCGCGAGCCGGGGATCCTGCGCGACGCCCTGAAGGTCACCGCCCGCGAGGCCGACGTCCTGGTCTGGATCGCCAGAGGCAAGTCCAACCGCGACATCAGCGAGATCCTCAACATCAGCGCCCGCACGGTGAACAAGCATCTGGAGCAGGTCTTCACCAAACTGGGGGTCGAGAACCGCGCCGCCGCCGCCGCGATCGCCACGCGCGTCGTCGCGGCCTACAGCTAGGCCGGGCGCAATTGACCGTCCTCGCCTCCACCCCCTAAAGCTGACCCACAGACAACTCGGGCGACCGGACCGCGGCGCCAGCTAGACAATTAGGGAGCGCAGCGCATGGCTGGCGTGCTTACGGAGACCCGCGAGGGCGTTCGAATCATCACCCTCAACCGTCCGGAACGGCATAACGCCATGAACGACGAGATGGGGGAGCTCTTCAGGGCCGCCATCGACGAGGCGCTGGAGGACGAGGCGGCGATCTCCGTCCTCATCCTGGCCGCCGGCAAGTCGTTCTGCTCCGGCCGCGACGTGACCGTGCTGGGCCACCGAGCCCGGGACGAGAGCAACTTCACCTTCTTCCGCCGCCATCAGGCCGGGCGGATGAAGGTGCTGGACAGCCCCAAGCCGTTCGTCGCCGCCCTGAAGGGCGCAGTGATCGGCGGCGGCTGCGAGCTGGCCCTGGCCTGCGACGTGCGGGTCTCGTCCACGGACCTGAAGATGTCGCTGCCGGAGATCAACTACGGCATCCTGCCGGACACCGGCGGCAGCCAGATGATGACCGCCCTGATCGGTCCCTCGCGCACCAAGTACATGGTGCTGAGCGGCGAGCGGATCGATGCGGCCACGGCGCTCTCCTGGGGCGCGGTGGACTTCGTGGTCGAGCCGGAGGAGCTGGACGAGCGCGCCTTCCAGATCGCCCGCACCTTCGCCAAGAAGCCGCCGATCGCGCTGGCCATGGGCAAGGCGATGGTCGACCAGATGCACATGGGCGCGATCAAGAACGGCCTCGGCCAGGAGCTGATCGCCCAGACGGCGCTGTATTCGTCCGAGGACTACAAGGAGAACCGGGCGGCGCGCGCCGAAGGCCGCGAGCCCAGGTATCGCGGACGCTGACGCGGGCCCGGGGGGCGCCCGCAGGACGGCCGCATCCGCAGCCGTCCCCTCTTACCGTCAGGCACGCCGATGGCTGTCAAGCTCGACCCGCCGCGCCCCGCGGCGGACTCCCCTGAACCGAAGCTGGCCCAACGGGTCGCCGCCGACATCGAGCGCGACATCGGCGACGGCGTTTGCCAGGTCGGCGAGAGCCTGGGCACCGAGGTGGAGCTGGTCGCCCGCTACGGGGTGAGCCGGTCGGTGCTGCGCGAAGCCCTGACCCTGGTGGCCTGGAGCGGCCTGGCCGAGATGCGCCGGGGCAAGACCGGCGGCCTGGTGGTCACGGCCCCGTCGGAGGCGACGACCGCCTGGGGCTTGCACAGCTATCTCGACTTCGTGGTCGGCGACCTCTCCGAGCTCCTGGAGCTGCGCCGGGAGCTGGAGGAGCTGGCGCTCACCCTGGCGATCCAGCGCCTGGGTCCGGCGGACCTGGCCGCCTTCCTGACCCTGGAGGCGGCCTTCCATCGGGCGGCCAGCGCCAAGGTGAAGCTCGCCCGCGGCTCGACGATCCTGCAGCAGATCGCGGCGACCTCGCGCAACCCCCTGCTCTCCCTGCTGCTGACGACGCTCTCCGGGCTGATGGTGGAGCGGATGCTGCGCGCGGGCGTCGAGGTGCAGGCGCTGCTGGCCAAGGGCGAGCAGATCGCCGCCTTGCGGCTGGAGCAGCTCCAGGCCGTCCTGGCCGTCTCGACCGGGCGCGCGCTGACCGCCAGCGCCCAGGTGTTCCGGGCCTTCGAGGAGATGGCCGCCCTGCCGTCGACCGGGGTCCCTTCCACCCAGCGGGAGCTGGCCGAGGTGATGCAGATCATCGGCCCCGGCGGAACGCCCAAGCTCGCCCAGGAGGTCGCCCGGCAGATCCGCGGGCGGATGGTGGGGGAGAAGCTGGGACCCGGGGCGCACCTGGGTTCGGAAGTGGAGCTGATGGCCGCCTATGGGGTCAGCCGCGGCGTCGTGCGCGAGGCGATCCGCATCCTGGAACGGCTGTCGGTGGCGCACATGGTGCGCGGCAAGGGCGGCGGCCTTCGCGCCCTGGTCCCCGACGCCCAGTCGATCGTACGCAGCACCGGCGCCTACTTGCGGGCGGCGAATATCCGCCAGCGCCACGTGGAGGAGGTGAGCGCCGTCCTGGGGCTGGCCGCCGCGGAGAAAGCAGCCCGGGACGCCGGCGCGGCCGATCGCGTTACGGCGACGCCGCCGGCGCTGGACTCGCTGAAGCCCGCGAGCCTGAAGGACCTGGCCTTCACCTATTTCGAGCTGGTGCGACGGCTGAGCGGCGGCGGCGCCATCGGGGTGACCGTCGATATCCTGGCCGACCTCTACGGCCTGGGCGAGCAGGCCTGGGCCGACCATGTGGTGGTCCGGGCCGTAGTCTCCGATCGGATCGCCGACCTCGTGGAGGCGGTGCGGGCGGCTCGGCCGGACCTGGCGCGCCGGCGCATGCTGCTGCTGCAGCGCTCTGGGGCGGTGGTCCGTTCCCCGGCGGCGCCCTGATCGTCCGGCGGCCGACGCCGTGAATTGACCGCCTCCGGGCGAAGCCTTAGCGATGCGCAAGCCAGGCCCGCCGAGGGCGCGAAGGCGGGAACGGGAAGGACGAAGGAATGGCCTTGGAAGCAGCACCTCCGCTGGGGACCCGCATGTTGCCAGCGGACACCTTCAAGGGACGGACCGTCTATGTGACCGGGGGCGGCACCGGCCTGGGCAAGGCGATGGCGGTCGAATTCGCCCGTGCCGGCGCCGATGTGGCCATCGCCAGCCGCGATCCTGATCACCGTGCGGCCGGCGTTGCGGCTATCGAAGCCCTGGGCGCCAGGGCGGTCGGCACAGCGGTCGACGTGCGCAGCCCCGAGTCCATCGTGGGATCCTTCAACGAGGTCGAGGAAGCGCTCGGCCAGAGCATCTCCATCCTGATCAACAACGCGGCCGGCAACTTCGGCGTCCCGGCCGAGCGGATGAGCGCCAACGCCTGGAACGCGGTGATCAACATCGTGCTGAACGGCACCTTCTACTGCTCCAGCGAGTTCGCCCGCCGCCTGATCGAGCGCAGGGAGGGCGGAGCGATCCTGAACATCGGCGCCACCTACGCCTGGACCGGCGGCCCGGTGGCCGCGCACTCGGCGGCGGCCAAGGCCGGCGTCACCAACCTGACCCAGACGCTGGCCGTCGAATGGGCCCCGGACAACATCCGTGTGAACTGCCTGGCCCCTGGCCTCTTCCCGGCCAAGGACCGCTCGAAGCAGATCATGAGCATGAAGGGCGGCGAGCAGCGCGGCGGCGAGACCATCCCCGCCGGGCGGGTCGGCGAGGCCCACGAGCTGGGCTGGGCCGCCGCCTATATGTGCTCGCCCTACGCGGCCTACCTCACCGGCCACACCCTGGTGTTGGACGGCGCCAACTGGCTGCGCCGCTACGGCTTCGGCATGCCGGAGTTCGAGCCCGTCCGCGACCGCTTCGACCGCCTGAAACAGGAAGCGGAGGGCCGCGAGACGGAGGGCTCCTGATGGGCAAGCTCGCAGGCAAGACGGCGCTGGTGACCGGCGCCGGCCGCGGTATCGGCCGGGGAATCGCCAGGCGGCTGGCCGCCGACGGGGCGAAAGTGGCGATCAACTATTCCCGCGCGGCGGCCCAGGCCGAGGAGCTGGCCGCGGAAATCACGGCGGCTGGCGGCGAGGCGATCACGGTCGCCGCCGACATCTCCGACCCGCCGCAGGTCACGGCGATGTTCGAGAGGATCAGGCAGGCGTTCGGCGGCCTCGACATCCTGGTGAACAACGCCGGCCGCGGCACGAACGGCGGCGCCGGGACCCTCGCGGACACCACCGTCGAAGAGTTCGACGCGATCTTCGCGCTCAACACGCGCGGGACCTTCCTGGTGACCAAGGGCGCCCTGCCGCTGCTGCGCGACAACGGCCGGGTGATCAACATCTCCTCGACCACGACCCGAGTGCGGATGCCGGGCCTGGCCATCTACGCCGGATCGAAGAGCGCGGTGGAGGCCTTCACCCGCGGCTGGGCGGCCGAGCTCGCGCCGCGCAAGATCACGGTGAACTCGGTGGTCCCCG
>Ga0268265_10001964_pt1 | contig 16303 bp, 14 predicted proteins | sample KBSSwiS52_FD_190355 | JGI IMG/M metagenome (GOLD analysis project Ga0268265, IMG submission 190355) | Switchgrass rhizosphere microbial communities from Kellogg Biological Station, Michigan, USA - KBS Switchgrass S5-2 (SPAdes) (version 2) | ecosystem: Host-associated > Plants > Roots >... | reverse complement strand
TCGTGACGGACGACGCCTTCGTGGTCTCCGGAGCAAGTGGGCGGTCCGTATCACAGGCCGCAAGTAACGACAGGCCAAGGAGCACCGCGGGTGTAACGCGGGCCGCGCGCTTGTGCCTGGAGCGTAAAGTCGTACCCATTGTCATGATCCTCGTGATTTATCGGTCAGCCGCTCCGGTGTCTTCGCCCGAGTGCGAAGTGACGGCGGATTGGCGATCGCGAATAAACCAGACGGGATCACGTGGATGTCACGCGGTGATCACTTGGGGCTCTGATGCCCAGGTGACTCGAGTCACCCGGTCCATAAACCCGTGAAGCCCCGACGGCTTGGCTGGGGCTTCCTACTGGGGCGGGTGGATTCGGACCAGGTGAGCACGCCGTGCGGTCAGCGTTGCGCGGCGTCTTCGGCGGCCTCTCGTTGGCTGCCGACCCAGCTGCGCCGATGTAAGTTCTTGTCCCTCTTACAGATGGCTAGGGACGAAATCGAACCGCCGACACGCGGCTTTTCAGGAAGTGTGTAGTTGACACGCGAACAGACCTGACCCCTCCGAAGGTGGACTCGATCCGACGTTGAACTCGCCACGAATTGAGTTGGGCTGCTGAAACCGCGCAGCGGGATGCGCACGGCCGAACCGTTAGGCGCACGTCACGCACCCGTGTCAGGCCTTCGCGTCGGGCAGGGGCTCAAAGAACAGCTCGTCGGCGTAGCACCACCCCCAGTCCTCGCCAGGCTCGAAGCTGCGCATGATGGGGTGCCGGGTGCCGTGGAAGTGCTCGGTCGCGTGCTTCACCGCCGACTGGTCCGCAGCAGCTGACGTGTCCGCACGTGAGGCAGAGCCGGAGGTGCACCCAGCGGCCACCGGTCTTGAGGCACTCCTCGCATCCGTCCGGCGTGCGCGGTGCGACGTCGTGGACTTGGCTCGAGTGCTCGCATGTTGTGGCCATGGTCTCGTCTCTCGATTGCCCGAACGTGTATGCAAAACGCCTCCACCCCGGTGGACACTGTTGTCACGGCTTCTCCAGGAGAGTTCGTCCGCTGCGTATCCGCCCGGCCAGGTGCGGTGCGGGCAACGTGGAACGAACATTTCGGGGGTCACGACGATCACTGTATTTGCACGAAGGTATTGATCGATACCTAGGTATGGGGCTGCGGTGATCGCCTGCCGCATCTGACGCCTAACGCCGCCGCCCGCTGACCAACGGAACGTCGGCAAGGCATACCACATCGTGCTAATGGACGGGCTCGGCACACTCGGACTCGCGCCGCCAGCGATCTCCCAACTGCCGCCGTAGTGTTGGATCAGGCACGGGCCTGGTTCGCCGATTACAGCGCAGTCGCTCCGCACTCGGCTTCAAGGCGCCCACCAGTACCGGGCGGCAGTGGATGTAAATCCGATCGGTTAGCCAAAGCGCTCCCGATTTGGAGCTCACGGCATGGACATCCAGACCGGACCTGAGGTCAATGACGGAACGCAAGGACGCAGCGTCGGCGCAGGCCTCGCCCACCACCGAGCCGCAGGTCCTGGCGAACGTTCCCCCGACTCCCGGCCAGCGCCGCATGGCGCGCACTTTCCTGCTGTCCCTCCTACTCCTGTTTCTCGGCACGTGGCCCTTTGCGCACGTCAAGCTGCCCGAAGTCGACGCGTTCGTACCGACTCTTGCCGGCGCCCTGTTCGTCAGCGACTGCGTGACCGCCGCGCTTCTGTTCGCTCAGTTCTCCATTCTGCGTCAGTGGGCACTGCTGGTGATCGCGAGTGGCTACTTATTCAGTGCCCTGATCGTGTTTGCACATGCACTGGCGTTTCCGGGAGCGTTCACGCCGACCGGCGTCCTGGGCTCGGGATTGCAGTCCGCCGTTTGGCTCTACTGGTTTTGGCATTCGGGGCTACCCCTCGCCATCATCGGCTACGCGTTTCTCAAAGACATCGATCGTGTGGCCGACGCCCGCTTCACGCGCCGCACCGTAAGCTTGAGCATCGCGGGCGTTCTTGCCCTCGTGATTGTGTTGTTCTGGTTCGTCACGCAGCACGAAGAACTGCTGCCGATAACCTTCGTGGACGTTCGTCCCCTCAGTCTGTTTCGCCGCGTCATCGGCGCGGTGGCGATCCTGGCGCTCGGCGGCGTCGCGCTGTGGTTGCTGTGGACGCGCCGGCGTTCCTTGCTCGACCAGTGGCTCGTCGTCGCCTTGTGCGCGCTCCTGCTCGAAGTACTCCTGGCGTCGGGCTTGAGCGCCGGTCGCTACAATCTCGCATGGTATGCCGGCCGCGTTTATCAACTCGTGACGGCTACCGTCGTGATGGTGGTGCTGCTTGCGGAGATGGCAGAGCTGTATGCGGGTCTCGCCCGCTCGAACACGATGCTGCAGCGCGAGCGCACGATGCTGCACCGCGCGCTCGATGCGCAGCGCCGCGAGCGGGATGCCAGACTGATAACCGGCAGCGCCGTTGCCGCGGCGATTGCGCATGAAATCAAGCAGCCACTTACTGCCATGATAAACAGATCCTACACCGGCCTACGCTGGCTCGACCGGGCAGATCCCGATCTCGAGAAAGCAAAGGCGGGGTTCACGCGAATCGCCGACGATGGGCATCGCGCGGCGGCGGTGATCGACAGTATTCGGGCGACCTTCCGGAAGGATGCTCGCGTCAGAGCTCCGATCGATCTGGACAACCTCATCGACGAAGCCATCGCACTGCTGCAGGACGATCTGAAAAGGCACCAGATATCGGTCGCAGCCGAGCGAGGTGCGCGGCTGCCGCAGGTGATGGGAGAGCGCATCCAGCTGCAGCAGGTGCTCCTCAATCTGATCACGAATGCGATCGAGGCGATGGCGACCGTGGACGCCCCTCGCGTTCTCGCCGTGAGCTGCGCCGTTCGGGACGACGGCGGTGTGATGATCTCGATTGCCGACACAGGCACGGGCATCGGCGAGCAGGACGTGCGACGGGTATTCAACCCACTCTTCACCACCAAACCCGGCGGGATGGGTATGGGTCTGTCGATCTGCCGTTCGATCATTGAAGCGCACGATGGCACGCTGTCGGTTGTGCCCAACGCACCACGGGGCTCGGTCTTTCAGCTCGTGCTGGGCGCCGACACCGCAACGCCCGCTGCCGGGGTCTGAGGTCGCGGACCAGCTGATCAAGGAGCCACGCCCGGCGCTCCTTTCTTCCGTCTTCGCGAACGCCACCGCGCGGCGATGTAACCCGTTTCGACTCCGTCGCTCGTCGCCGCGAGAAAGATCAGCGAGAACGTCCAGAGCACGACCATCCCCACGGGTGACACGATCGCTGCGAGCGCTGCTGCCGCGTCGATGCCCACGCCGACCCACGGGCGGATGCGCTGGGCGTGAAGGTGCGCTGCACTGCCGCCGGGCTCCGCCAGCTCGGGATGGTCGCGAAGATAGGGGAAGATCGGGATCCACGCCGCCGATTGCAGCGCCGCCGTCAACGCGTAGAGTACCGCCGCCACGCGGAGGTCGCTCGGGTCGCCGCCCTGTAGCGCGTCGGCGAGAATCGCCGTGGGAAGCGGAATGATCGTGCAGTTAAGCAAGAGGCCGAGGTTCAGCCAGAGGAGCGTCCGATCCACGCGGCGCACCCGAACGAACAGGCCGTGATGGTTGAGCCAGATGACACTCACGCGCAGGAACGAGATCAGGAATGCGAGCAGCGATCCCCACATGCTCTCCAGCGCCCCGAGCAAACGACCGGGCTCGTGGCGCGGCACTCGCAGCTCCAGCACCAGGATCGTAATGACGATCGCCATCACCGCGTCACTGAACGCCTCGACGCGCGTGCTCTCGGTGAGCCTAACGCTGGGCGCCATGTCCCGCACGGCCGGCTCTCGTGCCGAAGCAGCCACGACGCTCACTGATAACCGGCTACATTAATGACGGCGTCGGCGAACGCCCGCGGCACTTCCTGCGGCAGATTGTGGCCGGCCCCCGTGATGATTCGGTGCGTGCGCTTGCCCGAAAACCGCGCGGCGTAGGCCGTGCCATCCGAGGCCGGGGCCACACCGTCGGAATCGCCGTCGAGCGTGATGGTGGGCGCCGCGATGACCGGGCCTAACGCCAGTCGTCGCTCGAGCTCGGCGTACCGCAGCTCGCCGTCGGCGAGGCCGAGACGCCAATCGCGCCGGTTCGCGTCGTAGCCCGCCCGGCCGCGGTCGGTCGCGAAGTAGAACTGGTACCACCATCCGTGCTCGACATTCGGCGGTAAGGGCAGCTTGTTGCGCTCGACGTTGTTGATCAGGTACCCGTTCACTGACACCATCGCCGTACAGCGCTCCGGCCAGAGTGCCGCGATGATGTTGGCCGTGCGTGCTCCCCAGTCGTACCCGGCGAGGATCGCCCGCTCGATCTTGAGCGCGTCCATCAGCGCCACAATGTCGAGCGCGACGACGGACTGCTGGGCATTTCGGATCGTGGCGCTCGACAGAAAACGGGTCGTGCCATGGCCGCGCAGATGCGGGGCGATGACGCGAAAGCCCGCCGCGGCAAGCAGCGGAGCGACGTCGACGAAGCTGTGAATGTCGTAGGGCCAGCCGTGCAGCAGCAGCACCGGCGCGGCGGTGGCGGGACCGGCTTCGGCGTACCCGATGTTCAGAAGGCCGGCATCGATCTGCTTGAGTGGGCCAAATGCCATGGCCGTCCTCCCCTTCGTGCCAGGCGGACGTGCGGGCATTGCCTCCGCCATCAGCGTCGTTGGCGGGCCGAGCACGCCGAAGCCGGCGGCGGCAGCAGCCATGGCCGCGGTGCCTAACCAGCGGCGGCGATCCTGATCGATGTCGCTCGCCACCGCTCATTCGTCGTCGCTGATGCCTCGCAGCACCGCGAGCGCATCAGCGCGCGACGCGGTTGGCACCCGCACGGTGACGCCTTTGCCCGTCGCGCCCTGGAACCCGGGTCCGAAGATGCCGACCGTGTCATTGTCATCGCGCACGGCGCGAACGCCGGCGGCTTCGAGCCGAGCGATCGCGAGGTCTGCCTGGAACCCTGAAGAAAAGGTCTCGACATCGACCCATCCGCTTACCGTCATAGGCCGTTCATGTTGGTGCCACGCCGCGTGATGCATGATTCCGTGTACGGTGACCCTCACGCCGCCGAAGGTCGATCATCCTTTGGTGTTGGTGCGCGCATGCTGTCGGCGTTCTATCGGTGTCCCCGCGCCTAACGCCCGGCGATGACAAGCAGGCTCGCATCTACCCGAACGTGAAGACGAACGCTTCCACGCCAGCATCGAGAAACTCGATCTCGAACTGCCGATCGACGATCGGCTTCGGCTGCCGGATCAGCTGATACATCCGCTGCTCGGCGGCCGTACCGTTGCCCTGTTCGTCGACGTCGACGCCATGCACTGCGCCCGGCGGCCGTCCATCGACGAGCACTCGAAAGCGGACCGGTACGCCCCGCGCCGCCGGCCCCATCACGAGATTGACATCGCGAGCGTGGAACCGATAGACGATCCGTCCGTTAGGCTTCGCGAGCGCTGTGTTTCTCTGCGTGATTGTCCAGTCACCGGAAAGCGCCCATTGATTGAGCCGTAGCCGGTCGGGGATGGCGTATGCATGGCGCGCGTCCACCACCGCCCCTCCGGGGGACGCGAAGTTCTCGGCCTGTCCGTAGCCGACGTAGGTCTCCGGTGACTTGAGGCTCCCCCAGTCCGCCGCGGCTTCAGCGCCTTGCCCCACCACGGGGGCAAGCTCGGAAGGGATGTCACGGGCTCCGGCTCCCTTGAGCAGCCGCTGAATGTTGCGCTCCGATTGCTCGTATGCGCCTTCGCCGAAGTGCCGGTACCGAATTTTCCCGTCACCATCGAGGAGGTAGAGCGCGGGCCAGTAGTTGTTGTCGAACGCGCGCCAGATCGAGAAGTCGTTGTCGATCGCGATCGGGTACTCGACGCGCATGGCCTTCGCCGCCTGACGAACGTTGGCGAGGTCGTGCTCGAACGGAAACTCCGGGCAGTGGACGCCGATCACGACCAGGCCTCGGGCCTTGTACTGCTCGACCCACGCGCGGAGGTACGGAAGTGTGCGCAGCCAGTTGATGCACGTGTACGTCCAGATGTCGATGAGAACGACCTTGCCGCGTAGGCCATCCGCCGTGAGGGGTGGCGAATTGAGCCATGCAGTCGCGGTACGAAGAGAGGCCAACTGTCCTTCACCGGACAGGGGGCGCAGCGCATGTGTCGTGGATCGCATAAGCGGGCTGTAGAGGCCAAGTCGAGCGGCGGCCAACCCCAGGGCTCCCGCGCCTAACAAGCGCCGGCGGTCCTGATCGATGAGGTGTGGCTTGGTAGCCTTCATTGAAGCGATTGTACCGGCGGCGGCAAGTCGGTTCCATTGCACGATGGTATCGGCCGCCGGGTCAGCGTTAGGCACCGCTTCGACATGTCGATACTTCCTGCAGTCACAAGAGCAGCGTGAGACGGTTGAGCGAGTGATCGCGCGCGGCAGGGCTCGGGCAAGTGGAAGCGGCCGATCACGACCAGCATCGAACCAGCCTCCATCTCAGCCGACGCGCCTAACGTTGCGCGCCGGCCGCCGGACCACACGTTACCGCAGCGGCTTGAACGCCGCGCGCAGCTCCGACGCGAAGAGTGCCGGTTCTTCCCATGCCGCGAAGTGGCCGCCCCTGTCGACTTCGTTGAAGTAGGCGAGACCGGGGTAGACCGCCTCGACCCAGCTGCGCGGGGAAGCCCAGATCTCGCCGGGAAACGTCGTAAAGCCGACCGGAACCGAGACCGCCGGCGGAGCGTGGCCGCTCGCAAGCGCTGCGGCCAGCGCTCGTCCGTCCTCCCAGTACGACCGGGCCGCCGACGCTGCGGTGCCGGTCAGCCAGTACAGCGTGATGTTGTCGAGGATGTGGTCCCGCGTGAGGTTGCCCACGGGCTCGCCGTCGACAAACGCGCGGGAGATCTTGTAGTAGCTGTCCGTGTCGTGGTCCAGCAACCAGGCCGCCAGCGCGACGGGTGAATCCAGCAAGGCGTAGCCGATTGTCTGTGGCCGCGTTGCCATCTCGAGGAAGTAACCAAAGCCGTCCGCCCTGAACGTGGCGAATGCCTGGGCTGCTGCGCGTTCCTGTTCGGATTCCTTCGGCAGTTGATCGGCGATTGGGAGCGCTGCCGTGAGCAGGTTCAGGTGGTAGCCGACCAAACCCTCGACCGCCTGGCGGCCCATCAGGTCCGTGACGAGGGCCCCCACGTCGCCGCCCTGGGCGACGTAGTGGGTGTAGCCGAGGCGGTGCATCAGCTCCGCCCACGCGCGTGCCGTGCGGCCGGCGTCCCAGCCGAGCTCGGTCGGCTCGCCCGAGAAGCCGTAGCCGGGCAAGGACGGCAGCACCAGGTCGAATGCATCGCCGGGTTTGCCGCCGTACTTGGTCGGATCGGTCAACGGACCGACGGTCTCCAGCAGCTCGATGACCGAGCCGGGCCAGCCATGCGTCATGATCAGCGGCAACGCGTTCTCATGCCGGGACCCGACGTGGATGAAGTGGATCTCGACCCCGTCGATGTTCGTCGTGAACTGCGGCAGCGCGTTCAGTCGTGCCTCGCACCTGCGCCAATCGTACTCCGTGCCCCAGTAGCGGACGAGCTCCCGCAGCGTCTCCAGCTGCACGCCCTGCGACCGATCCTCGACGAGCTCCTTGGTGGGCCAACGGGTCGCTGCGAGTCGCCGGCGGAGGTCGGCGACGTCGGCGTCGGGCACGTGCGCGCTGAACGGGCGGATGGATGTGTCTGACGCCGCCGCGCGAGTCGCCGGTATCGCAGGCGACGCGTCCACCGTGCTGGACTGTGTCATGGCGTTTCTCCGACTGGGTGTGGTACGAGCATCGAATCGAGAAGACGGGCCCTGCTGTGTGGGCCCCCACGGCGACGCGGGTGACGTCGCGCAGTTGCCTATTCTCCCACGCGCCCAATTTCTTGGGATTCGCGCCACGGTGCGTATTGCACGATGGTATTGGTCGGTCCCGACGAACCACCTAACGACTCGACGATTCGCTGTCGGACTCCTCTGCTCTCGAGCTCACGGTGGCCGATAGACCCTCTCCGCCCCGCGCTCATCCATCGAGCAGCACACGAAATCGTACCAGCACGTCTCGCGGTGCCTGCCCCATGACGAACTGAAGATCGCGGGCGTGAAAACGGTAGGAGATCCGTTCGTTAAGACCTCTCCCGAACGGGTTGCCGACGACAATCGTTCGGGCGCGCGCGTGCAGCAATCCATTGAACGATGGTGTCGGCGATACGTAGGTATCGACTCTCGCCGACCGGACGGATGACGGCAGCCCCGTCCACGGTACGGCCGCCGTCGATGTCGAACGTCGCGTCGGTGACCGTGATGTCCGTCATGGGATGTACAACCAGGACTGCGACGTCGGCCCGGCCAAGCTCCAGGTGTTGTTGGTGCTTCCTCGGCCAGTAGTTGCAGCCGATCTTGCCCCGACGACCCGAGACGCCGCCGCGATCTGCGCGCGAAGCGTACGCAGCGCGTCGACGAAGATCTCCGAGAAGGTCGGGAACGGCTGGATCGTATCACGCAGCACCTCGAGCGGGACGCGGGCACGAACGGCCAGCGTCGCCTGCTGCAGCCACTCTCCGGCTTCCGGACCTAACGCGTACGCACCGGTGAGGCGCTCCCCGTCGCTCAGCAGCGTGAGGAAGCCGTTCGATTCGGCGTAGGCGCGCGTGAAGGTTTCGGTCTTCGCTGCGTCTTTCAGTGCGGCCGTCGCACTGAAGCGCGCCTCGGTCGCGCCCACCGCGGCTGCCTGCGGGTCGGTGAAGACGACCCGCGGCACGGCATCGTAGTTGGCTTCGCGTGGCTCGCCGAGGATGTTCGCCGCCACGACTTCGCCCTGGTACTTCCCGACGTGGGTCAGCTGCCAGATACCGTTGATGTCGCCGATCGCCCAGACACGGTCGGCCACACGAAGACGGCCATCGACCGGGATGCCGCGGGCGTCGGCACTCACCCCCAGCGTCTCCAGGCCAAGGTCCTGCACACGCGCCCGCCGACCCGTCGCGACGAGCAGGTGGTCGCCTCGCAGCTCGCGACCGCCCTCGAGCTCGACGACGTAGTCGGAGCCGTCGCGCCGGGCTCTGGTCGCGGGCGTATACATAACGAGCTCGATGCCGTCGCGGCGTAGCGCGGCGCCTAACGCCTCGCCGAGTGGTCTCGGCTCTCGCGGGAGCAGGTGGTCGCCCTGCTCGACGAGCGCCACCTCTCCGCCGAGGCGGCGGACGGCCTGCGCCATCTCGACTCCCACCGGTCCCCCGCCGAGGATGAGCAGCCGTCGCGGGACCGCTACCATTGCGGTGACTTCGCGGTTCGTCCAGACCCCATCGAGCTCGCGAAGGCCGGGCACTGGCGGAATGATCGGGTCGGCGCCGGCGGCGAGGACGATGTCCCGCGCGGTGTAGCGGATGCCGTTCACGTCCACGACGCCCGTTCCGGCAAGCCGTCCATGCCCCCGTAGGAGATCGATGCCGTGCTCGGCGAGCCAACGCTCCTGGCCGGCGTCGGAGTAGTTCGAAACCATGAGGTCGCGCCACGCGAGCGCGGCTTCTATGTCGACCTTCGCGGGTACGGCGGCATCGTTCGCGGCGTGCGCCGCCTCTCCCGGACGTAGGAGAGTCTTGGACGGGATGCACGCCCAGTACGAGCACTCCCCGCCGACAAGCTCACGCTCGACGAGCGCGACGCGCAAGCCGCCCTCCGCCAGCACACCGGCGCAGTGCTCCCCGGGCGAGCCGCCGCCGACCACGATCACGTCGTAATCGCTCATGTCGGCAGTTCCTCACCGGCTTGCTCCGCCACCATGTAGCTGGAGTACCAGTCAGGCCATGCCGGGTCTGCCTTCCCGATGCGTTTCTCATGCTCGCCGTGGGCCGCTGCTGCGCGCCGAAGTGCGCTCGCCAGGTCGTTTGCCGAGCCGAACGAAGTCGTAGCGGCATCCATGCGCCCCGGTAACCGCGTCGTGATTTCCTGCACCAGCCAGCCGTTGCCGTCAGGGTCGCTGAACGACACGAACGACCCGTAGCTGCGCCGGTCCGGCGCGGGGCCGCTCACCCGTGCGTTTGGGTCGACGCGGTTGAAGCCGCTGAAGTGGAACACCTCGCTGACCGCAACACCGCGCGTCATCAGCTTCTCACGCGCAGCCTCGATGTCGGAGACGATCAGGAACGTGCTTTGGCCGGATCCGGGCGCGGCCGACATTAGGTTCGTACCGAAGTGAACCGAGCACTGGGAGCCCGGAGGTGTGAACTGAACCACACGACCGCCTCCGCCGCTGAAGTCGGCGTCGAGCCGCCACCCGAGACCTCCGTAGAACTCCTTGGCGCGGTCGACATCCGAGACGGGGATGACGACGACCTCGAGCTTCATATCGCATTTGGCAACGCTCGCCTCGTTGGTCGCGTCGCTGCTGTGGACTGCGGTGGCGGTCACGGATACCTCCTGACGTGACGGTGACGGGTCGAGAGCAGCACCCGGCGCGCGCATCGGACGATGCGCGCGCCCGATTCATTCGGGCCCGACGAATCAATGTAGAGTTCCACGAGGTCGATGCGATTGCACGATGGTATCGTTCCATCGTTAGGCGCTAGCGCGGGCGCCGCTCGCCGCCGGCCGCGCCGAGGTCGACCAGTTTGTCGGCCAATACCATCGTGCAATGGGCTGGTCGCGACGAACCCCGAAGATTGTCTCCGCACTCTCGATAGACGTTGCGTCCAGCGATTGGATGCGCGCCGCGGACCGTTCTCCATGAGGAGTCCACCATGATTCAACTTTGGACCAGTCGGTGCCTCAGCGCTGACGACGCGCGCCCCTGGCCTAGCGCGACCCGCCGTTCCGTCTGCGCACTCGGCCTAACGTTGGCCGTGACTACCCCAGTGCTGGCCGCGGCGCAGTCCACCGGCGCGGGCCCTCGAACCCAGTCGATACTCTCGAAGGAACCTACTGTGACGCAGCTCAACACCGCCGCTCCGGCCGCGGCCTCGCACGACGCCGCCGGCGAGGACGCGATCCGCCCCTTCCGCGCGCATGTGCCCGACGCCGACGTCGCCGACCTCCGCCGGCGACTCCAAATGACACGCTGGCCCGACAGGGAGACCGTCGCGGATGCGTCGCAGGGTGTGGAGCTCGCGAAGCTCCGGGAGCTCGTCCGCTACTGGGGCACGGAGTACGACTGGCGTAAAGGTGAGGCGAAGCTCAATGCCTTCCCGCAGTTCATGACGAAGATCGACGGCCTGGACATTCACTTCATCCACGTCCGCTCTCGTCACCCTAACGCGATGCCCGTGCTCATCGCGCACGGGTGGCCGGGCTCGGTCTTCGAGCAGATCAAGCTCATCGGTCCGTTGACCGACCCGACCAAATCCGGCGGCCGGGCCGAAGACGCCTTCGACGTCGTGATCCCGTCGCTGCCGGGCTTCGGCTTCTCCGGGCGGCCGACCGAGGCGGGGTGGGGACTCGAGCGCATCGGTAATGCGTTCGCCGTGCTCATGAAGCGGCTGGGCTACACGCACTACGTCGCCCAGGGCGGCGACTGGGGCGCGGGCATCGTCGAGGCGATGGGACGGCAGGCGCCGGCGGGCCTGCTCGGCATCCATACCAACCTGCCTGCGGCACTGACACCTGAAGTGCAGGCCGCGCTCGGCGGCAACCAGTCCGCGCTATCCACGTTCTCCGAGAAGGAGCGCGCGGCCATCAGGGATTTTGCGATGTACCTCCAAAACGGCGGCCTCTCCTACCTAACGATGCTGGGCGCGCGGCCGCAGGCCGTCGGCTACGGGCTGACGGACTCGCCCGCTGGCCTCGCCGGGTTCACGCTCGTGCACGGCGGGTTCGCGAAATGGACCTACGGCGCGGACCCCAACCAGTCACCGACGCGGGACGACGTGCTGGACGACTTCTCGCTGTATTGGCTGACGAACACCGCGACGTCGGCCGCGAGGATCTACTGGGAGAATCGCACCTCGAGCCTCGTCAGTGCGGCCTCTCAGAAGACTGCCGAGATCAAGGTGCCGGTCGCCATCACGGTGTTCCCCGACGAGGTCATTCGTGCCCAGGAGGCGTGGGCGCGGCGAGCCTTCCCCACGCTGAGCTACTTCCATGAGGCGGATCGGGGTGGCCATTTCGCGATGTGGGAGTACCCGGAGCTGTTCGCGACGGAGCTGCGGGCGGCGTTCAAGTCGCTACGGTAGCGCGTCGGGGATGGACGATGCGCCCGGCGTTAGGCACTACTCGACAGGAGAAACTACCATGACCATCGTGATCAAGACAGTCGCCGTAGCGGCGGCTGGCACCCTGCTCGCCACGTCCGCCTTGGCGCAGAGCGCGAAGGAGATCCGCGGCGCTTCACCGTACGTCGCGATCAAGAACGAACCCGCACCCAAGCTGACCGTGGATCCGCCGCTTCCCGAAGGGCTGGCCCAAGGCGTTTTCTGGGCGCAGTACCGGGTGGAGAACGTACGCATCGTGCCAGTGTTCGGGAGCGGCGCGCTCCAGGCATCTCCACGTATCGGGCATCTGCACGTCATCGTCGACGATCTACCCTGGTGGTGGGCGGATGCCGGCGACAACAACACGATCGATATCGCCAACCTGCCGCCCGGCCAGCATAAGGTGACGATCCAGTTAGTGGGCGCTGACCACAACGGCTTCCCCGGCCAGTCCAAGACAGTGACGTTCACGATTCCTAAGGGAGCGTCGCACACTCGCTGAAGGTCGCGGAGGCTTCGCGGCAACTTGAGAGCGGCCTAACGACGCTCGGTGAAGAGCTGAGAATTCTTCGCACGCCCGTTCCGCCAGGGCTCGAGCGGTCTGGTGGTCACCGTGCCCGCTTTCCGTCTCAGTGAGCTCGACGTAGTGAGACGCCCCGCCACCGAGCGCAAAGAGACGACGATCATCATCGTGACTGCCGAAAGGTGATGCCTAACGTCCAGCGCCGTGAGTCGCGCAACCGATACCTAAGTATCGATGCTGGCTCGCGAGCGATTCGCACCTAACGGCGAGCCTAACGATCGGTGGACACCATCAGATAATGGATCGACCGCTGCCACCATCCGACATTGAGTCCGCGTTCGATACACGGCATCCGCCAAAGCGGATGCGGACGTGGACAACTCTCTCCCCTCTGGAGGTGCGCATGAAGAACGCGACCACCGAGACCCGCAGCGCCGCTCGCCGCGCTGGGCGAGTGCGAGACGGCACCGCGCGTCTCGTCTACATCGGCGCTCTCGGCCTCGCCATCGGTACATCACTCTCCGCGCTCGCACACGCCCAAACCGCCAGTGTGAGCCGCGACACCCGCCACTTACTCAATCGGAGCAGAACCATGCCAGCAATGCAGATCACCGACGTGCGACCTAACGAAACGGCGACGTCTATGGCCCCGGCAGATACATCGATCCGACCGTTCAGGGTCCATGTATCGGACGAGGCACTCAGCGATCTCCGGCGACGGGTCCGGGCAACCCGGTGGCCCGGGAAGGAGCCCGTCGCGGATGCGTCGCAGGGCGTGCAGCTCGCGACGATTCAAAAGCTCGCCAGCTATTGGGCGACTGGGTACGACTGGCGTAAGGTCGAGGCAAAGCTGAACGCTTTGCCGCAATTCGTCACCACGATCGACGGGCTGGACATCCATTTCATTCATGTCCGCTCGAAACATCCCAATGCGTTGCCGCTCCTCGTCACACACGGGTGGCCCGGCTCCATCATCGAGCAGCTGAAGATCATCGATCCGCTAACGAATCCAACGGCCCATGGCGGGAGCGCCTCGGACGCTTTTGACGTCGTGATCCCGTCGCTGCCCGGCTATGGCTTTTCCGGCAAGCCGACCACGACCGGCTGGGACCCTGCCCGCATCGCCCGCGCGTGGACCGAGTTGATGAAGCGCCTCGGATACACGCGATTTGCGGCGCAAGGCGGTGATTGGGGGGCGATGGTCACGGATGTGATGGGTACGCAAGCGCCTCCGGGATTGCTCGGCATTCACCTCAACTGGCCTTTCGTGGTTCCACCAGAGATCGACAAGGCGCTCCAGACCGGCAACCCGCTGCCATCCGATCTCTCCGCCGACGAACGACGCGCGACTGATCAGCTGGCGTTCTTCTACCAGCACGGCGTCGGCTACGCCCTCGAGATGGCGAACCGCCCCCAGACGCAGTACGGCATCGAGGACTCGCCGGTTGGCCTTGCCGCCTGGATCCTCGACCACGATGCGGACAGTTACGCGCTGATCGCACGCGTGTTCGACGGAAAAGCCGAGGGCCTAACGCGCGACGATATCCTCGACAACATCACGCTCTACTGGCTGACCACCACGGCAGTCTCGTCGGCGCGTATTTATTGGGAGAACAAGGCTGCGTTCTTCGCTCCCAAACACGTCGCCATCCCGGTCGCGTTCAGCGCGTTCCCCGACGAGGTCGTTCAAGCCCCGCGGAGTTGGGTGGAGCAGGCTTATCCCAAGTTGATCTATTACAATCGGCTCGACAAAGGCGGCCATTTCGCGGCGTGGGAACAGCCAGACCTCTTCGCGAGAGAGGTGCGGGCGGCGTTCAAATCGCTTCGATAGCACTGAGTCCGGTCGACGGCGCGCCTAACGGGCGCGCCGTCCGCCTCGCGCCGATCAATGAGTCGATACCGTCGTGCAGTGGAATCGCCCACTCGTTTCCGGCAGGATCGGCTCCGAGTGCTCGGCGCAATGGCACCCACGCCACTCGTACCCGCGCTCATACCGGTGAACTACATGTCCAAGCGATTTGGGATGATCGTCACGATGATCATCACTCGGAGGGTGCACTACGCCTCCGCCCACGCGCGGCGGCTGCGTATGCTCGCGTTAGGTTCGTCAGTCCTCACGCTCGGCGCATGCGTCGCCGACACCAGGGCGGCATCCCGCAATGCGCGCGAGGTTCCCGGAGCAGCCGGAGAACCATACCCACAGATGCCGTCGGTCGCCCCGATTGGGGAGAGGATCGGCAAATACATCGACGTGCCGGCGTCGGCCAGAGGACCGGCAATCGACCCCGCCAAAGGGTACCGCGTGCAGGATCTGGGAGGCGGGTTGTATATGGTCACCGACAATGCCTATCAGTCGATGCTGCTGCTGTACGACAAGGGCGTCGTCGTGATCGATGCACCCCCTGCCTACTCAGCGCGCCTGCCGCAGGCCATCGCCGAGGTTACGAGCAAGCCGATCACGCACGTCATTTACAGCCACTCGCACATCGACCACATCGGCGGCACGAAGGCGCTGGGTGGGCAGCCCGTCATCATTGCCCATGACGAGACCGCTCGGTTGCTGAAGCGAGCCTCGGACCCCAACCGGCCGCTGCCGACCGTGACGTTCGCCGATCGGTACACGCTACGCGTGGGCACGCAGGTGCTCGAGCTTTCCTACCACGGGAACGCGCACGAGCCGGGCAACATCTTTATCTACGCCCCGGCCCAGCGGGTGCTGATGGTCGTCGACGTCGTCTTCCCCGGCTGGATGCCGTGGCGCCGATTCGCGCTCGCCCAGGACATTCCCGGGTATTTCGCGCAGGTTGAAGAGATCCGAACGCTCGAGTGGGACACGCTGGTTGGCGGCCACGTCGCGCGTACTGGAACCCGCGCGGATGTCGAGGCCCAGGCAGAGTTCAACCGTGACGTGAAGCAGGCGGCAACGACCGCTCTGGCGACCACCAAACCCGGCGCGGGCCTGAACCCGCTGGATGCGGCCAATCCCTGGGCGGGCTTCGACAACTACATCGACCGGGTCGCGGCGCAGTGTGTGAACACCCTCACCCCGAAGTGGTCGGCCAGGCTTGCCGCGTTCGATGTCTTTGTCTGGGACCAGTGCTATGCGATGGAGCAGAGCCTGCGGATCGAGTAGCAACGATCTCGGCGACACGCCTAACGCTCACCCATGACAGCACACTGTGAGAGGGCACCAGGATCGACATCACGCTGCTGATTCTTCGTTCGGTCATTGGCGCCTCCGATGATGGTGGCGCTATCGTGACCGTCGACGTGACCCATGGCTGACGTTCGAACCGTCAATGCGCAGCGACGAGGGTTCGCGAGTGATGTCTCTGGCAGCACCCTGGGTCCGAGTACGAAGTTTTCGTCGGCGCGGCTAGGAAGACCCACGCGTACCGTGAGGACTTGGTAAGCGTGGCGCGTTTCACTCACGCGGGCCACCTGGACCAACACCAAAGTGTGATCGACGGCCAGGCCTTGACCCACTCATCATCATCGTCATCATCTCATGGAGATGGCTCATCAGGAGAGTGATGGAGAACGAGCTCGCCCGCGTCGTC
>Ga0268265_10001963_pt1 | contig 16305 bp, 7 predicted proteins | sample KBSSwiS52_FD_190355 | JGI IMG/M metagenome (GOLD analysis project Ga0268265, IMG submission 190355) | Switchgrass rhizosphere microbial communities from Kellogg Biological Station, Michigan, USA - KBS Switchgrass S5-2 (SPAdes) (version 2) | ecosystem: Host-associated > Plants > Roots >... | reverse complement strand
TGGGGTCATTGTCCATGTTGAGATTACCTCTCACACCGTCGAAATAGATGGGCACGAATCTGCACTTGTGGTTGCACAGGATATCACCGAACGCAAACGGGCTGAGGAACAACTCGAACGAAGCAACCATATATTAAATGAGATTTTGATGAGTATCCAGGATGATTTCTATGTGCTTAATCATGACTGGAATTTTGTCTATGCCAGCCAATTGTTCACTTCGAAGGTAGGAAAAGAACCGGGAGATTTCATCGGGAATAACATTTGGCAGATGTTTCCAAAACACTTGGGAACGGTTCTGGAAGAGAACTTCCGCGAGGCAATGGAAAAGAGGGAGGTACGACGGTTTGAGCTGGGTGGAAAATATACCGCTGCCTGGTATAGAATGACCGTTTTTCCTTCCGCGGAGGGGATTACAGTCCTCGGAACGGATATTACCGAACGCAAAAAAATAGCAGACGACCTACAAAAGGCGCATGATGAATTGGAAGTTAAAGTCCAGGAACGTACCGCTGCCCTGTCGCAAGCAAATGCACTTCTCCAGGCTCTTATGGATACCATGCCAGATCAAATCTACTTTAAGGATACACAGTGTCGATTCATCAGGAACAGTCGGGCACAGGTCAGCTTGCTCGGGTTAAGCGATCCTGTGGAAGTGATAGGCAAAACCGATTTCGACTTTTTTCCTCACGCGGCAAAAGCTTTTGCTGAGGAACAGGAAGTGATGAAAACAGGCAAATCGTTGATTGATTTTGAAGAATGGGTTGTATGGCCAGATGGCAAAGAGTCTTGGGTTTCAACGACAAAAGTCCCTCTGCGCAACTCAAGTGGGGAAACGATCGGTATTTTTGGCATCTCCCGTGATATTACCGAACGCAAGCGAAGTGAACTAGCGATTCAACAGTTGAATCGCGACCTGGAAAAACAAGCTGAAAAGTTACAAGTTGCCAACAAGGAACTTGAAGCTTTTTCCTACTCCGTCTCCCATGACCTCCGCGCCCCTTTGCGTGCTATTGATGGCTACACGCGCATCCTGGTGGAAGACTACGAGTCCAAATTTGACGCCGAAGGCAAGCGTATATGCGACGTTATTAGTGCAGAGGCGCGCCGCATGGGACAGCTGATCGATGACCTGTTGGCCTTTTCAAGATTGGGCCGCAAAGAAATGTATTCATCCAATGTGGATATGAAAGCATTGGTTGTTTCTGTCCTCAACGAGTTGGTGAAAGACGATGACCGTGAACGTATCGATTTCAAAATTGCGAGGCTGCACTCCATGAGTGCTGATGCATCGCTCATGCGCCAAGTCTGGGTCAACCTCCTTTCCAACGCGCTCAAGTTCACATCCAAAAAGGAACAAGCTACGATCGAAGTGGGAAGCAAATCCAATAAGGAAGAGATTATTTATTTTGTGCGAGATACCGGTGCTGGGTTTGATATGGAATATGCAAATAAGTTGTTCGGTGTCTTCCAGCGATTGCATAGTGAAAGCGAATTTGAAGGCACGGGTGTAGGTTTGGCGATTGTTCAGCGAATCATACACAGGCATGAGGGACGTGTTTGGGCCGAGGGTCAAGTAGACCAAGGCGCGACCTTTTACTTTGCCCTGCCCAGAAAGGAAGAACATCATGAATGATAAAGATATTGTGGAGATCCTGCTCGTGGAGGATAATTCGCGCGATGCAGAGTTGACCATCCGTGCATTGAAAAAACACAATCTCGCGAACCGGCTTTTTCACGTGGAAGATGGCGCAGAGGCCGTTGACTTTCTATTTGCGCGCGGTAAATATGAAGGACGCCGAACGGACATCTCGCCAAAGGTAGTCCTGCTGGATTTAAAGCTTCCTAAAGTCAATGGATTGGAAGTCCTGCGCCTGATGAAGAATGATCCTGAGCTGCGCGCCATCCCGGTGGTGGTCGTCACCTCCTCTGCGGAAGATCCGGATATCAGGGCGGCCTATGATTTGGGAGTCAACGGCTATGTGATTAAACCTGTCCAGTTCGATGCTTTTATGGAAGCCATGAGCCACCTGGGTGTGTATTGGTTAATCGTAAATCATCCCATGAAATAAAGTGTAAATGATTCGTGCCTATCACAAGACATTGAAGTCAACGTTCAAGAGGAAAGATCGTATGAAGCAACCAAATCGTATTCTCATCGTGGAAGATAAGGCCGTTGATGCTGATCTGGCTAAACATACCATCCGGAAGGTGTTGAAGGACTGCGAATTTCAGGTCGTGGAAACAAGCGAAGCTTTCCTCACCGCGCTTCAAATATTTCAACCTGAAGTAATTCTGTCTGACTACTCTCTGCCGCGCTTCGATGGAATGAAGGCACTCAGGCTGGCGCTTAACCATGCACCGCCGACCCCGCTCATCATTTGGACAGGCTCGATCGGTGAGGATGTCGCGGTGGAGTGTATGAAAGCGGGTGCAAACAACTATGTTCTTAAGGAGAATATCAAACGGTTAGCGCCTGCTGTGATCCACGCCTTGGAAGAAAGACAACTTTTCTCGAACGGAAGCATGCAGAAGAAATCATCCAAAATAATGAGAAACGCTTCCGCGCCTTGATTGAAAATGGACTCGATAATATCTCCCTTCTAACAGAAGATGGTGCTTTGATTTGGGAGAGCCCGTCTGCCACTAGTATGCTGGGGTATACGCCCAACGAGTTTGTGGGGCACGATATTTTTTCTTTAATGCATCCGGACGACCTTGACTGGACGCGCGATCTCTACACAAAACTTATCCAGGAACCAGGCGGCCATCGACGGGGGACATTCCGATTGCTCCGCTCTGATGGGGCCTGGCGCTGGGTGGATGCCATTGTCACCAACATGCTAAATGAGCCCAGTGTCAATGCAATCGTTGTCAACTATCGAGACGTTACTGAAAGCAAACTAGCTGAAGAGGCCCTGCAAGCCAGTGAAACGCGTTTCCGCGCGTTGATCGAAAATGGATTGGACAGTATTTCCCTCTTGAGAGCTGATGGTACTCTAATTTGGGAGAGCCCATCTGCCATCCGCTTGCTGGATTATGCACCAGACGAATATATCGGACAAAACATTTTCACGCTGATGCATCCCGACGATCTGAAATGGGCCCAAAACATGTATGTGCAACTCGGACACGAACCGGGCAGCCATGGGCGCGGTAAATTCCGCCTGCGCCACGCCGATGGTACCTGGCGCTGGGTAGAAGCGATTGTGACCAACATGCTGAGTGAGCCAGGTGTCAATGCCATTGTTGTCAATTATCGTGATATTACTGAGCGGAAACAGGCTGAAGATGTGCGCAGAGAGGAGCAGAATCTCCTGCGAACATTGATCGATAACATTCCAGACCGAATCTATGCGATGGATCGGCAAGGCCGAAAAACACTATCGAACGCGGCAGATTGGAAAGCCTCTGGCGCTCAAACCATGGAAGATGTAATTGGCAAAACAGACTTTGATATATATCCACCCGAATTGGCAGAACCATTTTGGCAGAATGATAAGGTAGTTCTTGATTCGGGGCAATCTATTATCAATTTTGAAGAACCGGGACTTGACTTTGAAGGTAACCTGGTTTCAATTTTAACGACGAAAATACCCTTGCGTGATGATAAAGGAAATGTTACGGGTCTGGTGGGTGTCGGCCGAGATATCACCGAACGTAAGCAAGCAGAGGAAAACCTGCGTCAGAGCGAAAATCGGTATCGGTTGGTCACCAAAGCCACAAACGATGTGATCTGGGAATGGAATCCAAAGCTCCATCAACTGCTTTGGAGCGAGAACGCCTCGTATGTTTTCGGATATTCGCCCAAGGAGATTGGTCCCGAGGAAGGGTGGTGGGACGATCACATCCATCCGGATGATCGTCAACGTGTTATTACAAAATTGAACGCCCTCATCGCGGGTAGCGATTCGATCTGGATGGAAGAATATCGTTTCCTGCTTCAAAACGGTTCCTACGCCTACATCGGTGACCGTGCCTATATTCAACGAGACGAAAATGGCACGCCACTTCGGATGATTGGGGCCATGTCTGATATTACTGCTCGTAAGGAAGCTGAAGTAGAGCGCCAGGCCCTCCTTGAAATCATGCAGGGAATCACCCACACAACCAACTTGCAGACATTGTTGGAACGGATCCATCATTCAATTGCAAAAGTGATTTACGCAAGAAACTTCTTTGTCGTCCTTTACAATGAGAAGGATGGTCTATTCGAAGAGATCTATTCGGTAGACCAATATGATCCGCCCGCACCAGCCTCCAACCTTGAAAAAAGTATTACATCTTATGTTTTCCGTACCGGTGAACCCCTTCTGTTGACAAAACAGAGTTTCGCAGAATTGGCAGAGCAAGGTGAGGTGGAGCTTGTGGGAACCGATTCGGCCTCCTGGTTAGGAGTACCACTCAAGACCTCAGGCGCAACGATCGGGGTGATCGCAGTGCAGGATTATGAAAATAGCGGCCGCTATTCGGAACGAGACCAGGAGTTCCTTATATCGATTGCTTCTCAAATCGCGCTGGCAATTAACCGCCGGCAAGTTGCTGAAGCAGTCCGCGAAAGCGAAATGCGTTATCGCGGATTGTTTGAAAATCTTGTCATCGGCTTTGCTCTGCATGAAATTGTTGTAGATGACAATAACCAACCAATAGATTATGTATTTCTTGAGATTAATCCAGCTTTTGAAAAATTGACGGGCATCCGTGAAGATCAAGCGGTCGGAAAGCGCGTAAAAGAGATTCTGCCCGCTGTTGAAAACGACCGTTTCATTCAAATTTATGGGCAAGTCGCCTTGACTGGCATTCCCGTTCATTTCGAAGAGTTTTCCCAACCGTTGGGAAAGTATTATGAAATCAACGCCTATTCGCCGAAACATGGTCAGTTCGCGGTCACGTTTGCAGATATCACACAGCGCAAACAGGCTGAGAAAACCCTGCACGAATCAGAAGCGCTTTATCGGCAGGCGATTGAAGTTGCCGGGGCGGTGCCTTACTATGAATCTTATTATGATGAAGGCAGGCTGATTAAGTATGACTTCATTGGCGAGGGCATTCGCCAGATCACAGGTTATGGACCGGAGGAATTTAACGCAAAAATATGGGATTCGCTTGTCGAAGAAGTTGTTCTCGTGGAAGACCTGGCCGGATATTCTCTGGACGATGGAATTCAACGGGTCCGCGCAGGTGAAAACTCCATCTGGAAATGCGAACACCGTCTGCGAGACCGGGAGGGAAACATCCACTGGGTCTTTGAAGCCGCGGTGGAATTGCGCGATGAGAACGGGGTCTCGCATGGCTCAATCGGTACCTATCAGGATATTACAACTCGTAAGCAGGCAGAAAATGCCGAACGCGAGCAGCGTGCTCTCGCTGAGTCCTTGCGTGATACGGCTGAAACGTTGAGTAGTTCCCTTTCCTATGAAGAGGTTTTGGATCACATCCTCGCGGCGGTCGGACGGGTTGTACCGCACGATGCTGCTACCATCATGCTCATCGATGGAGACTCTGCCCGCGTGGTCCGATCGTATGGTTATGACAACCGCGGTTTCGACTTCGAAATCATGGGGATTAGGCTTCCTCTGGCTAAGACAACCAACCTGCGCCTGATGCTTGAGACAAAGAAACCTGTGATTGTCCACGACACCTATTCATACCCCGATTGGAAAAGGATAGAGGCAACCGATTGGCTGCGCTCGAATGTTGGCGCGCCCATCTCCATTCAGGATAAGGTAATTGGCTTTATCCTATTGGATGGCCAGGCACCCGGATTTTTCACTCCTGTTCATGCCGAGCGTCTGGAAGCCTTTGCCAATCAGGCAGCAATTGCCATCCATAATGCTCATCTATTACAGCAGGCTCAGGAGGAGATTGCAGAACGCAAACGAGCTGAAGATTTGCTGCGTGAAAGCGAAAGACGATATCGCGCCTTGTTCGAAGACATGCCCATCGCAGTCTGGGAGGATGATCTCTCCGATGTCCACGAATTTTTGAATTCCCTTAAGAGCCAGGGCGTCAGAGACTTCCATAGACATTTTGAAACCCACCCGGAAGAATTAGTTCAATGCAGGAGACTAATCAGGATTCTGAACGTAAATAAAGCTGCCCTGGAACTGTATCAGGCAAAGAGTAAGGAAGAATTGATCCAGAGCACCCTCCAGGGTATGGGTAAAGGGGAACTAGAACACTGGATCGATGATTTAACGGCAATTGCGAATGGGGAAATGACTCATCGGTGGGAGGGGGGGGATGAAACGATGAATGACACACCCATTGAGATCAGCCTGAGTTGGACAGTTGTCCAGGGTCATGAAAATGATTACTCCAAAGTCATTTTCACAACCATTGACATCACTGAGCGCAAACAGGCTGAAGAGTCTCTGCAAGCAGAACGAGAAAAGGCTCAAAAATATCTGGATATTGCCGGGGTAATGATGCTTGCGCTGGATCAGGATGGATTCGTCACCTTGATCAATCAAAAGGGCTGTGAAATCCTCGGTTACTCCGCGGATGAGATCGTTGGTAAAAACTGGATCGCTACATTCCTGCCAAAATCCATCAGAACAGATTTGCAGGGAACCTTTCAACAACTCGTCTCAGGCGATAGTCAATCTGCCGGATATTATGAAAATACGGTCCTGACAAAAAACGGAGAGGAGCGATTGATCGCCTGGCACAATATTGTAGTCCGGGATAGACAAGGAACCATTGTTAACACTCTTAGTTCAGGAGAAGACATCACCGAGCGTAAGCAGGCCGAGGCTCAATTACGGGCCTCAGAAGAGCGCTTCCGTCAACTGGCGGATAATATTCAGGAAGCATTCTGGATGACCAATGCTGAGAGCGGAGCGGAAATCTACATGAGTGCTGCTGCCGAGGCAATCTGGGAACGTCCGATTGAAGTTCTCATGCATGAACCAGATGCCTTTATTAACAGTGTTTTACCTGGAGACCAGCCAATTGTATTGCAGGCGATTGAAAAGGAAAAAAACGGGGAAAAGGTGGATATTGAATATCGCATCCTCCGGCCAAATGGCTCAGTTCGCTGGATTTGGGACCGTGCTTTCCCAATCTTCGATGACTCGGGCAACGTAAAACGAATAGCAGGCATTTCGGCAGATATTACCGAACGCAGAGAGTCTGAAATTGCGCTGATCGAAAGCCAAAGCCGTTACCGCGAACTTTTTGACAGTTCACCTGTTTCCATTTGGGAAGAAGATTATTCCCTTGTAAAAAAACAACTAGATTTGCTCGCAGAGAGCGGAGTCACAGATTTGAAGAGTTATCTCGTCAGCCACCCGGAAGAGGTGAGCAGGCTTGCTGCTTTGGTAATAGTCAATGATGTAAACAAGGCTTCTCTGGAACTCTATCATGTAGAAAACAAAGAACCTTTGCTCAAAAATTTAGGCGAACTCCTCAGTGGGGAAGGTACCGGTCATTTTCAAGAAGAAATCCTGGGACTTGTGAGTCCTGCAAAAAGGTTCCAATGGGAAGGACCTGACAAGCGATTTGATGGAAAGCAAATCGATGTAATTGTCAGTGGTTCAATTTCCCAGGGGTATGAGGAGGACTGGTCAAAGGTAATTGTTTCAATTATTGATATCACAGAACGGCGCCAGGCCGAGCAGCAACTCCGCAAACTTTCTCGAGCGGTGGAACATAGCGCCTCGACCATTGTAATCACGGATACGGCAGGTAATATTGAGTATGTCAATCCTAAATTTACGGAAGTCACGGGGTATTCATTTGAAGAGGTCGCTGGTCAAAATCCGCGAATATTGAAATCTGGACTCACGTCCCGAGGAATTTATCAACAACTTTGGCAAACAATCAGCTCCGGCAAGGAATGGCGCGGAGAACTTCAAAACAAGAAAAAGAATGGAGAATTGTTTTGGGAATATGTGACGATTTCGCCGGTTCTTAATGAACAGGGAGAGATTACTCACTTTGTTGGCGTTAAAGAAGATATTACCCAACGCAAAGAGGGTGAAATCGAGATCGGCCGTCACATGGCCGAATTGGAAGCTCTCTATGAATGCGGCCTGGCCATTGGTCAATTACTCAAACCAACTGAAATTGGGAACCGAGTTATCAATACCTTTGCGCATTATCTTTCCTGGCACCATGTGACCATCCGCCTGAGGAAGGAAGAAAGTGATGACCTGGAACTTATTGCGTTCAACGTACCTTTTCTTAAGGAGGAAGAAAGGGTTGAAACGGAACGAAACTTTGCTGCTCTGATCAACAAAGTTGGGCATGGTCTGAGCGGATTGGTGATTCAGACTGGCATGTCTCTTCGGACTGGAAATGTTCATGCACACCCTCGATATGTTGATACTCATCCTGACATTCAGTCAGGCTTATACATGCCTCTTACGGTAGGTGAGCGGGTGATTGGTGTCATCAGTGTAGAAAGCGAAACAGCTGACGCCTTTACGGAACATGATGAGCGACTGTTAGCCACTCTGTCAAACCAGGCAGCGATTGCTTTTGAAAACGCAAGATTGTATGAAACCGTTCAACAGGAGTTGGTCGAACGCAAACGAGCCGAGGAAGCATTGCGTTCAAGCGAAGTACATTATCGTGACCTCGCAGACAGCATCACGGACATTCTATTTGAACTGGATCAGGATCTTCGTTACACCCATTGGAACAAGGCCTCTGAATTTTTCTTGGGCATCCCAGCAGAGGAAGTAATTGGAAAGTCCATGCAAGAGGAATTCGGGGACCCGGATGAACAATCGAAACGGGAAGAAATCTACAAAAGCGTTCTCAGGGAGCAGCGAGCTAGAACATTTGAAACAGAGGTCTTTGCAAAAGGGCAAAGACGGGCCCTGGAGATCAACGCCTATCCCTCCGCACGCGGAGTATCCGTTGTTGCCAAAGATGTGACGGAGCGGAAACGTTCTGAGATCATCATGCAAAAGCGCCTTGAGTTGATGGAATATGCATTCCACCATTCGCTGGATGAAGTGATGCGCAGGACAATTGATGAGATCAGCGAACTGACTGAAAGTCATGTCGGATTCCTGCACTTTTTTGAAGCCGACGAAAAAACCATCAGTTTCCAAACATGGTCTACTGAAACGCTTGAACGTTTTTGTCAGTTTGAAGCAAAGGAAGTACATTATCCGTTGGATCAGGCAGGCGTGTGGGCAGATGCGATCCGTCAAAGAAACTCTGTGATCCACAATGATTATGAGTCCCTGGCAGGTAAAAAAGGTATGCCAGAAGATCATGCAAACGTGATCCGTGAGATGGTCATACCGATTATCCGGAATGAGAAAGTTAAGACCCTCATAGGTGTTGGTAATAAAGCCCAGGACTACACCGAGGATGATCTGGAGATTGCCAGGAGGTTTGCTGATTACGCCTGGGATATTACCGAACGCAAACAGATGGAACTGGCCCTGGAAGCCGAGCGGAAACAACTCGCGCAGCGCGTGGACGAACGGACAGCTGATTTAAGCCGGGCAAACTCAAACCTGGCAAGGGCCTTGCGGGTGAAGGATGAATTCCTTGCCAATATGAGTCATGAATTGCGTACACCCTTAAATGCCATCCTGGGCCTTTCGGAAAGCCTCAGTGAACAGACGGCTGGACCACTTAATGAGAAGCAGCAGAAATATATAACCACAATCAGCGAAAGTGGTCACCACTTGCTGTCACTGATCAATGATATCCTTGATCTGGCCAAGATCGACGCCGGTCAAATTACACTTGACATCAATAAGGTGGATGTCCGCTCTGTTTGTCAGGCGAGTCTGCGCATGATCAAACAATTGGCTCAGAAAAAACATCAGGATGTGGCTCTGGAAATCGACGGAAATATCGAACTGATGTGGGCCGATGAACGCCGTCTGAAACAAATGCTGGTTAACCTATTGGGAAATGCAGTCAAATTCACGCCTGAAAATGGAAAGCTTGGGCTGGAAGTCCATGGGGATGAGGAAGCGAATAAGATCAGCTTTACAGTTTGGGACCGGGGTATCGGTATCAAGGAAACAGATCTCATACGCCTGTTCCAACCCTTTGTACAATTAGATTCTGGTCTGGCGCGTGAAACAACAGGAACGGGTTTGGGATTGGCGTTGGTTGCCCAAATGGCGCGTCTGCATGGTGGCAGTATACAGGCCATCTCGGAGCCGGAAAATGGAAGTCGCTTCAGCGTGGTCTTGCCCTGGGAACCAGCATTGGCAATGGACGCCGCCGCCAGAATGAAGGTCACTGGCAAGTTTCGGGCAATTCAATTGGATGAAAAGAACAAGCCCACCGTCCTGCTGGTTGAAGATACCCAGGAAGTCACCATGATGATCAAGGATTATCTGGAATTAGCCGGATACAAAGTGGTCACAGCCCAGGATGGTGTTGATGCGATTATCCAGGCCAAGCTGATCCGACCCGATTTGATCTTAATGGACGTCCAAATGCCTCGCATGGACGGCATGGAAGCCACACGTAAATTGAGAAGCGAACCAAATTTCAGATATACGCCTATTATTGCTCTAACGGCCCTGGCCATGCCAAATGACCGCGAACGGTGCCTTGAAGCAGGTATGGATGAATATGTCAGTAAGCCTGTTAACTTAAAAGCGCTTATCATGATCATGCAAAGTTGTCTTTTAAACGCCAAGGAAGCCAAGTTGCAATGAGTACTGTTCTAATTGTGGATGATGACTTGACTGCCCGGGAAACCCTCATCGCGATGCTGGAGGGAGAGCAATATGATCTCCAAATAGCCAAAGATGGCATTCAGGCACTTCATATGCTTGAAGAGCTTCAACCCGACCTCATTCTTTTGGATGTGATGATGCCGGGCATGGATGGTTACGAAGTGTGTCGCCGCATCCGTGCTACGCCGGAACTTGCCGAAGTGCCAATTATCCTGCTCACTGCCCTGGATGATCGTGCCTCGCTGGTACGGGGAATTGAAGCGGGGGCCGATGATTTTCTTAGCAAACCTGCTGATCGTCGCGAATTGACTGCGCGTGTCCGGACGATCACACGCCTGAACCGTTACCGCACCCTGGTCGAACAACGAGAAAATATCCGTCATATGGCTGAACACACGGTCGCGGCTCAGGAACAGGAGCGCCAGCGAATCTCCCGCGAGCTTCACGATGATCTTGGTCAGGCACTGACCACCCATCTGCTCGCCCTCCGGAATTTACAGGAGGATCTTTCTCTGCCCGCGGAAAAAATCTTTGAACGACTACAATCGCTCCACGATCAATCTTATGAAATGTTGGTAAAGATCCGCACACTGGCTCGCGATCTGCGTCCACCGGTTCTTGATACCTTGGGATTAAAAGTAGCCATGCAAACCTATTGCACCGAATTTACCCGCCGTACTCATCTGCCGGTCATTTTCGAAGCAGATGCTTCCCTGCCTCAATTTCCTGATATCTACGATATCACGCTCTATCGTGTTCTACAGGAGGCCCTGACCAACATCATCAAACATGCGCAAGGTAGCCAGGTTTGGGTCGATTTGAGCACAGAAGATGATTTCGTTAACCTGACCGTTCAGGATAACGGGATCGGTTTCAGTGAAGAGGAATCCAAATCAAACGGAATCGGACTCACGGGGCTGCGAGAACGGATCACGATTGCAGGAGGCACGCTGAACATCAATTCCACTCCAAAGCTTGGAACCATCCTGTCAGCACAATTTCCACTATCAAATCCAGTCAAGGCCAAAGAGGCTTCATGATACACGTACTCATTGCAGAGGATCATCTTATGGTTCGGGCCGGCATCCGCGCCCTGTTGGAGAAAGCCGGGGACATCCATGTCATGGGTGAGGCCTCCAACGGGCAGGAAGCCATTGAGTTGACCGAGACGTTTAAACCAGATGTCTTGATCATGGATATTATGATGCCGCGTATGAACGGTATTCAGGCAGCTGAAAATATCCGTGATATGAAACTACCTACTCATATTCTTTTGCTCTCCATGTATTCTGATGAAGGATTTGTGCATCAGGCTTTGCAGTATGGTGTCAGAGGGTATGTCTTGAAATCATCGGTGAGCGATGAATTGATCTGGGCCGTGCGGGCTGTGGCAGGTGGCAAGACTTATTTCAGCAATCCAATCTCAGAGATCGTTGGCGACGGCACCATTAGTCAATACACCTCCCTGCCGAATGGTGATCCGCTTGCGAGTCTGTCACCCCGCGAAAAGGAGATCCTGCAATTAATTGCAGAAGAGTACACGAGTGCAGAAATCGGAAATATGCTATTCATCACGGAGAAAACGGTTGAAAAGCATCGCATGAAATTAATGGAAAAATTGAATGTTCGCAACCTGGCGGGTCTGGTCCGGCTGGCCGTCAAATATCATTTGGTAGATAAAGATATATAGACTACGTCACACCACCAATCACTATGGATTTGTCTTGACATACAAGGAGAACAATATGGGCAGTATGGTCTTAATCGTTGACGACGAATATATTGGTCGCGAAACACTCCAGTCCGTCCTGGAGGGCGAAGGATATGACCTTGAAATGGCCGAGAACGGTTTACAGGCAATTGAAAAGGCCAAAGAACTTTTGCCAGATGTAATTCTGCTGGATGTAATGATGCCCGGAATGACGGGTTTTGAGGTTTGCCAGCACATACGCAATGACCCCCAGATCGCTGAAATTCCAATCATCATTCTGACTGCCTTGGACGACCGTGAATCTTTGCTGAATGCATTAAAGGCCGGCGCGGACGATTTTATTTCCAAGCCGTTTGATCGATACGAGTTGCGGGCCCGTCTATTGGGAATTACACAACTGAACCGCTATCAGAAACTAATCCAGGAGCGGGCCAAACTTAGAGAAGCAAATACCCAACTGCTCTCTGCCTACGAAGCAACCATAGAAGGCTGGTCGCATGCTATGGATTTACGCGATCGGGAGACGGAAGGACACAGTCAACGTGTAACCCAATTGACAGTCAAGATGTCCCAGGCGCTTGGACTGGGCAATGACGATATCATGCATATCCGCCGGGGGGCACTCTTACATGACATGGGTAAGATTGGCGTTCCCGATGCAATTTTGCATAAGCCGGGTCCACTGACCGATGACGAGTGGATACTCATGCGCAAGCACCCACAATTTGCTTTTGACATGCTATACCCGATTGAATATCTGCGCCCTGCTCTTGAAATCCCTCTTAGTCATCATGAGAAGTGGGACGGCACAGGCTACCCACGCGGATTAAAAGGGGAGGAAATTCCCATGGCCGCCCGTATATTTGCCGTTGTAGATGTGTGGGATGCCCTCACTTCCGATCGGCCCTATCGTCCCGCCTGGTCGGAAGAACAAGCGCTGACGTACATCCGGGAACAATCGGGCAAACACTTTGATCCTGACGCTGTTGATTTGTTTTTCAAGTCCCTTAAGTAACTGCTTTTCAGCCAGGGAACCAGAATTTTAGCAAAAAGCCAGGATTTCTGGCTTTTTGCGTTACGCAATGAAAGGTTTTTCGTTTTCATTAAAGGTACATATTTCTGTACTATAATTCCCCCAGCGGGGAGTGGTAGCGGAAGACATTAGTGCTCACATTGTAGAAAACAATTTCTTATGTGGTTGGAGGCAACTATGATAAATCACATTCTTGTCCCACTGGATGGCTCCTCCCTCGCGGAATGCGTCCTGCCGCATGTCACGGCAATTGCACCAGTGACGAATGCACGTGTAACACTCCTGCATGTTTTGCAGCACACTCACCCTGGGAATGGGAACCCGGCCGTCGACCCTGTGGAGTGGCATTTGCAAAAACAAAAGTCGGAACAATATCTCGAACAGGTGGTCGGCCAGCTAAATAAATCCGGCATTCCAGGCGCGGAGTCCGTGATTCTGGAGGGAAACCCTGCCAATAGTGTGATTGACTTTGCACACAACAATAATGTGGATTTGATTGCCCTCAGCACGCACGGAAACAGTGGCTTAAGTGGCTGGAATGTGAGTAGCGTGGTCCAGAAAATCCTTTTGCGTTCTTATAAATCTATTCTTCTGGTACGGGCTTATCTACCGTCAGCCACCACCGCGACCAAGCTCCGTTATAAGCGTTTATTTGTAGGAATGGATTGTTCTCCCCGCTCAGAATTTGTGCTTCCATTGGCGATCAGTCTGGCACAATACTACAAATCCCAGGTCATTCTCGAATGCGTGATTGAAAAGCCCCAGGCGATCAACCGCTTTCCCCTTTCGGATGAAGACACGGAAGTAATTAAAAAGTTTGTTGAGAGAAATTATCAGGCAGCTTCTCATTACTTTAAGCAGCTCCTGACTCAGTTCTCTATCAAAGAATTAAAGCTCAAAACCCACGTTTCTATTGGAGATAACGCGATTGCAGTGTTACACGATATGGTCGAGGAATCTAATGCTGATCTGATGATGCTCGCGGCTCATGGTTATTCGGGCGAGCGACGCTGGCCCTATGGAAGTGTAACAACCAGTTTTATCGCCTATGGGAATACTTCCCTCATGATCATGCAGGACCTGCCTTCTTCAGAAATTCATCCGACGCGTGCCGAGATGGCCGTCAGAGAAGGCAAGGGACACTGATCAATGCAAAACACGGCGCCCACACATCCAGAGGATCTTGCACAACAAAATACTTCCTTATCCAACAGTAGACCTGAAGAAATCATTACTCAGCTCGCTCGGGAATTAAATGGGTGCGCACCACGCCGCACGAATTTTTACATTCCCGCCCGCTTAAAGGAGTTTACGGACTTCTTTCAGGAATGCTACGAATATTTTGATGAAACGAACAAAGCCCAGGTATCCACCTCTCAGACGGCGGAATGGATGCTTGACAATTTCTACGTTATCGAACAAGCCATACGACAGTTGGAAGAGGATTTACCCGCAGAGTTTTATCAGCGTCTGCCCAAGAAACAGGATGGCTGGCCACGCATTTATATCATCGCATCATTCAGTACGCGACAGGAGAATACGCGCCTCGACATTGACCAGATCAAAGGTTTTCTCCAGATCTTTCAGGAGATAACTCCGCTCACGACCGGAGAACTGTGGGCATTGCCGCTGATGCTGCGGCTGGCTGTGCTCGAATCCCTGGCCGAAGCCCTGGCAACGGTGACCAAACGAAAGTGGGAGAAAACATCTCTGCCCAGTGTTCAAAAGTGGCTCGAAACATCCTCACAGGCTGATCCCGATGCAGCTGTCGCCAACTCCATTCTGGACCTGCGCCTGTTGGCTACTCAGGATTGGAATACATTTGTTGAATCGGTGAGCATTCTCGAGAAAATCCTGCAGGATGACCCAGCAGCTCTGTATGCTCAAATGGATTTTGAGACTCGCAACCTTTATCGTAGCGTCATCGAAGATTTGGCGGACGGGTCATCTCTGAGTGAAGCTGAGATCGCGACACAGACCGTTCAACTCGCGCAGGAAGGTGCTTCGGCGCGTGAGAGACATGTTGGCTATTACCTCATCGCGCAAGGCAAAGAAGCATTGGAAGCCCGGATTAATTTTCATCCGAAATTTTCAGGCAGACTCATCCGGTTCATCCAAAAAAATGCTACAGTTTCCTATCTGGGAAGTATCTTCCTTTTAACCTTTCTGTTTGCCCTACTTGCGGTTTATTATGCCGTTCAAGGCAACGGGAACCTCATTCAACTTATTCTGGCAGTAATCCTAACCATTCTTCCGGCAACCTCGGTAGCGATCGATATTACCAACGGGTTCGTCATATCCTTAATTCCACCGCGCACGCTTCCCAAGCTGAATTTCGAAAGCGGCATTCCTGAAGACTATCGGACCATGGTAGTTATTCCCGCTCTGCTTGCCACACCGCGGGATGCCCCTCTTCTGCTCAGTCAGATCGAGCGTCATTTTATCGGCAATCGTGACTCAAATATTTTCTTCGCCTTAATTACCGATTTTGCCGATGCTCCTGAAAAAGTCATGCCAACCGACGATCAGCCGGTTGCGGAGGCTAAAGATGCCATTGATCGATTGAACAAAAAATATGGTGAGGCTGGTTACCATCCTTTTTTGTTCTTCCATCGCGAACGGACCTGGAATGAGAGCGAAGAATGTTGGATGGGTTGGGAACGCAAGCGTGGCAAACTCGAAGAATTCAATAAACTGCTCAGGGGGAGTGAATCAACCACATTCGTCGTCAAATTTGGAGAGCTGAGCGTTTTACCTACCATCCGTTATGTCATCACGCTGGATGCCGATACTGTATTGCCGCGTGAAGCTGCCCGTCAATTAATCGGTACGCTGGCACATCCGTTGAACAGGGCAGAATTTGATTCCGCCTCAGGTGAAATTAAGGCGGGTCA
>Ga0268265_10001961_pt1 | contig 16319 bp, 9 predicted proteins | sample KBSSwiS52_FD_190355 | JGI IMG/M metagenome (GOLD analysis project Ga0268265, IMG submission 190355) | Switchgrass rhizosphere microbial communities from Kellogg Biological Station, Michigan, USA - KBS Switchgrass S5-2 (SPAdes) (version 2) | ecosystem: Host-associated > Plants > Roots >... | reverse complement strand
TGGGGACTCTGGACGAGCGGGTGACCCGCCTGGCGGAATCACAGCCCGGGATCTCGGCGCTGATGATCTTCGGCTCGCGAGCCTCCGGCTCCCCGCGGCCCGACAGCGATCTCGACATCGGAGTCCTGCCGGATTCGAGCGATCCGCAGGTCCGGCGGACCCTGCAATCTCAATTGGCCGTGGCTTTGGCCGACCTGGCCCCGACGGGCCGGGTCGACGTGGTGTTGATGGATGAGGCTCCCGACCTCCTGCGGCAACGCATCCTGGAGACGGGGCGCGTCCTGATCTGCCGCGACCCTGCCGCGTTCCAGGACTTGAGGGTGCGGACGATGCGCGAGCACGGGGACCGGGAGTGGGTACGGCGCATCCTGCGCACGGCCCAGCGCCGCCGCCTCGAACAAGGAAATCCCAGTGGTCGATCGGGACGCGCTCTCGAGTCGCTTGGACGCGTTGGAAAGCTACCTCGCTGAGCTGTTTGCCGCTGCAATGGCGCGGTTCCTGAGCTAGCATCCACACCCATGATCCCCCTCCTGCTCGCGTTCTCTCTGCTGGCTGCCCCTGCGACCGATTCCGCGCCGCGCACGATGCGGGTGGATTACTACCACTCCGGCGACGCCTCCCAGGAGCGGCTCAGCCTGGACAAGGTCGTCCTGGAGCCCGGGGCTTGGCCGGGCAACCCGGCGCGGCCGGTCGATGACACGAACCTCGGCAAGTACCTGTTCGAGGTGCTGGACCGGGGGACCAACCGCGTCGTCTATTCGCGCGGCTTCGCGTCGATCTTCGGCGAGTGGGAGACCACCGGCGAGGCGCGGGAGGTCTGGCAGACGTTCCACGAGTCGCTCCGCTTCCCGGCCCCTTCTTCGCCTGTCCAGGTGGTGCTCAAGAAGCGCGACGCGCGCAATGCTTTCCGCGAGGTCTGGTCGGTGCTCGTCGATCCGGCAGATCCGTTCCTCGATTCGTCGGCGCCGCCCGCTCCGGGGGCGCTCCTGGAGATCGAGAGGAACGGCCCGCCGGCCCAGAAGGTCGACTTCCTGATCCTCGGCGACGGCTATACCGCGGCCGAGCGCGGCAAGTTCGAGAAGGACGCCCGCCGGCTGGCCGATATCCTGTTCTCGACCTCGCCGTTCAAGGAGCGGCGCCGCGATTTCAACGTCTGGGGGCTCTGCCCGCCGTCCGCGGAGTCGGGGATCTCCCGGCCCTCGACCGGCATCCACCGCCGCTCTCCCGTGGGCGCCACCTACGATGCCTTCCGCTCCGAGCGCTACGTGCTGACCTTCGACAACAAGGCCCTGCGCGACACGGCCGCCTTCGCGCCCTACGAGTTCGTCGAGATCCTGACCAACACCCGCACCTATGGCGGCGGCGGCATCTTCGGCCTCTTCTCGACCGTGGCCGCGGACAGCCTGTGGTCGCCCTACGTCTTCATCCACGAGTTCGGGCACCACTTCGCCGGGCTGGCTGACGAGTACTACACCTCGGACGTGGCGTACGAGCCGTCGCAGGAGCTGGTGGAGCCCTGGGAGCCGAACGTCACGGCCCACATCGACGGCGGCAGCCTCAAGTGGAAGGACCTGGTCGAGCCGGGCACGCCCATCCCCACTCCCTGGTCCAAGGAGGTGTTCGAGAAGCACTCGGCGGAGATCCAGAAACGCCGCCGGCAGATCCGCGCCGAGAACCGGCCGGAGGAGGAGATGGACGCCCTCTTCCTGGAGCAGCGCGGGGTGGAGACGAAGCTCCTGGGCAGCGAGAAGTTCGCCGGCAAGGTGGGAGCGTTCGAGGGGGCGAACTACTCGGCCAAGGGCTATTACCGGGCCCAGGCCGACTGCATCATGTTCACCCGCGACCAGGTGCCGTTCTGCCAGGTGTGCCAGCGCGCGATCGAGCGGGTCATCGACCTCTACACGGCCCCCTGAACACGGACGGACACGGACGGGCACGGACAGCGGAGGAAACGTCCGTGACGGTCCGTGTGGGTCCGTGATTGTCCGTGTTCCGCTAACATGGCTCGACCGCCATGGCCGAGCCCTCCTCCCGCCGCAAGCGCCTCCGCCGGATCTTTCTGGTCCTGGCGGTGCTGCTGGCTCTGGTGCCCGTCGCCGTGTTCGTGGCCCTGCGCTCGCCGGGGTTCCGGCAGTCGGTGCTGCGGCAGATCGCCGGTTGGCTGAGGACGGAGTACGGCCTCGTTCTCCGGGCGCGCGACTTCGATGTCCGCTGGGACGGGTTCGCCCTGGACGGCGTGGAGGTCGGGGCTCCGGAGGCGAAGCCGGTCTTCCGGGCCAGCCGGGTGGACGTCTCCATGGACATGGGGACGCTCCGCGGGCCGGTGCGGGTGATCCGGAACCTGGAGATCGACGACCCGGTGCTCGACCTCTCGGCGCCCATCCCGAAGCTCCCCGAATCGGACCCCCAGGCGCCGCCCGGCTTCAGCATCACCCGCGTGGTCTTCCGCCGCGGCTCGGTCCTCGGGCCGCCGCCCGGGCCTCCTCTCTCGGATTGGGTCCGGAGCTGGCGCCTCGACGAGGTCGAGGGCGGCGGGTCGTACGTGGCCGGGACCTGGGATGTGAGCGTCGAGAGCTCCCGGGCCCGGGTCGAGCGTCCCGGCTTTCCGCTCCTGGAGCTGCAAGTGGGGACGCACGTCAGCTCCAAGGAAGGAGAGCCGGTCTCGATCGAATGGGTGCGGGCGACCGGCGACGGCCTCCGGCTGACCGGATCCGGATCGGTCGCCATGGAGGAGGGGGCTTCGAGCCGCGCGACGTTCGACGCCCAGGTCGAGCCCCGGCTTCTCGCCGCGGGAGCTCCGCCCGGCGGGAGCGTCCGCGCCAAGGGGGAGCTCTGGCTGCCCGATCCGGTCCAGGGCCGGGTGGCGGTCATGGCCCGGAGCGTGCCGGCCGAGGTGCTGCGGCCCTACGTGGATGCCGGGCTCTTCCGGGACCTCTCCCTGGCCGGCACGGTGGCGGATGCCGAGGCGGATCTCCAGCTCACCCCGGGCGTCGAGGGGAAGGGCAAGGCGACCTGGAGGCGGGGAGATCGGCAGCTTGTCCGCATGGACCTGGGAGTGAAGGAGGAGCAGGCGGTCCGGTTGACGGCCGAGGGGGATCTCCTCCCGGGCTCGCCGGGGCGCCGGCATGTCCGCGGCACGGTCACGGCAGAGAGCTGGGCGGAGATGGCCAAGGGAACGGCGGAGAGGATCGATGCGGAGCTGAGGATTCCTGATATTGACTCGGCTCTGGCGGAGGTGCGGGCGATCTGGCCACGGCTGATCCCGGCCTTGCCGGAAATCCAGGGAGCGCTCGACGCGGATGCGCGGCTCTCGGGGATGCTCACATCTCCTTTGGCCAGCGTGGATGCTACCTGGGTGCCGGAGCCGGGGGCTCGGGTCAAGGTCCGGGCGGAGGGGCGGGTGGCGACCTGGACGGGGTCGGCTCGGGTGGAGATGGAGAATTGGAGCCCTCACCCCCCGGCCCCCTCTCCCGGTCCCTCACCGGACCTTCGGCCCGGCCCATCCTCCCCGGGAGAGGGGGAGACTTATGGTCGGATCTCCGGCGTGATTTCGCTCTCCGGCTCTCCTCGCTCCTACCGCACGACTGTCAATGCCGAGGTTGCCCAGGCTACCTATGCCCCTTACCTCGAAAGGCTGGAGCGGGGTCGGATCAGCGGGGAAGGCTCCCTTGCCCTGAAGCCTCTGACTTACACGGGGACTTTGGATCTCGACGGCACCGGCCTCTTCGCCCGGCCGAACGCGTCCTCGACCGCACGGCTCGCCAGCTTCCAGATCGCATCGAACGGCACCCTCAAGCTGGAGCCGATGTCCTATGCCGGCCGGGTCACCTTCTCGGGCGAGGGTCTCGATGCGCCCGGCATGGCCCTGGCCGAGCAACTGAACGTCGAGTCGGACGGAACCTTCCGCCTCGATCCGCTCTCCTACACAGGAAAGCTCTCGCTGACCGGCACCCGCCTCGACGCCCCGGAGATAGCCCGAGCGGACCAGGCAAATCTCAATGCCGAAGGCACCTTCTGTTGGAGCAAGTCTCCCCCTCTCCCGGGGAGGGCGTGCTCGGGGGACCGGGAGAGGGGGCCGGGGGGTGAGGGCTCCGTCCACCTGACCGCCGCCGGAGTCGAAATCCCCGCCGCCAGCGTCACCCTCCTCGACCTCCGAGCCGAGGCCACCACCGACGGCAAGGATGTCCGCATCGCCACCCTCACCGGCTCCCTCCCCGAGGGGCGGACGTTCTCGGCCTCGGGAAGCTTCACCCTCGATCTCAAGACGGCCGACCTCAATCTGCACCTAACCCGCCCCGTGGACCCGGTGCGCGAGGCCGAGCTGACGGCCACTCTCCGCCAGGGAATCGTCGAGCTGTTGGCCCCCCGGATCGACACCGACGCCGGACCGGCGAGCCTGCGAGCCACAATTCCCCTCGGCGCCCTGGCGCAGATTCCGGAGCTCGCGAAGCTCCCCTTCGAGCCAGCCCCGGGAGAGATCTCGATCCACGCGCAGGCTCCCGAGGTGGACTCCGAGTCCCTGCTCAAGGCCCTGGGCATGGAAGCGCGGCCCGAGCATCTGCGAGCGGGAGTCACGGCCGATCTCACCTTCGATCCCATGGCTCCGGCCGCCGGGCGCGGCGAGGTCCTCGTCGAGCGCCTGAGCCTGGAGACGAAGGATGGCGCCGTGGCCGCGGAAGCCCCGGTGATCGCCCGGCTGGAGCGGGGACGGCTGGAGCTGCAGCCCGTCCGGCTGCGGGTCGAGAGCGCGGACATCGGCGCGACCGCGGTCGACGTGAAGGGGACGGCCGACCTCGATCCGGCCTGGAAGCCGGGGCAGGACCCGAAGGCGCTCGTCCAGAGCCTCTCGGCCGAGGCCGGCGGCACGCTCGACGCCGCTCTCCTCAATCCCTTCCTGGAAGGCGGGATCGCCTCCGGCGCGCTCACGTTCTCGGTCTCCGCAAGCGGCCCACCGGACCGGCTCGAAGCCACGCTCGCGGCGAGCGGTCCCGAAGCCTCGTTCTGGTGGCCTGCCGCGGCTGCCCGCATCGAGGGGCCGACCGTGATCGGCTCCTGGTCCGGGGAGAGCTGGAAGGCGAGCGGCAACGCCGGCCTGAATGGCGGCACCCTCGTGTTCCAGGCGCGGCCGGTGGAGGATGCCGCCCTGGTGAGCCTCAACCTGGAGGATGTCCCCTACCGGCTCGACTACGGCCTGACCACCCGGGTGGACGGCGTGCTCTCCCTCCACGTCCCGCTGCCGCTGACCGACGAGGCGCGGCTGCGGCTCGACGGCACGCTCGACGTCGAGCGCGGGCTGCTCGTCCGCGACATCAATCTCGATCGCGAGGTGCTCACGCTCCTGCTCGCTCCCGAGGACACCCCCGGCACCGAGGAGACCCTGGCGAGCCGGATCGATCTCGATCTCGCGGTCACCACCGAGGACGGCATCCGCGTGCGCAACAACGTGGCCGACCTGCGGGCGCACTGGACCAGCCTCCAGGTCGGCGGCACGGCCGAGGTGCCGGCGATCCGCGGCCGGGTGGAGATCGATCCCGGCGGGCGCGCCGAGCTCTACGGCCAGACCGTGCGCATCGACCGCGGCTCCCTGATCTTCACCGGCAACCCGCTCCAGGACCCTCTCGTCGACATGGCGACCACCAGCTCGCTCGAGGACCCGAGCATCGTCCGCCTGGCCGGCCGGCCGCTCGACGTGCAGCCGGAGGCCGAGGTGGCGCTGGAGAGGGACCAGGACCGCAACCAGAAGGAGACCCAGGCGAGCGACGTCCTGACCTCGGGCCTCGCCGGCTACTACGGCGCCCGGGTGGTCTCGCGGCTCGGCGAGTCGATCGGCCTCTCCCGGCTCTCCGTGCGCCCGGTGCTGTTCGACGAGACCGATCCGACCGCCCGCCTCGCCATCGGCCGCGACCTCTCCCCCAACGCCTCCTTCGCCGTCTCGGTCGACCTGCGCGCGCCCGAGAGCCGGATCTGGCTCCTCGACCTCCACGGCTTCCGCGGCCTCCCGGGGTTCACCTTCGAAGCCTTCACCACCGAGGACAGCGTCGAAGGGGGGAGCCTCCAGCAGACCCTCGACCTCGGCGGCACCCGCGAGGTCCGGGAGGAGAGCGACCGCCTCCGCCGGCTCCGCCTCGACCTCCCTCCCGGGACCTCCCGCTGGACCCGGCAGGCCCTGCGGCGGGCGGTCGGCCTGAGCCGGAAGGACCCGGTCCCGCGGGAGGCCCCCTTCGAAACCGAGGTGGACCTGGCCGAGCACCTGCGCCGGAGCGGCTATCCCGGCGCCCTGGTCACGGCCGAGGCGGTGCCGGTCGAGGGCCGGCACGGCTGGGTGGACCTGAACGTCAAGGTCGTGGCGCTCGGGCCGCGCATCGAATTCACCTTCGAAGGGGACAAGCCGCCGCGGGCGTTCCGGCCCGAGATCCTCGCCGCCTACCGGCCCGACTTCTACGAGGAGCGCTCGCTCACGGAGATGAAGGAGACCGCCATCCGCGCCTTCCGCAGCGCCGGCCACCTGGATCCCGCGGTCGAGATCGAGGTCCGGCGCGAGGGTGCAGAGCGGCGCACCGTCGTCATCCGCTCCGCAGTCGGTCCCCGGGAGAAGCTGGAAGAGCTGGAGATCGCGGGACTCGATCCGGACCTGGGCCGGCTCGCGGCCGGCAGCTTCCCCGGCAGGCTCTCCCGCGCCGAGCTGGCCGCCGCGGTGCCGGGCGCCGACCGCCGCCTCCTCGGCGCGCTCCGGAGCCTGGGCTATCCGCAGGCGAAGATCGCCGGCCGCGAGGTCGCGGGCCCGCGCCTGACCGTCCGGGTCGAGCCCGGGCCGCGGCAGGTGTTCGGGGACGTGGCGATCACGGGAGTCGAGGGGGAGGAGCGCGAGCGGCTGGCGGCGCTGATCCAGGCCCGCTCCGGCGACGGGTTCCGCGCGGACCTCGTCTCGGCCGGGGTGCTCCGCCTGGAGGACTCCCTCCGGTCCCGCGGCTACCCCGATGCCGCGGTCCGCGCCGTCACTCGGGGGGACGACGTGGTGACCGACGTGGTGACCGTCCGGTACGAGATCGAGCCGGGTCCGTCCGTGCGGCTTGCCGAGGTGGAGTTCGAGGGCGAGCGCTGGACGCGCCCGGCCCAGCTCGCCCGCCTGACCGGCCTGGAGCCGGGCGAGCCGCTGGACCGCAACGCCGTCACCGAGGCCCAGGGCCGCCTCTACCGCACCGGCGCCTTCTCCCGGGTCACCGCGTCCGTGGATCGCCCGGAAGAGGGGGAGGCCCGCGTCACCTTCGCGGTGGCCGAGAGCCCCCGCTTCCACCTCGGCTACGGCGTGCGCTGGGAGAGCGGCGCCGGCACGAAGGCCATCCTCGACGCGAGCGACACGAACTTCCTGCGCCGCGGCCTGACGCTCGGCTTCCGCGGCCTGTACGAGCCGGACGACCGCAGCGGCCGGGTGTTCCTGCGCACGGGAGGGCTCTTCGGCACCGGGATCTCGCTGGAGGTCTTCGGCTCGGTCCGGCGCGAGCTGCTTCCGGACGAGGTCCTGGGCGACCTGCGGCGCGACACCGACGAGAGCTCGCTCCAGTTCGCCCGGCCGTTCGGGCGCCGGACCCTCGGACGCCTCTACTTCCGCTACCGCACGGTCCACTTCTTCGAGGTGGAGCCGGACCCCTTCTTCCCCTTCGACCTGGAGCTCAGCCGTCCCTACATGGGAACGCAGTTCCTGCACGACACCCGCGACGACCGGCTCGATCCCACGGCCGGCGTCTTCCGGAGCGTCGACCTGTCGGGGAGCGGTCCGTTTCTGGGGAGCGACTTCAACTACGCGCGCCTGTACGGCCAGGTCCACGGCTACCGCACCTTCCGGGTCGCGGGCCGGCCGGTCGTCTGGGCGCAGGCGGTGCAGACGGGCGTGGCGCAGGCCTTTTCGGGGCAGAGCCTGATCAGCGACGACCGTTTTTTCGCGGGAGGGGAGTTCTCCGTGCGCGGGTACGAGAAGCGGACCCTGCGGGTGGAGGAGGGGGACCCGCGCGAGGAGACGCTCCTGGTGCTCAACCAGGAGCTGCGCTTCCCGCTCTTCCTGGAAGACCTGAAGGGTCTCGTCTTCTTCGACGCGGGCCAGGTCTGGGAGGGATTGGGGGCCTTCGACACCGACCTCGCGAAGTCGCTGGGCTTCGGATTCCGCATGAAGAGCCCGGTGGGTCTCCTCCGCCTCGATCTGGCCTTCCCGCTCGATCGCCGGCCCGGGGACGAGAGCTATCAGCTCTACCTGGGGCTCGGGAACGCGTTCTGATCCCTACTTCTTGACCGCCCGCAGGATCATCCGCGCCCGCTCCGCCTCGGGCGAGTCGGGGGCGAGCTTCAGGAAGCGCTCCATGTCGTTGACCAGCAGATCGTTGCGGTTCAGCTTCTCGGCGGCGAGGCCGCGGTAGTAGTAGGCGTAGGCGAGGCCGGAGTCCGAATCGATCGCCTGGGTGAGCTTGTCCACGGCCGGCTGCCACTGCTCCTGGAAGAGCCGTGTGACTCCGATCTGGTAGGGGACCAGGGCGCCGAAGCCCTGCGCCCGCTCGAACGCTGCGACCGCCTCGTCGTACTGGCGGAGGCGCTGGCGGGCCACTCCCAGGTAGTAGTCGTTCCCCCCGGCCACCTCCGCGGCCTTGCGGAAGGCGCCGTCGGCCGCTCCGTTGTTGCGCAGGCGCAGGTAGGTCTCCCCGAGCCAGACCCAGGCCGCGGGATCGGAGGGCGCCAGCTCCGTGGCCTTGCGCAGACGGGCCTCGGACTCGCCGTAATTCTTCTCCTGCTCCAGGACTCGCCCCAGGGCGATCGCGACGCCCGCGTTGCTGTCCGCCTGGCCGGCGACGGAATTCACCGCGGAGCGGGCTTCCGAGGTCCTGTACTCCCAGAGCCGGCGGTCCACCGTGTTGACCTCGGCCGGCGGAGGAGCGGGGGCGGAGGGCGGAGGCTGTTGCTGCTCCTGCTGCGGCGAGGGCTGCTCCTGGCCCCCCTTCTTCTTGCCCTTCTTCTTCTGGGCATCGGCGGCGAGGGGAGACAGGAGCAGTAGACAGAGGAGTGCGGTCAGGATGCGGTGCATGGTCGGTTTCTCCTTGCTCTGCCCAGTATAAGTCTCAACCGAACCCGCTTCTTCCCGAGGAGGACGAGGGCACCGGGATGATCGAGCCGAAGCCGCCCGCGCTGTTGCGCCGCAGGCCGGCCAGGGTGAGCGCCCGGTAGAACAGGCTGCGGAACGAGGACGGGCGGTCCACATGCAGGACTCCGGGCGCGTGCTGGCCGTCCGGATCCTGGGCGTAGAGCTCGATCCCGGCCTCGCGCCAGCGCAGCAGCACGTGCGCGAGATCGAGCCGCGGCTTGCCCTGGAGCGAGTCGGATTGCAGCACGATCACCTGCCGGATGCCGCGCGAGAGCAGGAAGTTGGCCGAGGGGAAGTCCTGGGGGAAGACCGCCCAGCGGTTGTCGAACTTGCCCGGCAGGGCCATCGCGGCCGGGTCCAGGCGCTTGGCATCGAGGAGGAAGGCGGGCGGCGCGTCGGCCGGGAGCACGAGGCTCCGCATCTCGGGCTCCGCGTCCCGGAGCTTGCGCAGGATTGGCTCCACCGGCACGATCGCCGCCAGGTGGTATGCCGTGTTGAACAGCGGCACCGGCCGGTAGCCCGCCCGCGCCAGGTTCAACCCGAGATCCACCGATTGCGGGCCGGGCATGTCCACCACGAAGGCGGTCCAGGTGTCGATCGGCCCCGCGTCGAACGCCGGCGGGTCCGGTGGCTCCGATGCAAGATCGCCCGAATGGACCGGCATCGGAGTCGCGGGCAGCGCCGGAGGCAGTTGTGTGAAGAGCGCCGGCTTGGCCCAGCGGGACCAGACCGAATCCTGCGGAGCCCAGACGTCAAAGAGCTGCGAGCCGTCCATATGGAACCTCCTCCTCGACCAGAACCGCGGCATCCTGCGCCAGATGATTGATGATCGGCGTGCGCGCCACCCGGCCGTACGCTCCGGCCGCGCGCCCGTCGATCGTGTAGACCCCCACGCAGGGGTAGACCGCCTCCCCCGCAACGCCCATGGGAATCGCCGTGAACTTCCGCTGCGCCGCCCACCAGCGCGGGCCGAAGCGGACGCCGCGGCGGATCGGCTTCCACTCCTTTTCGGAAGTGGCTCCCACGAGGCCGATGCCGTCCCCGACCCGGCCGAGCGAGGGCTTGACCACCCAGCCGCCTGGATCCCGCTTCCAGCCGGAATCCCGCGGGTCCACCGTCTCGGGGAGGAGCCGCCGCCACGCGGGCAGCGGCGTCTCCAGCCGGTCCCAGACGAGCGGGAAACGCTTGCTCTGGGTGAGGAGCGCCGCGGCCGGATTGCTCACCGGAGTCTTCCCGGCATGGAAGAAGTGCCGCCAGCCGCTCGCGCGCGGCAGGTTGGGCAGCCACTCGGCCGGGAAGAAGCGGATGATCGCGTCGAGCTCGCCCTGGAACCACTCGCTCTCGATCCAGGCCCGGCCGTCGCGCCAGCGCAGGTGGTCGGGAGCGGCGAGCAGGGCGCGCCGGTTGCGCGCCTCCAGCTCCCGCGCCAGGTAGACCATGACCTGGCGGTCATCCGTGTATGCCGTGGCATGGACCAGGGCCACGGCCGCGCCCGGAGGAGTGGCGGCGGCCACGGCCTCGGCCAGCCGGCCCGCGGGATCGCCGGCCGGCTCGGAGCCCGGGAAGCTCGGAGCGAGGAGCCGCGCGAAGCCCGAGCCCTCGTTGAAGCCGCCGGGCACGTCCGTGTTCGCCTCCGAGATCCGCCAGCCCTCGGTGGTCCAGTGGAAGTCGAAACGCAGAACGCGGGCGATCCCCGGGGGAGGGTCTCCATGCCGGAGCGCGCGGCGGACGGCGAACGGCAGCCCGAGATCGCGGTGGAGGTCGGGGCGGCGGGCCAGCTCCGCTTCCGCCGCGATCGCCTCGGCGGCGAGGACCTCGGACAGGCGGGCGATCTCGTCCCAGGCGTCGCGCCGCAGCAGCAGGGGGAAAGGGGCGACGGTCGAGACGTCCTCGACCTGCGGGTCCCACTTGCAGCACTCGAAGATGGCCCGGCGGCGGAGGCGCGCGTGCTCGGCGGCATCGACCGGACCGGCATCCACCCAGGGAGGAGTCAGCTCCACCATCCCGCCTGCGCCGCGAAGAGCGCGCCGAGGGCCACGTAGGCTGCCAGGGGAGCCAGGCCGTACGTCACCGGCGAGGGGAACGGGCGCTCCCGCGTCGGCCGGAACGTGCGCTCCATGAGGACCGCGGCGGTCCAGAGGAGAATCACCGGCCAGGCCGTCACGGCGAAGTCGACGACCGTGGCCTGCATGGACACCCAGTCGCCGGCCACGGCCCGTCCGAGGATCAGCCCGGAGCCGATGAAGTATCCCGCGAGGCGGAGCCCCGACGCCGGATCGCGGTCGATGGTGACCGCGTCGGCGAGCCCGGTGAAGCGGTTGAGCAGGCCCCAGAGGAGGAAGAAGGCGAGCGTCGAGAGCGCGGCGCAGAAGACGACCACCCACCACCCCGGGCCGTTGCCGATGTTGCCGCCCGCGAAGCAGAGCGTGATGCCGAGGAGCGCGCCGCCGATCGCATACGCCGCCGCCGGGTTGCCCCGCTCGATCACGTCGTCGCGGGCGCTCAGCCCGAAGAACCCGAGGAAGCGGGAGGAGAACCCCACCCACGCCGCACCCATGACCAGGTAGAAGCCGATGTAGACGGGATTGCTCTGCACGTCCCACGACGAGTAGAGGCGCAGGACCGCGGCGAGCACCGCGGCGCTGATCAGGGGGAAGACGAACAGCCCCCAGCGGTCGCCGAACCTGGAGCACCGGCGGGCCGTGAACGCCGCATGCCAGAGCCAGGGCAGCCAGGTGAAGAGGGAGACGATCGTGCAGCCGATGAGTACGAAGACTTCGTCTTCCGACATGCGCCCTCCCAAGAAAGGACATCAAGGACACCAGGGACATCAAGGACGAAAGAGGTGCTTCTTGTCCTTGATGTCCCTGGTGTCCTTGTCGTCCTTCAGGTCCTTTTCCTACATCTTCGCTTCGATCGCCCGGATGTCCTCTTCCAGCTCCTGCAGCCGCCCGCGCTTGGTTTCGAGCTTGACCTCCATGTCGGCGAGGCGGGTCTCGATGTCCTGGCGGATCTCCTGCTCGCGGGCGCCGGGCCGGATGTCGGTCAGCCGGGTGCGCCAGCGCTCGGCCGTGTCCTCGTCGTAGCGGATCGACTCGCGCAGGCGGTCGGCCTGGTCCTTCTTGCGGTCGAGGGCCTCGCGCAACCGGTCCTGCCACTCCCCCTTGTTCTTGGAGCGGTCCTGATCCCGCTCCGCGAACCAGGCGGCGCGGCGCTCGAAGAAGGCGTCGTTGGCCTTGCGGAAGCGGTCCCAGAGCGCCTCGGCCCGGGCGCGCGGCACCGGGCCGACCGCCTTCCACTCGGCCTGGAGCGCCTTGAGGGCCTCGGACGTCGCCTTGAACTCCTCCGACGCGCTCAGCGCCTCGGCCTGTTCGCAGAGGGCGACCTTGCGCCGCAGGTTCTCCTTCTGCTCCTTCTCGAGCTGGTCGTAGTGCGTCTTGCGGCGGGTGAAGAAGCGGTCGGCGGCGCCGCGGAAGCGCTCCCAGAGCCCTTCGCTCTGCTCCTTGGGCACCGGCCCGATCTCCTTCCACTCCGTCTGCAGGGTCTTGAACACCTCGGCCGTGGTGCGCCAGTCGGTCGACTCGCCCAGCTCCTCGGCGCGGACGCAGAGCTCCGTCTTCCGGCGCAGGTTCTCTTCCAGATCCGTGTCCGCCTGGGAGAAGTGGGCCTGGCGGCGCTCGAAGAAGACGTCGTTCGCCTTGCGGAAGCGCTCCCAGACGGCCTCGTTGTGCTCCTTGGGGACCGGTCCCACGGTCTTCCACTCGGCCTGCAGGGCCTTCAAGGCGGCGCCGGTGCCCTTCCAGTCGGTCGAATCGGAGAGCTCCTCGGCGCGGGCGCAGAGCTCCTCCTTCCGGAGGAGGTTCTCCCGGTGCTCCCGGTCCTGCGTCTCGTAATGCTCCTTGCGCCGCTCGAAGAAGCGGTTGCCGGCGCCGCGGAAGCGCTGCCAGAGCTCGTCGTTGCGCTCGCGCGGCACGGGCCCGAGCGTCTTCCACTCGGCCTGGAGGCTCTTGATCAGCTCGGCCGTCGGCTTCCACTCGCTCGACTCCGCGAGCTCCTCCATGCGGACGACGACCTCTTCCTTGCGGCGGAGGTTCTCCTCCATCTGGGCGCGGGCGGCCTCGTCCAGCGTGGCGAGGCGGGCGAGGAGGCTGTCGAAATCGCCCAGGGCGTTGGCTTTGGGCACCCAGCCGAGGAGGGTGCGGACGCGGCCGGCGAAGCGGGTGCTGTCCTCGTGCGCCGCCATCTCGCGCTCCAGGTCCTCGACCCGCTGCGTGATCTGGCGGAACTTGAGGGCGAAGGAGGCGAGGGCGGCCTCGGGGCTCTTGCCCTTCATCCTGCCGATGACGCGCCCGGGCTCCTCGGCGGTGCCATGCAGGCGGACGTTGCCTTCCTCGTCGACGAGGCCCCAGCGGGCGCCCTCGGCTGCGAGCTCGGCGCGGTCGTGGGCGCTCTGGCTCTCGACGTGGGCGACGTGCTCGTCGGTGAGCGGGGCTTCGGCCTCCAGCCGGGCCTCCTCCTCGGCCGCGGTGGGAGCGAGCTCCTCGGCGTGAGGGCCGGGCTCCGCGGCGTGGTGCTCGGACTCTTCGATGTGCTCGGTGTTCTCCTCGACGGGAGCGGCGGCATTCTCCTCCGTCTCCCCGCCGAGCGTGGTGGTCTCTTCGTGCATCTGGGTCTCGCGATCGTCGTGGTCCAACATCGTTGTTTCCTGGTAGTTCCCCTGCCCGTCGGTCCACTCCCGGCTTTGAACGCCTGACGATACCGCAATCCCGCTGGCGGGAGAACCCTACTCCGGCAGTGGCGCTGGTAGGAGGTTATCCGGCCGCTCGTTGTCCCAGAGCACGGAGACAACCCACCAGCGGTCGCCGTCGTGGAAGAGCTGGATGGAGTTGATGCCGCGGCCGAACGGCTCGGCGTCCTCCGGCGAGCGCCGGTACTCGTAGACGCTCCACACCTGGGCGATGTTGCCGAAGCGGTCCACGCGCCGCGCGACCTCGACCTCGTGGAAGTCGTTCGCGGCGAAGAAGGGGGTGCGCGAGGCGATGTAGCCCTCGACGTCGAGCACCTCCATGGTCCCGCCTCCGCCGTCCTTCGGCCGGGTCGGCTGCAGCCGCGCTCCCGCGGCGAACAGCGAGCGCTCGCGCTCCCAGTCCCGCGGCCCCGCCGGGCCGGAGATGCTCTCGTAGAGCGCCTTCACGATGCCCTCAATCGAATCGACGTCCTCTCGTCTCGGATAGCTCATCCGCGGATTGTAGCCGCCTTGTCACGCTAGTGCCCTCATGAGTACTTAGGTATTTAGGAGTATTTAGGAAAGCAGGTCATTCCCCATGCCGGGGGACCTGGTGAAGAGAGAGGAGAGTCGTCATGAAGATGAAGCGGATGTTGTTGTGCGCAATGCTCGCGCTCGGCCTGGCCGGCGCGCAGGGAGCCTGGGCGAAGGAGCAGTTTTCCTACTCCGTGAAGTTCGTCTGCGGCTACAACCCGACCAACCTGGGTGTCTCGGTGGACGGCAAGGTCGAGGGCGAGCCCTCGGTGAAGTTCGGCAACTACGCCACCGAGATCAACCTGGTCTGGCCCGAGATCTACCTGCACGAAACGAACTACATCTTCAAGCACCTGGTGGTGCTGGTGGACAAGGGCAAGCCGGTGGGACGCGAGCCGAACGTGGTGCCGGCGAGGAGCTACATCGACTCGATTCAGCTCGGTCCGCTCTCCGGGACGATGGACGACTGCAACCGGTTCGCGGAGCTGCTCTGGGGCGCGGTGCCCACGCCCTACCCGCTGACCATCGGCTACCTGGTGATCACGAGCACGCACGAGCTCGACGTGACCGCCGTCTACACGGCGGAGACCTGCAGCAACTGGGTCAACAGCCCCGAGAAGCTGGAGTGCCTGGACGCTCATGGCCAGCAGCAGGGCGTAAGCGTGTCGATCGACGTGGAGAAGGTGGACGGCCGCAGGCTCGCCTTCCCGGCCGGGGCGGCGGTGGAAGCGGACCCCGGCAAGTAGGCCCGGTCAGCCCAACAGGCGGTTGAACGAGCGCAGGAAGGGGATGTCCGGCTTGTAGTAGAAGGTCCCCACCGGGCATCCCCCCTTCATGCCGCAGAGCGAGTCCACCGTCCGGTCGGCGGCCTCGTCGTGCTGCCAGGCGGCGCCCTCGCGCAGGATGCGGACGAGCTCGGAGCGGAAGCGGGTGTAGGGCTCGCCGTGCCAGACGTCGCGGACCGACTGCCGGTAGACGTTGCCCAGCTCCTTGCCCTGCAGGATGCAGCAGGGCGCCACGGTGCCGGTGGTGCGGATCACCATGGAGTGCCAGCCGATCAGGCAGGAGCTGTCGAGGCCGCGGCTCGCCCGGTCGGCCAGCTTCGCCCGCAGACCGTTGCGGAAGGAGCCCAGCTTCTCCGGAACCGTCAGGTCGTCCCGCCGCAGGAACCGCGCAGCCCGGCGGGCGAGACCGCCGCGGTCCGCGACCACCCGCCTGTTCATCTCGGCGACGCGGCCCGAGAGATCCTGCTCGAAGCTGTTGATGGCCCCGATCCGGCGGTACTCGTCGGTCCTCACCAGGTCCTCGTAGAGGCCCATCATCTCGTCCGTCTCGGCCGCGGTCATCTGCTGCTCCGGAGTGAGGAAGGCGAGGCCGTTGAAGAGGATGCGGTCCGCGCCGATCTCCCGGGCGAGGCGGTACATGGCCGGGATCGAGCGGTAGTTCTCCTTCCAGACCAGGAACTGGATCAGCACCTGCGGCCGTCTGGCGCCGCGCTGGTTCCGGAGCGCGGTCAGCTCGCGGACGTTGTCCACCACCCGCTGGAAGTTGCGCGGCGAGGTCTTCATCATCGAGGCGTAGGTGCCCTCGTCCGCGGTGTTGAGGCTCACCGTCACGTGGTCGCAGGTGTCCGCGAGCATCTCCCGGATGTCGGGGAGGAGCAGCACGCCGTTCGTGGTGACGTTCTCGATGGGCAGGCCGCTCGCCCGGATCGCCTGGAGGAAGTCGCGGATGCGGCGGTGGAAGAGCGGCTCGCCGCCGCCCGACAGCCGGAGCGAGCGCGTGCCGGCCTCCTTGAGCTCGCCGAGCAGCTCCTCGAACCGGGTCATGGGCACCTCGTCCGTGCCGCGCAGCGCCGCGGTGGAGCAGAAGAAGCAGTCGATGTTGCACCGGTCCGCGGGGTGGATCTCCACGTGGTACGGCCCGCCGTAGGCG
>Ga0268265_10001959_pt1 | contig 16340 bp, 26 predicted proteins | sample KBSSwiS52_FD_190355 | JGI IMG/M metagenome (GOLD analysis project Ga0268265, IMG submission 190355) | Switchgrass rhizosphere microbial communities from Kellogg Biological Station, Michigan, USA - KBS Switchgrass S5-2 (SPAdes) (version 2) | ecosystem: Host-associated > Plants > Roots >... | reverse complement strand
GCCCGGCCCGGCGGTCAGCATGCCTTGAATCACGTTGGACGGGTTCGTGGCGTGCAGCGCGACGTTGGAGACGGTGAGGCCGCTGGCGAAGATCACGCCGGAGACGGTGAGATCCGCGCCGGCGCCACACCCGGCGAGGACGCCTTGTCGCCACTCATTCCGTTCGACGTGGTGCTGTGGCCCGACCACGACCGCGAGGGCTACCAGCACATGAACCGGGTCGCATGGGCGCTCTACCGTCTCTCGGGACGGATGCCGCGCGCCATCGTGCCGGAGATGACACTGGACGACGGTACGCGGGTACTCTGGGCGCTGCCCAAAGGGTTTGATGCGGCCGACCTACACCGGAACGCAAACCGCCGCGCTATCGTCGCTGACTTGATTCTGGCAGCGCAGCCGTGGCGCCTGCATCGAGAGCCGGCACCGGTAGCGAAGCCTGTCAGGCCAGTCTACGATCGCGCTGATGACGACCAGCGGGTACAGACCGCGAAGTCGCACCTGCTGACCGTCGTGGAACAGAAGCTCGGGCCGCCGAAGGTATGGCGCCAGGGTACGCCCTGGTGGTGCTGCCCATTCCACGCCGACCGCTCGCCGTCGTTCAAGGTCGATATGCGGGAGCCGTTCTACCGCTGCTTCGGCTGTCAGGCTCGCGGCGACGTCTTCACGTTCCTTCGGGCCATCGACGGCGTCGAGTTCAAGGATGTACTCCGTGAATTGGCGCCGGCGCCAGAGATCCGCACCGTCCGTGTCTGGGCACTCTAGATCGCGATGCCAGAGCAAGAGCCGGAGTTCAAGCGGTATGGCCTCGGATTTCAGTATCGGCCACCAGAGGCGCCCGTGGTGATGACGTTCACCAACGTCTCCGAGAAACGGGGTGAGATCCGTACGGAAGTCCACGTCGAAAGTCGCGACGGTGGGCACGTCCTGAGGCGGTACCTCAACTTGCTCGGGTCAAACTCTGTACGCGATCTGGTCAAAGATCTGGCTGGCGCCAACGGCAGTTCAGCCTATCCGTGGGCCAAGATTTTCGAGGCCGCGACCGAGAGCATCATCCGCGCCGTCAGGATCGGACCCGACCTCGAAACCTACGGTGGTGCGATGGATCGCCCGCCGGGCATCCGGTGGCTGTGCGACGGGCTGGTTATGGCCGGTGTTCCCAACGTCTGGATCGCCGCCGCCTCGACGGGAAAATCGACGTTCGCGGTGGCGCTGTGCGTCTGTCACGCCGTTGGCATGCCGTTCCTGGACCGCCCCACGACGAAAGGTGTCCCGCTCTATCTCGACTGGGAGTCAGACGCCGACGACTTCCGCGAGAAAATCTGGCTGGTCTCGCGATGGCTCGGACTCCGGGATGTGCCGACGATCCACCGATTGCCGATGCGTGGGGCAGCCACGGCGAACGCCAGTGCCATTGCTAACCGCATCGACCAGCTCGGCGCATCGCTGGTGGTCTGGGATGGCATCCAGGCCGCCGGTGGGCCAGTCGGCCAGTTCTCGACCTACGAGTCCGTCGCGATGGATCTGGAGTCCGTCCTGGCGCTGCTGCCACCGACCACGCACGTGCTGCTCGACCACGTCACGGGCGACGAGATGAAAAACGACGCCGTTCCGCGCAAGGGGCGCGGTGGCTCGCGCAAGGTCGAATGGACCCGCAATCAGTGGACGCTAATTCTCGACCGTGACGCACACGCAGCCGAGCGTCACGTCGTCGGCTGGACCCACACCAAGATCAACCGAGGCAAATACCTGAAGCCGTTCGGGGTGGAGGTGCTGCACCACCCCGACGAACTGGGATTTCGAACGCTCAATGAATCGGAGGTGGAACCGCTCAAGGAAAAGATGAAAGCCTGGCAGCAGCTCCTGGCCGTGCTTCAGGAGGCCGGTCGGCCACTGATGAACCGCGAGGCCGCACAGATCTGGAAGGGGAAAACGGACAAGAAGGACGTCGATCTCGTCCGGGCGCTCGTCAACCAGCACCCGAAAGTTTTCACCCGCAACGAAGACGGGTCGTTCCAGCCGCACTGGTCGCTTGTACAGACAGGGAGCATGGCTACCACTGTTGTCAACGGGACCACGCACGCGGAGCCGGAAGGGCCGGAAGGGTGGCCGGAATACGAGCCGTGGGAGGAACCCCTTGAGTTGCCGTTTTAGTCGTCTGGAGGCCGGAACGATGGGCCGGAACGGTCCGGATTTCACCCAAACCCCCCTGGGGGGGGTAGGCATTGATTCCTTCGAGTCAGAGAGGGTACCCACCCCCCCGGAACGCCGGAACGAAACGCCTATATCTAAAGATATAGGTAATAAGCGTTCCGGCGGGTGTTTCCATACCCGCCCGGAACGCCTCCCGGAACGTTTCGTTTCAATCGTTCCGGCCCGTTCCGGCCTCTTGGGGGTGGTTCGATGGTGAGCACCATGCCACTGACCGTTCGGGTGCCGGGCGAAGGCGACTTCGGTGAGGACGACGACTTCCTCGATGATCCGGCGCTCGATGCCTTGCTGATGCAGGTGGTGGGCAAGTACGACGCCCTGAGCCATATCGAAGACCACGGCATCAGCATTCGGGCGCTCTGGAAGAAAAAGGGCGGCAAGTCGAAGGGCGCGCTGACCTACGGCAAGTGCGTCAAGCCGACCGGCCTGCTGGCGCACTTCTGTTCGGTGGATTTCGTGATCTGGTTGGGCGCCGATAACGTCGAGACCGAATCGTGGACGACGGTCCAGATCGCGAAACTGCTGTATCACGAGGCCCGTCACATCGGCTGGGACGAGGGGGACGACGAGCACGACCCGAAGGCGAAGCTCCTGGCGCATGACCTGGAGATCTTCCTGGGCGAGCTGACCGACACGGGAGCGTGGGAACGCCGGCGCGACACCGTTGCTGGCGAGACGAGACACCCTGAGTTCCTGACCAGGAGCAAGGACCGATGAGCGAGCCACAACCGATGTGGGTTAGCGGCAAGGAGGGGCCGCGCCCTGCCTCGGTAGCCGACGAGTGGAATCAGGGGGACGACAGTCACCCGCTCGACTGGTACCCCGGCGACGGCCCAGAGTCCAGGTCAGAGGACGAGGTCGCGCAGTTCATCGCCGAGAACGATCCGGAGACGCTGCGCGCCATTGCCACGCGGCTGGAACACGGTCAGTGGCATCCGTCGAAGGAACTGGCAACCTCGCTGGTCCGCGCCGCCTCACACGCCCTGCTACTGGCCGATGGACAGCCGGCCCAGGTGACGGACATCCGCAAGGGCTTGCTCGCCGCTGAGCGGCTGTTCAAGCTGCGCGGCGCGCGCCTGATCGAGTCGAACCTGCTGGTGGCCCAGCGCATCCGAACCGAGTGGGAACTGGGCCAAATGCTCCAGGGAACTTCGCGACATCCGGGTGGCCGACCATCGGAAAACCCGTCATCTGGGGTGACAGGTTTCCAGTCACTTCGGGATCTGGGAGTTACCAGGAATCAGTCATCCATGTTCCAGCGGGTCGCCTCGCTCGACCTGGAAGACCTGGACGATTGGATCGGCGGCGTGGTCAACGATCCGCACGTCGAACTGTCGACCACGATGGTGCTCGACGTGCTCTGGCGCGAGCGGACCCGAGAGCGCAAGACAGCCGAGCGGGTCCGCGTGGCCGAGTCGGTGCTGCCGGCCGACGTGGTGCTGGAAGTGGCTGACGCCACGAGCGTCCCCCTTGCTGAAGGCGTCGTGGACCTGACGTTCACCAGCCCGCCGTACGCCCTGGAGATCGAGTACCACGGCGGCGATGTTGAGGCCGGCGACTGGACCCGGTTCATGCGCGACTGGATGCGCGACGCTTACCGTGTGACGAAGCCATCAGGACGGCTCGCGGTGAACGTGCCGCTCGACACCAGTAAGCCGTATCCCCGCGCCACCTACGCCGAGACGGTCCTGGCCGCCCTTCAGGTGGGCTGGGAGTACCGGTTCACCATCGTCTGGGACGAAGGCAACACGTCGAAGGGGAACCGGTCGCTCGGGTCGGTCAACTCGTCGGCTAAGCCGTACCACGTCTCGCCGGCCGAGATGATCGCCGTGTTCTCGAAGGGGGCATGGGGGCCGAGCTTCGAGGGGAAGGACGACATCCTGCCCGACGACTGGCAGGCGTGGGGTCGTGAGGTCTGGCGCCTGCCAGGGGAGTCGAACGCCTTCGAGGATCACCCGGCGCCGTTCCCAGAGGCGCTGGCGAAGCGGGTCATTCAGTACCTGACGCCGATCGGCGCGACGGTGATGGACCCGTTTCTCGGGAGCGGCACGGTGGCTCTGGTTGCCAGCCGGCTCGGCAGGAGGGTTCACGGGTACGACATCAGCGAGGCGTACGTCGAGTCAGCGCAGCGGAGGGTAGCGCAGTGAGCGATTGGATTCCAGACGAGGGTGATCTGACGCGGTTCATGCATGGTCAGATGGAAGCCGCGTACCAGGCGCGCCATCGAGCGAAGTGCAGCCGAGAGGATTTCACGGACGGGTTTATGGCGGCGCTCCGGATCCTCCGCTCCAGCTCATCGTTCAGGCCCGGCCGCTTCGAGCCTATCGAGGATGCTGAGTCATGATCACCCACTCACGACGCCCGAGCGCTGCGGGGCAGGAGGTGCTGGGGTGAGTCTGCTGGTCTGCATCGCCTGCGGGCACGCGTGGATTTGGCACGAGGAGCACGGCTGCACCGAACTGGTCGACCTCGACAGCCGTGATGGCATGGCGTTCTGCGACTGCGAACACACAGCGCAGTGCGACGGCTGCACGCTGACCTCTGAGCGCACGGGGCAGGAGGTGCTGGGATCGTGAGCATGGCTGTGTGGGAGCCGATCACCTTCGCTGTGGGGGACCGCATTCGAGTCAGGGTGAGTTTGGAGTGCCGGGTTGAGTGGCTCACGAATTTTCCTCCGGGCCACCCCATCGAGGAGGACGGCGTGTGCGGAACGGTTGTGTCGATGCCAGCACAGTACGTTCAGGAGCCATGGGTGCGTTCCCATCCCTATGCCGTCGCCTTTGACGCCCCCGGTATTCGGGTGAATGGCGAATGGTGGTGGGGCGGCATGTTTGCCGCTGTCGAACTGGAGCCACTGACCGCCGCCAGCACGGGGGCGGCACCAGGGCGCGCTCGGGGGGATCAGCCGTGATTGAGACCTGGATTGCTCCCGGCATCTGGAAGCTCACCGAGGACCGGGTCAGGGTGTTCTTCGGTATATGCGACGAGGGGTGCCATTGGATGCTGTCGCCGGAGTACCTGGAGGGCGGATGGCGTGTGACGCACAGCGTCAATCCGGAGGCGCTGCTGCGGTTCGAGCGCGACGCGATCCCCGAGCCGTTCGACCCTGCGTGGCTGATGGACAGGATTGCTGATTGGTTGGAACGGGGCCACGCGTACGCCAGCACGGGAGCGGCGCACGCGGGAGGCGAGGGGTGAGAGTCGAGGACATGCTTGGTAACTGGAGGAATGGGTCGGCGGAACCGCTTCAGCGGATCAGGCCAATCACCGGCGCGGTCAACCCGATGCCATGCAGCAACGATGCGTGCCCCGGTCTGACGGTGGTGGGTGCCGATGACGACCCCGATCTGATGACAGTCCTCGAAATGTATTGGGGCTGCGTGATCCGCGTGACGATTGAACTGGTGGCAGGGCCACTGACCGCCGCTCCACCAGCACCAGGGCCGGCCGAGGGTGAGAGGAGGTAGGGGGATGGGGACGACTATCGTGTTCACTGATCGGTATGGCGGGAATCCGCCTTCGTGGTTTCGGTCGTGCTTCGAGTGCGAAGCGATGGGCTGTTCTCCTGAGCCGTGCCCACGCGATGCGGTAGGCGGCGGGACTGGGATCACGCCGGTTGATCCTTGCCCGCGCCCCGCCGAGCACGTTGCTGCCGACTTCGATGGCTGGCATTTCTTGCGCTGTCAGGATTGCGCCGGGACGGGTCGTGTGCCGTGGTACGTCTCACTCGCTCGCATCCCACGGTGGATCGTCAACGGCCTGACGTTCTTCGATCAGATGGCCCGGCCACGCTATCGAGCGTCACGGATGACCACGGCTCAGCACATCTGGCTCGTGTTCAAGTGCGCGTTCGTCTATGACGTGTTGAGGTTGTTCCGATGACCGCCGCCACGGGCTCCCCGACGCCGGATGGTGCGGTGTGGGAGCCGTATCGGCTGGAAGTCGGCCAGTGGGTCAGGATTCGCCTGAGCGGTGAGTGCTCATGCCCGTCAGTGGAAGGTTCGTATTTCCACAGTCTGGGCTACGGCGCACACGGGGATGGCTCATTCGATGGTCTGGTGGGCATGGTTGAGAGAGTCTATGACGGCACCGGGTTCTACGGTCAGCGGGGACATCGGTACCAGGTGTGTGTCCCCGGTGAGTACGGAGATACCCACCTGATACACGCCGCTGCCGAACTGGTCCCGCTCGCCGACCACGACCGGGCGTCCGAGGCGGCGGGGGACTAGCCGATGCCAGGGCGACGCGCTGGGGCGGGAACTGAGACTCCCAAACGGAACCGCCTTGAAAAACCGGTTCAGCAGGGGTCAGGAGCGATTTTACGGTCGGGGATGGATTCGGAGTTGGAGATGATCCTGGCGAACCGTGTAGCGATTGCGGGGCTTCCGCTCGGCGTAACGCAGCATCGGTTCGCTGAGGGACGTCGCTATCGTTTCGACCGGGCGTGGCCGGACCAGCTCGTCGCCGTGGAAGTGCAAGGCGGAATCTGGACCCGTGGCCGTCACGCTCGCGGGTCCGGGATCGCCGCCGAGTGCCAGAAGTTCAGCCTTGCGGCGGCGTTGGGGTGGAGGGTCTTGCCGGTGACGCGCGAGATGATCGAGAGCGGCGACGCGGTGAGGTTGATCGCGCAGGCGTTGGGGCGGGAGGTCTGAGATGGCGTGCCGAGCCTGCCTATGTGGAGATGGGCCGTGGTCGCTCCACCACTGGGAAGACGAAGGGTGTCAGGGATCGTTTGGTGGCGCTCGGTTTCGGGTGGAGAAAACCGACAACGATAGCTTGCGGGTTGTGAGAGTTGAGCCCGTGCCCACCAGCGACGACGCGCTGCTGGCAGGCCGGCGGCGGGAGGAGCAGGGCAATGTTCAGTAAGCCGTTGCACCCCGAAGAACTAGAGCCAATCAGCGGGCCAATCGAAGTCACACAGCGGGTGCTCGATGCATTCGATGCTCAGAAGGCCCGTGCCGACCGCCTGGAGGCCGAGAACGCCGCGCTGGTGGCCGGCATCACGACAGCGCTGGAGCGGTACGAGCAGTGGCGGCATCCAGCAGAGCACCCGCACGCGGCGGTGGCGCACATCGCCGATGCACTGCGTGAGGCGCTGGCGCAGCGCGGAGACCGGGAGGGGGCATGACGCGGTGAGTCGTTCCCAGATCGGGTGTCAGACCGAGGCGTGCTCCGGTGTCCTGGGCTCCTGGGCGAATGGCGCATTCATCCCTGCTGGACACCTGGTAGGAGGGCGAGACTGGTACGTTGAGACGGACGGCACGCACGTTCGCTGCTCGCGTTGCAATGTCTGGCGGATCATCGCGAGCGAGGGGGGGCGCTTGACACTCGTTGGTATGGTAGGATAAGCGCAGTCGAATAGTAGCCGCGACAGGTGTAACGCCGGCGGGCCCCTCGGGGTCTGTCGGCGTTTTTGGTTTCAGCGGAAAGAGAGACGCAGATGACCTGGACCTGGACCAACGTGACGAACGGCCTCGGCTGGCCATTGGCGTTCATCATCGGCATCCTCGCTGTCATTTTCTGGGTTCAGGGAACGCTCCCGAAAGAGTGGGCGATGGGCATCCTGGCCGTCTGCGCTGTCCGTCTGTAGGGAAGGTCCACGCGGGGAAGTGCTAGGGACTCTGAGAATCAGTGTCAGAACAAAGTAAGCGGACACGAGGACTTATCCCCTTCAAGCCGGGCCAATCCGGTAACCCCGGCGGCCGTCCGAAGGGCTTGTCTATCACACGTCTTGTTCGCGAAAAACTGAAAGAACCATCGGCCAGAGGATCGTCGCAGACGAACGCCGACGTGGTCGCCGAGGTAGTCGTCAATCTCGCCAAGGCGGGCAACCCCGTCTTCACGCCACTGGTCTGGCGGTACGTGGACGGTGACCCGAAGCAGGCCGGCGAGATGGCGCTCCGAGAACTGGCCGAGAAGTTGGCGCCGAAGCTCGGTCTCAATCCCGACGATCTCCTCCGTGAGTTCCTGGCCGATCTCGGGGTCGCCTGATGGTGTCCGTGCTCGACGCTCCGACCGGCGCACTCGCCGCTGCGTTTGAGCGCTACGCCTACCGAAAAGCCGGGCTGATCGACGCGGTAGACACGTCACGCCCAGCCGACGACTACGCCGGCTGGCTCTCCGAGATGTTCCCGTCCTACACCACGGCGCCGCTCGCTGCTCGCCACCATGACTTCTGGTCGTGGGTCTGGTCTATCACCCGGCAGACCAGGCCGCGTCCGTTCGTGGCACTGTGGCCCAGAGGTGGCGCCAAGTCGACCTCAGCCGAACTCGCCTGCGTGGCGCTCGCGGCTCGCGGGGTCCGCACCTATGCGCTGTACGTCTCAGGCAAGCAGGCCCAGGCCGACGATCACGTGCTGAATGTGGCCGGCATGCTGGAGACCAGGACCGTCGAGGCCCAGTACCCGAAACTCTCACAGCGAAAAGTTGGCAAGTACGGCTCATCTCTCGGGTGGCGCCGCAACCGGGTCCGCACGGCCTCCGGCTTCACCATCGACGCGGTTGGTCTCGATGTGCTCGTCCGTGGCGTCAAACTCGACGAGGCTCGCCCTGACCTCCTGATCTTTGACGATGTCGACGATACCGAGGACTCGGTGCTGACGATCCAGAAGAAGATCCGGCTGATTACCCAGAAGATCCTGCCGGCCGGCAGCAACGACGTGGCAACGATGTTCATCCAGAACCTCGTGCATCACGAATCGATTGCCGCCCGTCTGGCCGGACTCGCCTCTGAGGAGGCTGACTTCCTGACCGACCGCATCGTCTCGGGTCCGTACCCGGCGCTCACCAACTTCAAGGCCGAGCGGCGCCCTGACGGACGGTGGGAGATCAGCGGTACGCCAACCTGGGAAGGCCAGAACCTCGAAACCTGCCGGCTCAACGTGTCGGACTGGGGCATCAAGGCGTTCCGTTCGGAAGCCCAGCATGAGCGCGTTCCACCCGTGGGGCAGGCGTTCCCGGAGTGGGAGCCGTCTGTGCACGTCGTGGACAACCCGACCCTCGATCCGTCGTGGACGCTGGCCCGCGCCGTGGACTACGGCTACGCGGCGCCGTTCTGCTGCCTCTGGTTCGCGAAGCGCCCGGACGGCAGCATCGTGATCTACCGCGAGGCGTACGGTGCTGGGCTGACAGCGCCACAGCAGGCTGACCTCGTGCTCCAGCTCTCCGGCACGGAGACGTACCGCTACAGCATGGGTGATCCGTCGATGTGGGCCTCCCAACACGAGGGGAAGCGCTTCAAGAGCGTGGCCGACCAGTACAAGGCCGCCGGCGTCAAGCTCAAGGAGGCCAGCAATCACCGGGTATCCGGTTGGGAGCGGCTGCACAGCTATCTCGACTGGGCCGAAGAGAAGCCGCCGTTGCTCACGATTGCACGGTCCTGCACGAACCTGATCCGTACCATCCCCGAGATGGTCCGCGACGCGAACAAGCCCGAGGACATTGACACTGAACTGGAAGACCATGCCCTCGACGCTGCTCGCTATGGCCTGATGGCGTTCACGCGGCCGAACTTCGGCCAGGCCCTCGCTCGCGCGATGCAGCCGCCAGCGGTCCCAGCCATGCCGAATGGCCGGCGCCCAGTGTCCGAGGACAAAGGGTTTCAGGCGCTCCTGAAGCGCGTCGGGGTGGAGATCGAGGCATGACCGTGCGTAAGTACCGAGCGCTCCGCCTGATGACCCGTGGCGGCGGCAGGGCCAAACTGCGCCGGCTGGTCCGGCACAGGAGGGCTCGGCGTGGATGACGAGAAGCCGGGATTGACGTTGTCGAAACTCGACGCACTGGTCGACATCCTCATGCCGCCTCGGCACGAATGGATGTGTTGGCGCGGCTATGTCCATTCGCCTAAGTCGCTGTGCTTCCACGCGTCGAGCCCGGCTATCCGCACAGCACTTCGGAAGCGCATCGCTGATCTGGCCGACCGTTTCGACCGGGAGCCTGACGATGGCTGACGAGAAGGTGAAGCGCCCGCGACGGTCGCGCAAGAAGAAGAACCCGGCTGGGATCGAGTACCAAAACCAGCCAATTTCGTGGCGCGGTACCGACATCGTCCCACAGACGTTGATCGACATCTGGCGTGAAGCTGACCGTACGCTGCGGAACCGCACCAAGCGGATCGAGGACGCCCGCGCCTTCCGCCGCAAAGACCCGAAGAGTCTCGTCCGCGTGAACGCCAGGTGGGCGCGACTCAACCCCGAGGGCGCAGCACTGGCCCGGCTGACGCTGCCGCAGCGAACCACGCTGGAGCGCGACCTGATCGCCCGCGTGGGATCTGCTGACCCGGTCTTCGAGCGCGAGCCGCTCGGGTTCCTGGAGTCGGACGACACGGCAGCGGAAGCGTGCGCCGCGTACCTGAATGAGTGGCGGTTGCGGTCCATCCCCACCAAGGTGTTTGCCGGCAAGTCGGTCGAGGATGGCGAGTTCGGGCGGGTCACGCTGCCCTGCGACCTGGATATGGACGGGAGCCCTGACTACTTCGAGTACATCTCGGATGCCGCCTACGAGCAGGCCGACGAAGACGAGAAAGCCTCCTACAGCCGTGACGACGACGACAAGCGGCGCCGCTACGTCAAGCGCGATGCTGATGGCGAGCGCGCGGTCAAGGAGCGATACCGTTCCCGACCGCTTTCGGACGACGAGGACAAACTCGACGCCGACGCCAAGAACACCCTGAAGGATAAGCGCGCCAAGGAAGCCCTCCAGAAGCACCAGGACGACGTCACGCAGTACATCCTGCGCAAAGGGCTCGACGCCTCGGCTACACGGGTCATCCCGGCCCTTGACTGCCGGCCGATCCTCAAGCGCGGGGTCCGGAAGGACCGCTACGAGGTGGTCGGCCTGATCGAGCGCGTGTTGATGGAGACGTGGGAGCTGATCGAGGCCGGCTACGGCTGGGACCATCTCGGCGACCGTCTCAACACCCCACGCGCATCACGCGACGACGGCACCAGCGTTTCAGCGGGAGACGTCGGGACCAACAGCCAGTGGTACCTCTACACGCTCTACATCACGACCTACGACGACGAGCGGACGTGCCACCCGCTGATCCTCTCGTGCGTGGGGGGTGCTGGCACCTGGGAGGCCGGCACCGACGCCGACGACCCCAAGAGCGTGCACGTCATCGATCTGTACAAGGAGTACAAGATCCAGGGTGCCTTGTGGTCGTACCACTTCGCCACCCACGGCGAGGACGACGACCCGGACTACTACGCGCGACCGTACATGACCGACCTGATGGACCTGGTGCGGGCGATGGAGGCCGAGCAGGGCGCCGCTCGTGTCGCCACCTGGCTCAACAGCCTGACCGGTTACGTCCACACCCCCGACCCGAATATGCCTGACGAGGCGACCATCGAGACGAACGGCGCGCTGCGGACGCCGCAGATACCCGGTCCCGGCGAGATCGTCTCGGCGGCCGGCAAGGTGGTGCCGTTCCAGCAGGCCCAGTTGACGCCCGACTTCTGGCGGATGATTGACGGCAACCGCATCGCGCTTGCCGAAGCCACGGCGATCGATACCGTCCAGGGTGGCTCTGGCCCGTCCGGCCACGCGCTACTGGTGCAGCAGACGCTTGGGACCATCGCCAAGCGGCAGGACCGCGAGTGCGTCTTGGAGGCGGCTGTGGCGTGCGCCGAGTCGCTGCTGATGATCCTGAACGGCATCTGGGAGAAGTACGGTATCCGCTGGCCGATCAGGACGACCCAGGAGCGGCCGATCAAGGACCAGCCACGGACAGCGAAGGCGCCGGCGGTGTTCGACCCGCTGTGGGTCAAGGACGGCCAGTTCAACGTGGCGGCCGAATGGCCGAACGAGGCCAACCTGGCGATGGTCGATCTGCTGGCGTCGCTGGCCGAGCGCGGGTTCTCCAACTTCGAGGCCGTGCAGCACGCGCTGGGCGAGCAAGACCCGAACAACGAGCGCAAGAAGGTCATCAAGGATCTGTACTTCAAGCACCCGGTCGTCATGGAGATGGCCATTCAGAAGCTGGCCGAGGGGCGCGGTGACACCGAGGTGGTCAAGGTGCTCAAGATGCTCCAGGATGAGCAGAAGATGACGCGGGCCGGCGTGCCAGGCGCGAAGAATGGGCTGCCGACCTCGGCCGTGCCGAAGGGCGGGAAGGCGAGCATCGCGCAGTCCGTCAGAGGTGGAATTACGGGCGCGGAACAACGCGGCGCACAGATGTCTCAAGATGCAGAAACCGCCATGCAATCAGGCGGCCAGGTCATGGCAGGAGCCGCGTAGATGGACACGAACAGCATGCTCGACGCGATCTGTCCGTCCTGCCGAGCGACGTGTGGACTGCCGGCGCCCTCAACCGTCCTGGCAGCGGCGCTGTGCGATCCGCACCGCGAGTACGTCGAGCGGCACGCCGAGCCGAAGCGATCCGAATCCGTGACCTGGCGCCGTATCGGTGACCCGTGGCCAGGGCAGGGGGACGGCTGATGCCACGCCGAACGCCACCGAAACCCATCGACGCCCAGGCCCGTGACGAGGTCGAGTCGGAACTTGACGACATGATCACCCAGCTCGCGGCCGAGATCGGCCCGGCCGAAGGCGCAACCATCCCGACCGACGCCGACGAGTTGGCGTTCTGGGGCCAGATGGACCCGACCGTCGACTATGACACCCTGAAGCAGCAACTGATGACCGGCAGCGTGCCGCCCGAGTTGTACGACCCGGCCTCTGACACGCGGTTGGCGCTGTTCCGCCTTAACAAGGGCCTGGCCGACGATCTGGCGGCGCTGTTCGCCGTCACCCCCGAGGAGCCGCTGGACGATGAGATGGCGGGACTGGTGGCCGAACTTGCGGAGTACCCCGGCCGTCTGACGGTGCTCGCGCCCTATGAAGATGACCCTGAGCAAGCAGTAGCCAAGGCTGAGAGCGTCGATGGTAAGTGGCGCCGGCGCACGGGGCAGGTGGTGGACACGGAGGAGGAAGCGGCTCTGCCCGTCCCTATGCCCGTGGAACAGGAGGCGGTCTGAAATGGCATTTTCTGCCGAGGACTACGATGTTGAGATCGGCTCGATCCAGCAAGCACTCCAGGAAGCGGCTGGCGCCGAGGACGAGTATCGGACGCGCGCCCTCGAAGCACAGATGAAGTCGGCGGCCGCGGCCCGCGAGAACGCGATGAAGATCGCGCAGTTGCAGTCCAAAACGCAGCGCTACGGCATCGACGTGCAGGCTAAGACTGAGATGGAGAACCGCCTGGAGCGGGCGCGCGAGTTCGACGCTTCGCATGGGCTGGAGATCGCGAAAGCGTACACAGCGTTCGCTTCGACTCCGGACATGATGTTCGCGCGCAATGACTTCATGTCTGGGATGGAGCGCGTCGGCCAGGGATTGCACCCATCGCCTGCCATGAGTCAGGGGACGCCGCACGCGAAGACGTGGGAGGATTTCGCGGCTATCGCTCAGTACAACGGCTCTCAGGTGCCCGGGGCCAGTAGTGGCGGTGGTGGCTCTCAGCCGGCACAGGCGAGCGCTAGTGGTGGCGGCGGTGGCGCGAACACGGCGAGTACGTCCTCCGTTGGTGCGTCCTCCGGCGGCACTGACCCCAGAGTCACGGCGGCCAACGCGGTCATGAAGGCGATTCCGCCGTCCGACACGCCGGGCGCTGACGGACAGGACTGGGCCGCGCTCGAAGCGATCCGCAACCTGTTCACCGCTGGCGCCCCGGGATCGGTTGAGCGGTTGGGCAAGCCGCGTACCAAGATCGCGATGGCTGGCCTAGCCCGGATGGGGTACGACCCCGACACCATCATGGAAGATTACAAACGGGCGTTGCCACATCAGGCGTCGCCGTTGCTCGCCTGATTGGGAGACAGCATGAGTGACGAGCAGCGGACCGATGGCGCCAACCGGAGCGCACCGTGTCCGACATGCAAATCTCCCGCTGTGTTCGTATACAACGCCTATTACGGGCGGGAGTTTGTGGACTGTTGGTATTGCTATCAGCAGCGGGAGCGTCACAGAAAGGCGTGCATTGCCGATCTTGGGTCGCGGTTCCCGGGCTTGAGTCCGAGGGTGAGATCGATGCTGGTCCGGCACTTCGACGATGGCGGCATACCAGCCATTCTCGCTGCGACGGATGACGACCTGCTGGACATCAACCAGTTCGGCCCGAAGATGCTGGCCGAGTTCCGAGATTTCTGGCCGACGCCGAATCCACCCGTCGTCAAGGTGTTGCCGACGCCAGAACAGTTCTGGTCACAGCGCCACGACGTGCTGGCTCTGATCGGAGGCTAGGATGAATCGTCGAGCGTTCTTGCAGCGGCTTGGAGCAGTAGCAGCAGCGGCGGGTGTGGTATCCGCGCTGCCGACAGCAGCATCGGCGGCGGTAGAGGTCACTGCGCCTGATGCCATCTCGACGCCGGCTCCTGAGACATCTGTACGGCGTGCAGTTCCCGGAATCTGGGGCTTCGACAGAGCTGAGACGCTCAGAGCCCATCTGCTCCAGATGTCACGGCTCGGCGACGACACGTTTCGTAGCGGAGACCGAGAGGTTCTTTGGCGGTGGGAACAGGTTCGCACAACGGTGATCGGGGCGTACGCGTCCGGATCGAAGCTAGACGCGCAGTGGTGTGCCAAGCGGATGATCGCCCTCCCTGCCGTGGCCGATGCGTTGTTTGTCGCGGGTGAACCCGGTCATACCGAATGGCAGCAGGTACGCCTGCCGATGTACGCACTCGCGAATCGGGCGTTCGATGATCCAGAGGTATCCGCATGACCGACGAGCAGCCAGCCGAGGTCAGACCGCTGCACTTCACGGTTCACCGTGCCTATACGATAGACGACTGGCCGCAGGCGATCCCGGTGACGGAGGAACTGCTGAAGGCGCCACACACCGTGCACGCCACGCTCGACGGCGACGATCTGCGGTTCGCTATTGGGAATGGTGAGGCGCATTACAGGATCAACCGCAACCGCCGACACGGGCGTGGCTACGTGGCCGAGCTCGTGGAAGGCAATGACAAGGGGAACCTGGCGAGCCGAGCGCGGAAGTACCAGATTCGGGGGGACGAATCATGACCACCACCCCGTTCGGCCGGATCACGGGTGGCGTGATCGACGCGCCCACGCGGTACGTCGAGAACGTGCCGGTGGCGGCGACGGTCGTCCGCCACCCGTATTTGTGGTGCCTTTGCGGGGATCGGATCTGGCACGGAATGACGGTCGATGGCGCGCCGATTCTTGTGTGCAGATCTTGTAATTCACTGATTGACCAGCGGAGGGTGGGGTGATGCCATGCCACTGACCCGCCGGCCGATCTCGTCTGAGTCGCTCGAACAGCAAGGTTTCGTGTCACTCCAGGAGCGCATGAGCCGCGATCTCTCGACGTTCGGCGCCCAGCAGCGGCGCGACGACGATGCGGACACGCTCGGCAGCATGCTCACGTTACCGGACCCGAGCTCCATCTCGGGCGAGACGGGCTACGAGGGGCTGCTGGGCGCAACGAACGACGCGGCTGACGATGGCATGGCGCTCCCTGATACGCAGGAGGCCGAGCAGGCGCCCCAGCGCCGCCGCATGATGGCCGCACCAACCGTGGCGATGCCGGACATCGACATCACGCAGAGTGAGCCGGTCTACGACCCGACCGACACCGGCGAGATTGAGGGGGCGCCACTGTACGACCCGACCGCCGAGGATGAGCGGCTGACGCCGCCGGCGTTCGGTGGCACGCCAGCGGTTATGCCACAGGGGGCTCCGTCGCCAACGGGTACGCGGGTACCGCAGCAGGGTGCGAGTCTTCCGAAGGGCGAGATCGACAACAGCAGCCGCCAGTCGTTCGTTCGTACGTCCTATCCCTATGCGCTGGAGGCGGCCGATGGCGACCCGCAACTCGCGCAGCAGCTTATCGCGACGGCCATCAGTGAGAATGGCAAGGTCGGAACCGGACGCAGCCTCGGTGAGATGGGATTCAATGTCGGCGGTATTCAGGGGGTCAAGGGTCCAGCAGGCTCGTTCACGGCGCTCGATGCCGGCCGGCCGCGTGAGTTTGCCGCGTACAACAATCTGAGCGAGGGGTTCCGTGCGGTCCGAGACCTTGTCTCTGGAGGACGCTACGCTGGGGCCGCCGAGACTTACCGCCAGACAGGCGACATCGACCGCTACTGGCGCGAGATCAACGAAAA
>Ga0268265_10001958_pt1 | contig 16342 bp, 11 predicted proteins | sample KBSSwiS52_FD_190355 | JGI IMG/M metagenome (GOLD analysis project Ga0268265, IMG submission 190355) | Switchgrass rhizosphere microbial communities from Kellogg Biological Station, Michigan, USA - KBS Switchgrass S5-2 (SPAdes) (version 2) | ecosystem: Host-associated > Plants > Roots >... | reverse complement strand
CAGCTCCTGCGCGCTCGCGCGGACCTGGCTGACGGTGCCGGGCGCGCCCTCGATCAGGTCGGAGTGCATGGTCTGGATCGAGTCGATGATCAGCAGCGCCGGCGGGTCACCGGCAACGGTCGTCAGGATATCGCGGACCGATGTCGCCGCGGCGAGCCGCACCGGCGCGGCCCCAAGCCCGAGCCGGACCGCGCGCAGCCGCACTTGCTCGGCCGATTCCTCGCCGGAGACGTAGATGACGCTTCGCCCCTCGCTCGCCAGCCGCGCCGCGACTTGGAGCAGCAAAGTCGACTTGCCGATCCCCGGGTCGCCGCCGACCAGCATGGCCGAGCCCGCGACGATGCCGCCGCCGATCGCGCGGTCGAATTCCGCAAGGCCGCTCGGCAGCCGGTCGGGCAGCGCGGCCGGCGTTTCCAGCCCGACCAATGGAATGGCCCTGCCGCCGCCTTGGAGTTTGTGCTTGGCAGCGAAGATGCTCGACACCTCGGCCGATTCCTGGACGAGCGTGTTCCACTCCGCGCAGTCGGCGCACTGCCCCTGCCAGCGGTGCGACAACGACCCGCAGGACTGGCAGACGTAGCGCGCTTTGACCTTGGCCATCGCGCGCTACTCTATGCGAACAAACAGCGAACGTGAAGACCTAAAACACGGCCTCCGCCTTGCCGTTCATCATCTGCTGCCGGACCAGCGGGATCGGCGGGCCGCCGTAGCTCAGGAACTGGTCGTGGAATGCCTTCCACGCTTTCTCCCCGCCGCGGCTGGCCGACCAGTCGTCGCGCAACTTGCGGATCATCAGCTTGCCCATCGTGTAGTTGAGATAGGCCGGGTCATAGGTGCCGCGCGCCGCTTGCTGCTTGGCGTTGCCCGGGTCCTGGTAGCATTGGTTGCGGAACAGGTCGAAGCTCTGCGCTTGCGTCATCGAGCCGGTGTGCATGCCGATCGCCGATAGGAAGCGGCAGTCACGCAGGAGGGCGTTGGAGATCTGGCCGATCATCACCTCGTCACCGCCGCCACCGACACCCTTCTGGCGCATCATTTCCTCGGTGTAATGCGCCCAGCCCTCGGCGAAAGCGTAACCGACGAAAATCCGCCCGAACATGTCCTTCGACCGATTGGCGTGAAGGAAATTGAGGAAGTGGCCCGGCCACACTTCGTGGACCGAGGTGAACAGCAGGTCGGCCTTGCCCGGCACGAACGCATCCTGCTCGGCCTTGGGCCAGGTCGGGTCGGGCGGCGCGATGTAATAGACCGACGGCAGGCCCTTTTCGTACGGCCCGGGGATGTTGATGTAGGCCGCATTCTGCCGGTTATACGGCGGCGCCTCCTCGACCTTCGCTTCCTCCGGCCCGGGGATCGTCACAATGTCCTTGTCGATGATGAACTGCTTGAGGCCCGCAAGCTGTTCGCGAGCGCCGGCGACGGCACCGCCGGTGGGCTTGTTGGCCGCCATCTTGTCCATGCACGCCTGCATCGTCGCGCCCGGCGCGTAGCGGCCGCAGGCCTCGGCGAGCAGCTTCTGGTTCGACGCGAGGTCAGCTTTGCCGATCGTCTCGAGCTGGTCGACCGGGGTCGTCACCATCTCGGTATCGGCAAGCATGCGTTGGAATTTGTCCTTGCCGAGCGCGAAATTCGGCGTGGCGCTGGAGCGCTGGCCTTCCACCCAGGCGACCGTTTCCTTCATCGCCACGACCGCCTTGTCGGTCGCGTCCTTCAGTGCCGCCTGGTCCTCAGGCGTGCCGACACCCTTCCACGCCGCGGTACCATCACCGGGGTAATAAGTGACGAAGCCGGAGAAGGCGTTCTTGGCGTAATCGACGAAGCTCGTGGCCATGGGCGTCTTGATGTTGGCGCGCATGTCCGTCGCGCTCTTCGGCACGGTCTGCAGGAACTTGATGTACGACTTCAGCCGCTGCTCTTTCGACGCATAAGGCACGGTGATGTAGACTGAGGGATCGAACGCCCCGAGATAGGAAGCGGGGTTGGTGTGCGGCTGGTCCGCGCCGGTCGGGTCGATCCAGAACAGCTGGCCCTTGGCGACCGCGATCAGATAATCGCGCTGATAGCGCTGTTCGGGGGTGAGCTTGTCGTCGGTATACGCCTGAGCGTCGCTAATTGCGGTCTTGAGCCGAGTGACTTCGGCATCGATTCCGGCCTGCGAATTATCACCGACCTGGCCGTCATATTCGTGGCGCCCCTGAGCGACCGCGAAGCCCGGGTTGGCCTTGAACGTCGCCTCGATGAAATTGTTGACGAACGCTGGCCAGTCGCCCTGCTCCGCCGGGGCCATCGCCGCAGTTTTGTTGTCCGGCGCATTCGCGCCCTTGCAGCCCGAAACCACCAACACGCCGGCCATCGCCGTCGCCACCAGAAGTGCACGCATCCCTCTCTCCTCTCGGACCGGGTGCCTAGTTGCCGAGTGCCGATGCGGCAAGGAACCATTCGGCGAACCGACGAGCGGTTGTGGGTGAGAGCAGGGCTGTTATGGCCGCGCTGATGGTGGCCCGGCGGGTATCCAGCGCCCTGCGCGCGTTTCTCGAAAGCGAGGCGGCCGGTGGGCTCGTGCTGATCGCCGCGGCCGCGATTGCCCTCGCCCTCGCCAACTCGATGCTGGCACCGACCTACTTCGGCTTGCTCGAAGCCAAGCTTGGTCCGCTGAGCGTGCTGCACTGGATCAACGACGGCCTGATGGCCCTGTTCTTCCTGCTCGTCGGCCTCGAGATGAAGCGCGAGCTGGTCGACGGTCAGCTGGCGACCTGGCCCGACCGCATCCTGCCGGGAATCGCGGCGGCGAGCGGCATGGCGGTGCCGGCGATCATCTACGTTGCCCTTAATCGCGGCAGTGGCGCGCTGCACGGATGGGCCATACCCGCCGCGACCGACATTGCCTTCGCGCTGGGCATGCTCGCCCTCCTCGGCCGACGCGTGCCTGCTTCATTGAAGCTGTTCCTGCTGGCGGTGGCGATCATTGACGACCTCGGTGCCGTCCTGATCATCGCTGTCTTCTACACAGCCAAGTTGAGCCTGGCGTGGCTCGCCGGTGCGGCCATCTTGCTGGCCGCCTTGTGGGCGCTCAACCGGGCCCGCGTGCTCCACTTATGGCCGTACCTCCTGCTTGGCCTCGGCCTGTGGTTCTGCGTCCTTCGCTCGGGCGTCCACCCGACGATGGCGGGCGTTGTCCTGGCGCTCATGATCCCGCTCCGTGCCGACGAGGACCACAGCCCGCTCCACCGGGTCGAACATACCCTCTCGCCGTGGGTCGGCTTCGGCATTGTGCCGCTGTTCGGGCTGGCGAATGCGGGCGTGTCGCTCGGCGGATTCAGCCTGGCAACGCTCGCCTCGCCGATCCCCCTGGGCATCGCCGCCGGCCTGTTCGTCGGCAAGCAGCTCGGGATTTTCGGTGCGGTGTGGGCGGCGATCCGCCTGCGCCTGGCGCCAGCGCCCGCAGGCGCGTCGCTGGCGCAGGTCTATGGCGTCGCCGTGCTATGCGGCGTCGGCTTCACGATGAGCCTGTTCATCGGCCTCCTCGCCTTCCCCTCGGTCGAGGCGCAGGGCGAGGTGAAGGTTGGCGTGCTGCTCGGCTCCCTGTTGTCCGCCATATTTGGCCTGCTGGTCTTGGCGCTTAGCAATCGGGCCGCTAGTCGCGCGGCGTGAGCTTCCTCCCCGAACCGCTCCGGATCGCCGATTTTCGCGTCTACTGGCTGGCCCGGCTAGCCTCGACCATCGGTCAGATCAGCATGGTCGTCGTGATCGGCTGGCAGGTATATGACATCGCCCGCCAGACCATGGGGCTGAAGGCCGCGTCGTTCCAGCTCGGGCTGGTCGGCGTGGTTCAGTTCATCCCCTTGTTCGCGCTCACCCTGGTCACGGGGTGGGCGGCGGATCGGATCGACCGGCGCTACATCGCGCGCGCGGCGATCGCGCTTGAGGCGGTATGCGCGGCAATCCTCGGTTGGCTGGCCTGGACCCATACGACCACCCTCCCGGCGCTGTTCGGTGTGGCCGCGCTGCTCGGGGTTGCCCGCGCCTTCGCCATGCCCGCGCTGCAAGCGCTCGCGCCCAACCTTGTGCCCCGCGAGATCCTGCCGCGCGCGATCGCTTTGTCGTCGATCGCGTGGCAGGTCGGCGCCATCCTCGGGCCAGCGATTGGCGGCTACTTGTACGCTTATGCGCCGCACCTGCCGTACGCGGTCTCCGGTATTCTTTTCGCAATTTCGCTGGTTTGCATCTTCCTGATCGGGCCCAAGCCGCAGACCGGCGTCGACCGCAATCGGCATCCGTGGCGGCAGATGGTCGACGGGCTCCATTATGTCCGCCGCAACCGGATCGTGCTGGGCGCGATCTCGCTCGACCTGTTCGCGGTGCTGCTTGGCGGGGCGACGGCCATGCTGCCGGTCTACGCTCGCGACATTCTCCACGCCGGGCCGCAGGGCCTTGGCCATTTGCGCGCCGCACCGGCAGTCGGCGCGACGCTCGCCGCAATGTGGTTCTCGTTCCGGCCGCTGAAGCACAATGTCGGACTGAAGATGTTTGCCGCCGTCGGCGTGTTCGGCGCCTCGACCATCGGGTTCGGCCTGTCGTCATATATGCCGCTGTCGCTGCTGTGCCTGGCGGTGCTTGGCGCAGCGGACATGTTTTCCGTCTACGTCCGCCAATCGCTGATCCAGCTGTCGACGCCCGATGACATGCGCGGACGCGTAGGCTCGGTATCCTCCCTCTTCATCTCCGCCTCGAATGAGCTTGGCGAAGCGGAGAGCGGGTTCCTCGGCGCGCTGATCGGCCCCATCGCCGCGGTCGTCGCCGGCGGATTCGGGGCAATCGCCGTCACATTCATCTGGGCCAGGCTGTTCCCTGAACTCCGCCGGGCCCGGAACTTCGATCTTCCACCTTCCAAATCCCAGCCACAGGAGAGTGTCTCATGAAGGCCGCCAATATCCTCGAGACGATCGGCAACACCCCGCACGTCCGCATCAACCGGTTGTTCGGCAATGTCGCCGAGGTGTGGATCAAGCAGGAGCGGGTCAACCCGGGTGGATCGATCAAGGACCGCATCGCTTTATCAATGGTCGAAGATGCCGAGCGCAGCGGCAAGCTCAAGCCGGGTGGCGTCATCGTCGAGCCGACGTCGGGCAATACAGGCATCGGGCTCGCCATGGTCGCGGCAGTCAAAGGTTATCGGCTTATCCTGGTGATGCCCGACAGCATGAGCGTCGAGCGGCGGCGGCTGATGCTCGCCTACGGCGCCGAGTTCGAACTGACCCCGCGCGAGAAAGGCATGAAGGGCTCGATCGCCCGCGCCGAGGAAATCATCGCCGCCACGCCCAACAGCTGGATGCCGCAGCAATTCGAAAATCCGGCCAACCTCGAGGTTCACCGGCGCACGACCGCGCAGGAAATCCTGCGCGATTTCGGCGATGCGCCGCCGACCGCGATCATCACTGGCGTCGGCACTGGCGGTCACATCACCGGCACGGCGGAGGTCCTCAAGAAGGAATGGCCCGACCTCAAGGTGTTCGCGGTCGAGCCGACGCTCTCCGCGGTGCTGTCCGGCGGGGAGCCCGGCCCTCACCCGATCCAGGGCATCGGCGCGGGCTTCATTCCGGCGATCATGAACCCGGACCTGCTCGATGGCGTCATCCAGGTCACGCCGGACGTCGCCAAGGACATGGCGCGCCGCGCCGCTCGCGAGGAAGGCATGCTGGTCGGAATTTCGTCGGGCGCAACCCTCGCGGCAATCGCCCAAAAGCTCCCCGAACTCGGCGCAAATCCGCGCGTGCTCGGGTTCAATTACGACACGGGTGAACGATATCTCTCCGTGCCCGACTTCCTTCCGGAGTAGCGTGCTTAAGGCGCTGCTAACCGCCGTCGTTAGCGCCTGTTAACCCGCGCACGGTAAAGACTCGCGCTTACGCGGGTGCATGGGGTCCCCTGCGTCAGTGGGTGAACACCGTATGCGTCGGACTTTGTTCGGCAAATCTCCGGAAGTCGAACGCCTCGCGCCCGTGCACGTGGCCGCGAGCGAGGCTTTGCTATTCGACCTCCGCGACCATGAGTCGAGCACCGACCAGACCCTCATCGAGCGGCGCGTCGGCAGTTGGGGATTTGCCCCCTGGCTGCTGCTCGCCGGCCATGTGATCCTGATCGTTGCGCTCCTGCTGCAGCGCCGACCCCCGGCAAACACGGATATCCTCGCGATGGTGTTCGTGCCGCTGACCCTGGCCCTGGTGCTCGACGTCGCTTGCGGCCTCGTGCTGCGCTATCGCCGCGCACTGCGTCTGGCACCCCACACCTGTGCCCGCCTGGTCTGCGGCTACATCGGCGTCATGGGTGTCTTTTGGTCGTTGGGGAGCGCCGCCACCACCGCCCTTGCGATCAGCGACCCGAGCTTCGTGACGATGGCCATGGCGGCCGGTTTCTTCCTGCGTTCGATTGTTGCCGTGGCATCGCCGCCGCTCGCCATCATCAACGCCGTCGTCGCCGCCTTCGCCACCTTGCTGTTCAGCCGCAACCCGCTCGTCTCGTTCGCCATCAACAGCATGTCGGTCGCAATGGCGATCTACAGCGTCGCCGTGACCCGCCGCGCCATTGCCGGCGGCCGCCGGCGGCTCGCCGTCGAATGGCAAGCCAAGAAGGCACTCAACTTCGTCGACGAGTTCGAGAACACCGGCCGGGGCTGGTTCTGGGAGACGGATTCGCTCGGCACCCTGTCGTACGTCTCGCGCCAGCTAGCCGACGATTTCCAGTGCGCGCCCGAAGCGCTTCTCGGCCGGCAGTTCACCGACTTGCTGTCCGTCGACACCCATTCGGTGGACACGGTCGAAGAGCGCAAGACGCTCGGCTTCCACCTGTCCGCGCGGTTCCCGTTCTCGGACGTCGTCGTTCGCCCGGCGAGCGACCAGGACGTCCACTGGTCGCTGTCCGGCAACCCCATCTTCGACGACCGCGGCCGCTTCCTTGGCTTTCGCGGTATCGGCACCGACCTGACCGAGCAGCGCCGCTCGGAGCAGGAAATCTCCCGCCTGGCGCGGTTCGACTCGCTGACTGCACTCCCCAACCGCGCAATGATGCGCCAGACGCTTGACGAGGCGCTGCGCAACGCCACCCATCGCCAGCGCGGCTGCAGCATGTTCCTGATCGACCTCGACCGGTTCAAGAACGTCAACGATACGCTCGGCCACCCCGTCGGCGACGCGCTGCTGCGCCAGGTGGCCGAGCGGCTGAAATCGGTGATGGGGAATCACGGCCAGGTCGGCCGTCTCGGCGGCGACGAATTCCAGGCCGTGCTTCCGGGTACGGTCGACATTGGCCTGCTGGAGTCGCTCGCGCGGACCCTGATCGACCAGGTCTCGCGGCCCTATGTCATTGAAGGCCACAAGGTAACGATCGGCGCGTCGGTCGGTGTGGCTATCGGCGATCCGGGCCGGACCAGCGCCGATGCGCTGGTGCGGAACGCTGACCTTGCGCTTTACGCCGCCAAGGATGCCGGCCGCGGCAAGCATTGCTTCTATCAGCCCTCGATGCACAGCGAAGCGGCCGAACGCCAGGTGCTCGAAAACGACCTCCGCCAGGCGATCGAGCGGGGCGAGCTCGCGGTTCACTACCAGCCAATCGTCCGCACTGCCGGCGAGGAAGTCTCCGGTTTCGAAGCACTGGTTCGCTGGACCCATTCGACCCGCGGCGCGATCTCGCCCGACAAGTTCATTCCGCTGGCCGAGGAAGCAGGGCTCATCGCCAAGATCGGCGAGTGGGTCCTCGACACCGCAATCGAGGAGGCGACGCGCTGGCCCGATCAGGTGCGCATCGCGATCAACCTGTCACCGATCCAGTTCAACGATCCGGCGATCGTGCAACTCGTCCAGGAGCTTCTGCGGCGCCACAACCTGCGGGCAGACCGCCTCGAGCTTGAAATCACCGAGGGCGTCTTCCTGGCAGACAGCGACCAGACCGATGCGACCTTCGCAAGACTGAAGCAGCTCGGGGTCCGACTGGCATTGGACGACTTCGGCACCGGCTACTCGTCACTCGGCTATTTGAAGAAGGCGCCGTTCGACAAGATCAAGATCGACCAGAGTTTCGTTCGCGGCGCGTCCTCCACGACCAACCGCAACGCCGCCATTATCCGCGCCATCGTCACGCTCGCCGAAACGCTCGGTATGGATACGTGCGCGGAAGGGGTCGAGACCCACGACGACCTCCATCTCATCCGCGAGCTCGGCGTGAACATGGTACAGGGCTATATCTTCGGTCGCCCGGTTGCCGCCGAGGCAGCGCGCGAGCTCGCCAATTCCGCCAGCGTCGAGGCCGACGGCTACAAATGCATCCGCGAGCCGCGTCACCGGCTGATGCGCCGGGCAGTAGCGGCCATCGATGATGAGATGGTCGAGATTACCCTGCGCAACATCAGCTCGATGGGGGCGCTCGCCGATTGCCCGATCGCGGTCACCCCGGGCGACACGATGACGCTCGACATCGTTGGCGTCGGTCCCGTTCGGGGCATCGTTAAATGGGCCCACGCGGGCCGGTTCGGGCTTCAGTTCGGCGAGCAGTTCGAGCTCGCGCGGCTAGCGCCGAAGCGCGATCGCCGGAGCGAGGCCGCGCGGCCATGGTACGTCGACCGCCGCACGGTCGGCACATAAGAAAAGCGCCGGGCGAACCCGGCGCTTCCCTTTGTTCAAATGATGAACGTTATCTGCGATTGATGTCGACGTTGCGGACGTAACCGCGATAATCGACGTCGCAACGGAACGACAGGTCGGCCGCACCGTAGCCACCGTAGCCACCGGCATAACGGCCGCTCGAGGCGAGCCCGCGCACGCGGGTGTAGCCGTTGTTTGGCGTCACGCGGGTAATGCTAAGCACCCGTCCCTGGCTGCCGTAGCTGCCGACGAGCGCGCCAAGCACGCCGCCAATGCCGTTACGGGTGTACAGGCGGTTCTGAACCGCGGCCGTGCACTGTTGCGCGGCAACCTGCGTGTTCATGCCGTAGGCATAGTTATTGTAGCCGTAATTGTTGTACCCACGGTTGCTGTAACCGTACGGGCTCTGCTGGTAGCCGTAATATTGAGCCATCGACGGGGCCGCAGTCGCGAGCGCCGCCATACCAGCACCTCCGATGAGGAGCGTTTTGATCATACGCATGGAGTTTCTCCTTCGCCCATAAAACGAACGGAGGCGGGGGAACGGCGTCAACATTCGTCGCCGCAATACGGCAGTTCGTCGCGAGTTGCTGACTGCCCGATTAACAACAATAGGAACGAAGAAGGCCCGCCGATAGAACAGGTCGACGGGCCTTCGCACTCAGGGAACTTGCGCGGCCCCTAACCGCACACGACTCACAAAGGGGTTAGCGAGCCGGTGTAGGCCAGCGTCTCATCCGGCACCCCGGCGACGCAACGCCGCGACTTCGCCTGTCCCTGTCCGGCACAACTCAGTCGTGCGACCGAGATGCAACGGCGGCGAAAAATCACCCGATTTGCCCGGTTCATTGGGAACCGCATTAACCTAGGTGAATTACTAGGCTGTGGCGCAGAATGACGAGCAAATGGTCAGCCGGATGCGGGCGCGCGCGGAGCAGTGCCGGCGCCTCGCACGGGCCATGACCGACAAGCATGCTGCCGCAGCGCTCCTCAAAATGGCGGAAGAGGTCGAGGCCGACATTGGCCGACTCGACGGTGATCGCATCGAAAGACAAGTCCCCAATCCGATGCAACTCCCGCCTGAAAGTGCCTAGCGCGACTGGCGCTTAGGCGTGTTTGGCGCGGGCGAATGTGCTACACGACGCCCGCCGAATTAGACTGCGGCGTGCTTTGGCGTTGCGGCAAAAGGGGGGTGGCTTATGACTCCTTTCGTTCGATCTTCATGCCTGGCGGCGACCGCCATGATGATCTCCAGTTGCGGCGGGCAAGGCAGCCAAAATAGTGCCGCCAATAGCGCCGTCGCCAATCCCCATGAGAATGCAGGCATAAACAGCGCGGTGACGCCTCCGGCGAAGCCTGCCGCCGACCCGAACGAGAAACGCATGGTCATCGAAGCGCTGCCGGTTGCGCAGTCGGGTCCGGGGTCGATCAGCGGATCGCTACACATGCTGCGGTCGGCAAGCGGCATTGAGACGGACGGGATGGGCGGCGGATGCCTGGCGTTCGAGGACCCGGCGAGCAAGGTCTGCCACGCCGACCGCGACTGCAAGGTGCCGAGCTACATCCCCGCAGGCAACGGGCCCTGGGCTTATTGCGCCGACAACAAATGCTGGGTGAAGCCGGCGGACAAGGCCTTCTGCTGGAAGTCGCGCTACTCGAGCCCGGCGCAACCGCTGCAGGTCGGCAAACCGGAATCGACGCCAAAGGTGACCCTCGCTTCGCTCCCGGCACAGCTGTTCCAAGGGCCGGCAAAGAATCAGGTGAAGGCGCGGGTCATCGCCTGCCTCAACGGCAAATATGGCGCGATGGACGTCCCACCCTGTGCGGGTGGCGACGGCAAGCGCTCCGACGACATTGGGGACGGGCGGACCTTCACCAAGTAGGAGCGCGCGGAACCTGACCGGCTCAGAATGCGTCGACCGGGATCCGCATCAATGTTTCAGCGCCCGCTTCGATCTTCTTGCGCAGGCCGGTCGACGCGGGCAGTTCGCGCAACACGAAGAAGCGCGCGGTCACGAGCTTCATATCGTGGAACGCCTGGTCGCCAGCGCCCTCGCTGAGGGCCCGCGATGACGCAGCTGCCATCTTGAGCCACATCCACCCGAGGCTGACGAGACCCATCAGGTCCATGTAGGCGTAGGCCCCCGCCCCGGCATTGTCCGGGTCGGCCATGCCGTTTTGCGCGAGCCACATCGTCGCCGCCTGCAGGTCGAGCAGCGCGGGCTCTAGCGCGACGGCGACTCCGGCGGAATCGCCCGCCGCTTTGGCATCGGCAATTTCGCGGCCGACCATCTCGAAAAAGGCGCGGACCGCGCGGCCGCCGTCCTTGGGTAGCTTGCGCCCGACCAGGTCCATCGCCTGGATGCCGTTGGTACCTTCATAGATCTGGGTGATCCGCGCATCGCGCACGAATTGCTCCATGCCATGCTCGCGGATGTAACCATGGCCACCGAACACCTGCTGGGCGCTGACCGCGGCATCGAACCCTTTGTCGGTCAGATACCCCTTGATGACCGGGGTGATCAGGCCGAGCAGGTCGTCGGCGTTCTGGCGCTCGGCTTCGTCCGGGGACCGCCGCAGCAGGTCGACCTGGAGCGCGCCCCATAGCACGAGCGCCCGGCCCGCCTCGATATAGGCGCGGGCCTCCATCAGCATCCGCCGGACGTCCGGGTGGACGATGATCGCATCGGCCTTGGCGTCAGCCTCGCGCTCGTCCTCGCGCAGCGCGCGGCCCTGCCGCCGATCCTTCGCGTAGGCCGCCGCATTCTGATAGGCGACTTCGCCTTGCGCCAGGCCCTGCAAGCCGACGCCGAGCCGGGCGGCATTCATCATGATGAACATCGCCGCGAGACCCTTCTCCGGCTCCCCGACCAGCCAACCCTTGGCGCCATCGTAATTCATCACGCAGGTCGCGTTGCCGTGGATGCCCATCTTCTTCTCGAGTGCGCCGCAGCTGACGCCGTTGCGCGCGCCGAGCGAGCCGTCGTCATTCACGTGGAACTTGGGCACCACGAACAGCGAAATGCCTTTCACATTATCCGGCGCACCCGTGATCTTGGCGAGCACGAGGTGGATGATGTTGTCGGCGAGGTCATGCTCACCCGACGAAATGAAGATCTTCGTCCCGCTAATCGCATAGCTGCCATCGTCGTTCGGCTCGGCCCGCGTCTTCAACAGGCCGAGATCCGTGCCGCAGTGCGGTTCGGTCAGGTTCATGGTCCCGGTCCACTTGCCGGTGATCATGTTGGGTACGAAGCGCTGCTTCAGCTCGTCCGAGCCCTTGACCAGCAGCGAGGCGATCGCGCCCGACGTCAGTCCCTGGTACATCTCAAAGCTGTGGTTGGCCGAGAGGATGTATTCGGTGACCGCGGTGCCAACGACCTGCGGCAGGCCCTGCCCGCCATATTCCTCTGGCCCGGTCAGCGTCGGCCAGCCGGCCGCGACGAACTGGTCGTAGGCTTCCTTGAACCCCGGGGGCGTGGTCACCGAGCCATCGTCGGCGCGCTTGCAGCCTGCCTCGTCGCCGACCTTGTTCAGCGGTTGCAGGACCTCGGCGGAAAACTTCCCGGCCTCCTCGAGGATGGCGTCGACCAGGTCGGGTGTCGCGTTGGCGAAGCCCGGCAGGTTGGAATAGCGGCCGACGTCGAGGACGTCGTTGAGAATGTAGCGGGTCTCACGCACCGGCGCGGTGTAGGTGGGCATGGCTAACTGACCTCCGTGTCAGCAATGTCCTATTGCGGCTCTGGCCAAGCGTCCAGCGGTGGGCGGTGGCGGCGAGGCAATTAATTCGCCGCCACCCGAACCCTAGCGCTCCATTCGGTAGAGGAGGTTGAGCGACACGCTCGTCTCCAGCTGGCCCGGTGCTACGATGCCGCCGTCCCGCTCGGGCGCGGGTGGCGGCGGTGGCGGCGGCGGGGCATAGGGACCGACAACGCGGGAGCCGGTGACGACCACGTCAGTTCCCCGATACGACGTGCCCTCTTCCACTGACAGTAGCCGCACCGACGTAAAGCCGTTGTTGCGCGCGTATTCGGTCGCCTCGGCCTGACCGCGCGCCATCGCGCGGATACGGGCCTCCTTCCGAAGGGGAGCTGGATCGGAAATCGAGAAGTTCGGGCCGTAGACGGAGTCGGCGCCCGCCGTGGTGAGCGTGTCGAGCAAGGACGTGAGCTTGTCGATGTTGTGCGTCTTAATCTGCACCGAGTTGCTGGCGATGTAGCCAATCAGCGTCTGCCGGCCGCGGCCATTGGGTTCATTGTCCCACCGGTAGTCCGGCTGCAACTGTATGCCCTGCGTCTGGATATCGCGCTCGCGAATGCCCGCGGCGCGAATCGTGGCGAGAAGCTTTTCCGTCTTCACTTTGTTGGCCGCCACCGCCTCCGTCGCTGTTGCAGCCTTGGCCTGAGTTCCAACGGTCATGCTGGCCTCGTCCGGCGGAGTCCGCAGCGACTCGGCGATATTCACCCGCACCAGCGGCGTATTGGCCATTTCCGATATGCTCGCGGTCGGCGCCTGCTGGGCCTGAGCAATGCCCGGTTGCGCCAGTGCCCCGGCCAACAACGCTGTCTTCAAGAGCTTCCGAATTGCCATGAATTTCTCCTTCGTGATCCGTCATTAAAACAACCGTACGACTCCTAAGACGCGCCCGCGTCCCAAATCCTTGGATAATTTTTGGAGCATCCGGCGGCCTGTGCAGGCCGTATCTTCAATCCTACATTGATATTTGAAAGGACGTTTCATGAAGCTGAGTGGCTTTGCGATCGCTGCCGCCGCGACTCTGGCGAGTTCCGCCCACGCCGCCCCCCGTACCGAAACCGCGGTGCTCGCCGGTGGCTGCTTCTGGGGCATGGAGAGCGTGTTCGAGCACGTGAAAGGCGTGACCGACGTTGTCTCGGGCTTTGCCGGCGGAGCCGCCAAGGACGCGAGCTACGATCGGGTCAGCAGCGAAGGCACCGGCCATGCCGAGGCCGTCCGCATTAGCTACGACCCAAGCCGGATCAGCTATGCGCAGATCCTGCAGATTTACTTCGCGGTCGCCCACGACCCGACCGAGGTAAACCGCCAGGGGCCGGACGTTGGACCGAGCTATCGCAGCGCGATTTTCCCGCAGAATGCCGGCCAGGAGGCCCAGGCGAAGAGCTTCATCGCCAAGCTCAGCCAGCGCCATGTCTACCAGGCCCCGATCGCGACGAGGATCGAGCATGGCGGCTTCTTCGCGGCGGAGGCGAATCACCAGGACTATGCCCGTCGGCACCCGTTCGAGCCGTACATCGTCATCAACGACCGGCCAAAGGTCGCCGCGTTGAAGCGGCAATATCCCAGCATGTTCAAGGCGTAAGCCGATAAGTCGTTAAGTTTTCACCTTTAATTCAGGTCGGGGGCGACAAGGCGCCGCCTCCGCCCTATATGCCCGTTTCACGACGCCAGCCTGGAGTTCGGGGACTTGCTGACGACCAATCCGTTCGATGACGACAAGCTGCACGAAGAGTGCGGCGTGTTCGGTATCTGGGGCGCCGACGAGGCCTCGAGCTTCGTCGCGCTCGGCCTCCATGCGCTCCAGCACCGTGGTCAGGAAGCGGCCGGCATCACGGCTTTCGACGGAACGCATTTCAGCTCGCACCGCGCGATGGGCCACGTCGCCGGCAATTTCGACCGCGATGAGGTGATGCGAACTCTGCCGGGTCGGACGGCGATCGGCCATGTCCGCTATTCGACCGCCGGCGGCCCCGGCATCCGCAATGCGCAGCCGCTGTTCGCCGAGCTTGCCGAAGGCGGATTCGCACTCGCCCAGAACGGCAATCTGTCGAACGCGCTCAAGCTCCGCCGGACGCTCAACCGTCGCGGCTCGATTTTCCAGTCGACGAGCGACACCGAGGTCATCATCCATCTCGTCGCGACGTCGCATAACGCGAACATGCTCGACCGCTTGGTCGACGCCCTGAAACAGGTCGAGGGCGCTTACTCGCTGCTCGTCCTGACGCCGGAAGGGCTGGTCGCCTGCCGCGACCCGCTCGGCATCCGCCCGCTGGTCATGGGCAAGCTCGGCGAAGCGACGATCTTCGCGTCAGAAACCGTGGCGCTCGACGTCATCGGCGCGACCTTCATTCGCGATGTGGAGCCGGGCGAGTTGGTCGTCGTCAACGACAGCGGCATCCGCTCCTTCCGGCCGTTCGAGCAGGTCGCGCCGCGGCCGTGCATCTTCGAGCATGTCTATTTCTCGCGGCCGGATTCGATCGCCGAAGGCGTCTCGGTCTACGAGGTGCGCAAGAACATCGGCGCCGAACTGTCGCGCGAGAGCCCGGTCACGGCCGACTATGTCGTGCCCGTGCCGGACAGCGGCGTCCCCGCCGCGCTCGGGTTCAGCCAGGCGTCGGGCATTCCGTTCGAACTCGGCATCATCCGCTCCCACTACGTCGGGCGGACCTTCATCCAGCCGAGCCAGGCCGGCCGCCTCCAGAGCGTTAAGCTCAAGCATAACGCCAACAGCGCGCTGATCGACGGCAAGAGCATCGTGCTGGTCGACGATTCGATCGTCCGCGGCACGACGTCCGTGAAGCTGGTCCAGATGATGCGCGATGCCGGCGCGCGCGAAGTCCATATGCGCATCGCCTCGCCGCCAACGCGGCACAGCTGCTTTTACGGAGTCGACACGCCGGAGCGCGCCAAGCTGCTCGCCGCACAGATGAGCGTCGATCAGATGCGCGATTACATCAACGCCGATAGCCTCGCCTTCATCACCATCGAAGGCCTCTACCGGGCGGTCGGCGAGGAGCGGAATTCGGCCGCGCCGCAGCGCTGCGACGCCTGCTTTACCGGCGATTATCCGACCGCGCTTACCGATTTGGGTGAGAAGGGCGGCGCAGCCAGCCTGTCGCTGGTGGCGACCCGCTAGCAAGCGCCCAGGACGCCGCCATCAGGCCTACGGAAACGACCGTTTCCTGCCAGTGCATCGCACTTAGGCCCCCGGCGATGAGCATCGGCCCCCACACCAGGACGGTAATCAGCGTGACGTTGGCCGCTGCGCCGAGCGCTGCCGGCCGCAGCGCCAATCCCGCGACCAGCATGAGCCCGCACACGGTGTAAATCGCGCCGGTTGCGTAGGCCCAGAACACTGGCACCGGCAGCCACGCGGGTACGAGCGGAGCGGTCAGATCGAGATAGAAGAAATGCGACAGGCCGAACGCAATCAGCCCGAGGCCATAGAGGCCGTAGGCCAGCCATAGAGCGCGGTCGCCCGACCAGAAATTCCGGCGCTTCGACAGCTCGGCGTAGAGCACCCACGCCGCCGCGATCAGCACCCAATTCTCGCCATTGCTCTGATAGCTGCCCTCGACCAGCGGCGCCTTCACGATGAACGGCATTTTGAACGCCAGCGTCCAGACTGCGAGAAATAGGGCCAGGACCAACGCCGCTGGCGCCGCACTGCGCCTGAGGAGCAGGCCGGCGCCACAGCCGAGCGAGACGAAGGACGATAGCCAGGCGAGCAAGTCTCGCCCCGGAACACCGTCGGGCACCGGCCGCCAGGTGGGCGCAAAGCTGCTGCCGATCAGCCCGATCGCGCCAACTCCCACAAAGGTGAGGCCAAAGGCGAAGCGACTGACGGTTTTCCAGTCCATCGCGGCCGCATCCCACCGGTCGTTGCGGCGGCAAATCGACTTTCGAGCAACCGACGCCTTTTTGCGGGCGAAAGCGGGTGTTAGGGGCGCGGC
>Ga0268265_10001956_pt1 | contig 16358 bp, 12 predicted proteins | sample KBSSwiS52_FD_190355 | JGI IMG/M metagenome (GOLD analysis project Ga0268265, IMG submission 190355) | Switchgrass rhizosphere microbial communities from Kellogg Biological Station, Michigan, USA - KBS Switchgrass S5-2 (SPAdes) (version 2) | ecosystem: Host-associated > Plants > Roots >... | reverse complement strand
TCGCGGCAGAGCGGGCGATGTCACCGAACTTGGCGGCTGACAGCCAGCTCGGCCGCGCTCTCGTATCCCTCCGCCGTGGCGGCGAGCGAATACCGGTTCACCCGCTCGCGCACCCTCGTCCGCAACTGCGGGCCCGTCTCCGGGTCCTCGACTGTGTCGGCCGCCGCCGCCAGGCAGTGGGCGAGCCGGCCAACGTCGCCGACCGGGAAGACATGGCCGAGCCCTTCGACCAGGTCCGGGGCTGCGCCCACCGCATCGCTCACCACGGGCAGTGCTCCGGCGGCCATCGCCTCGTTCACCACCAGGCCCCAGTTCTCCTGCTCGCTCGGCAGCGCGAGGACGTCGGCGAGCCCGTAGTACGAGGGCAGCTCGGCCTGATCGTGAAGGCAGCCCTCGTCATCCTCCACACAGACACTGCACCGCCTGGCGACCGCCACACCAACACACAGTTGTGGCTTGTCAAACATGACGAACGGTTACCGGGAAGGACTCACCCTTCATCATCGAATTTGTCTGCCATCGATCGTGGTCTAGATCCTCGCCGGGTCGGCCTGTCAGCCAGCCGTACCCAGCCGCCGGACGCGCCGGCTCCTGATCTCGTACGTCCCGAGACGGGACGGCGTCCTGCATGCCCAGTCCGGAACCGGAACCGACTGGGCTGGTCCTGAGCCGCGGCGCTCGCTTCTGACGGGAGCCCACGCGGCAAGCAGGGAGGGGACCGTGAGCATCCACAGGCAGACGGAGGCCCGATTGGCCGTGAAGACGGTCATGCCGGTCGAGCCGAGGAATATCAGCAGAACGAGGGACAGCCCGAGCGCCTGGACCTCGGGCGGTCGGCGCCTGCGCTCCACGCACAGTCGGACCAGGAGAACGAGAAGAATCAGGCAGGTGATCCCTACGCCGAGCAGGCCATCCACAACGAGCACTTGCAGCCACAAGCTGTCGTAGGGCGTGCCGACGCTGCCGCCCGCGCCGAGACCGAACCAGGGTGAAATGTGCATAGCCGTTGACCAGGCGGAGGTAATGCCACCTCCAGGGCTTCCCCAGCGTCCGGCAGTAATAGTGTTCAAGGTGCCGTTGGGGCGATTTCTCAAAACCTCGAAGAAGCTCGTGAGACCGAAGGCGCCCTGCCAACGTCCGACCAGCGGCTTGAGGGCGAACTGAATGAAGAGAAATTGTGACAGCGCGAAGATCAGAACCCTGCCTATAGTTGCCCGAGAATAGAAGAACTGGACGACGGCGACCGGCAGGCCAACCAGTATGAAAATCTTGGATATGGACATGAATCCGCCGGCCAGTATGACCGCGAGGGACGCCAAGAGCGTGGCCCGTATCGACGCCCGCCGGGTCACGGTCAGGAGATAGACTACGGCGAATGCTCCAAGAGAATAGCCGATGCCAGCTTCTGCCGGCTGATTGAAGATGCCGGTCACACGTCCGTTGCCGAGCGCGGCGACAGATATGGGGAGTGTCGCCTGGTCGCTCGTCGGCCGGGAACCGTCCCAGAAGTGATAGCCGATCGGCTTGGTGTCAAACCACAGGCTGGCGAGAGCGAACAGGCCAGATCCGACCGTTCCTGCGACGGTCGCGACCGCCGCCGTATCGAGCATTCGTCGCGGCGTGTACCGTCTGCTCATCCAGATAGTCGCCAGACTGATCGCGCAGATCGCGCCGAGGAAGTCATCGATCCCGCTCAGAGGACTAAGCTGGGGAAAGGGAACATGGACCCTGCCGATATTGACCACCGCAAGCAGCAGCAGCGCGCTCCACAGTCCGATCAGCACATTGGCTGACCGTTCCATCGTTGCTCCTTGCTGGATCGAGAAAACCGCTACCAGCGTCGAAACGTAAAGAACGAGCTGCTCGGTGCGGACGCCATGAGCTATATAGGGCCCAAAACAGGCTGCGACCACGAGTGCCGGCCAGAGTGCGACCCGCGCAGCTAGTCTCGACCGCGAGGTCCTCGTGGCCCACCTGGTCTCGGTGCGCGTGACAGCGGACATGAATGGACTATCTCATTGACCCGAACGCGATGAAATCAGCCACGCCGGAGAAGATTTTGTGCAGATTTCTGGCTCTTCCTATGCCCGCCTGCAGATCCTAACTGCCGAGGACCCGCTCCTCGATGACCTCCGCCACGCCCTCTCATTGATCAGGAGACCCAGCACGGATACCAAAGTGTCCGAAGTCAGGTCCGGGTGTCGCGGCAGAGCGGGCGATGTCACCGAACTTGGCGGCTGACAGCCAGCTCGGCCGCGCTCTCGTATCCCTCCGCCGTGGCGGCGAGCGAATACCGGTTCACCCGCTCGCGCACCCTCGTCCGCAACTGCGGGCCCGTCTCCGGGTCCTCGACTGTGTCGGCCGCCGCCGCCAGGCAGTGGGCGAGCCGGCCAACGTCGCCGACCGGGAAGACATGGCCGAGCCCTTCGACCAGGTCCGGGGCTGCGCCCACCGCATCGCTCACCACGGGCAGTGCTCCGGCGGCCATCGCCTCGTTCACCACCAGGCCCCAGTTCTCCTGCTCGCTCGGCAGCGCGAGGACGTCGGCGAGCCCGTAGTACGACGGGAGATCGGCCTGGTTCACGAAGCCGACGCAGGCCGCCGCGAGCCCTGCGCACCGCCGCCGGGTCTGCTCGAGCAGCGGGCCATCACCGACCACGAGCAGGGCCACCCGTCCGTCCAGCCTGCGCACCGCGTCAACGAGGTCGAGCGGCCGTTTGCGCGGGATGAGCTTGGCCGAGTACAGCACGATCGGGCGGTCGGTGGGCAGGCCGAGCTCGGCCAGCCGCTCCGCGCGGCCCGTACGGGCGGCGTCCGCGCCGGTCCTGAAACGGTCGTTGTCAACGGAGTACGGTGCGAATACCACTTGCGGCGCGCCGAAGGCCGCATAGAACGCGTCGTTGTTCGCGCCGATTGCGAGGGCGACTGCGCAGCGTCTGACCACCGCGCGGGCCAGCGGGTCGCGTATGGCGCGCCAGCGCGGTTGAGCACCACGCGGCCAGGACTCGCAACGCAGCAGGTATGGCCGGCCGGTGACGCGCGCCAACGCGATCGCCGCGAGCGTCCAGGGCGAGTCGTAACCGTGGACCACGAATGCGTCCTGGGCCCGTACCCAGGACGCGAGCCGGGCCAGGCCGGCCGGGTATCTCGTCGGCGAGACGTCGACCCCGAGGATCCGGTTGGAATAGCCGGACAGCAGGTCGATGTCCCAGCGCAGCTCGCGGCCAAACCCGGGATCCAGGTAGACCTGTGCGCCGACATCGGTAAGGAACGCGACCTCGAGGGCCACGCGGTTGCGGCGGGCGAGCTCGCGGTACAGCGGCGCCTGGTACTGGATGACGTGTGTCGCGAGGACGCCGAGGCGGATCATTGGCGGGCGCCCGTGCCCAGCGGAGCCTGGGCGGTGACGAACAGGAAGAAGCCGCGACGGCCGGCGGCGGCCCGTCGGCGGTCGTCACCGAGCCAGTGCAGCGGTGCCGACCGCAGCCGTGCCGGCAGCGGCACGACGTCGGCATCCTGGCCGAGTACGGTGACCTGCGCTGTGGTGAAGAACCCGAGAAACATGTCTTCGAGCTGTTCGGGGTGGTAGTAGCGGGCAAGGTAGCCGTCGGTGTGTGCCCAGAGCACCTCGTCGGGAGTGCGGTGCCGGAACTCGGCGCCGAGCAGGTAATGGCGGCAGAGAAGGAGCCGGGCGATGAGCGACTCCCTGTTGTAGACCATCACGCGCGTCTCGCCGTCGGGAGCGAGCACCCGGGCGATCTGTCGGACGATCCGGCCGGTGTGCGCCGAGTGGTGGATAACGCCCCACGACCAGACGAGATCGAACTCGCCGTCGTCGAAGGGAAGGTCCTCCGCGTCGGTTTCCTGCACCCGAGCGGTGAGGCCCTTATACGCCAGCCGGGCCTTTGTGGCACGGACGGCGGACTCCGTCAGATCGATGGCAGTGACCTCCGCACCTCGGGTGACCAGCTCCTCGGTATGCAGACCCATACCGCAGCCGATCTCCAGGACGCGCTTGCCTGCGAGTGTTTCCGGCATGATCCGGTCAAACGGCCGGTGGCTGGAAAGATATGGGAAGCTAGCGGCGACGAAACTGCGGTCGATCTCGTCGAACCATTTTCGGCTGTGTGGCTCGGTCGAATTTTTTCCATGCCAGTCGTAGGTCATTGGGTTGCCTTCCCACCAGGTTCGGTTTGATTCCTGGACCTGGTGGGGGGCCTGCCCTAGACTCCGGTGAGAGCTGTAGTCCATGTTATCTTCCTCGTCGGTGGCCGTCTGGCAGACGAAAATTAATGTCCGAGCACCCAAGGTTTTTCTCATCGGATGTTCGTTGTTTTCAGGAGCCAGTCGAAGTAGTCATCTGGATCGAAGGGGTTGTGCTGCTCTCCACTCGGCACTGTTCGCAGGGCGTCGTGCATTGCTTCGGTGATCAGGCCGAGTTCTTCGTGTTGGTAGGGGACCAAGACTGGCCCTGCGATCTCCCGGGCGCGCTGGCTGTCGAACGCGATGACGGGGACGTGGGCGAGCCGTGCCTCCGCGAGCGGATAGCCGAAGGACTCCGTCCGGGTCGGGTAGATGACGGCTCGGCAGGTCTGTTGGAAGTGCGCGAGCTGTCGAGGGGTGAGCCGGCCGACGAACCGTAGGTGCTTTGCGTCGAGCAGCTTCTCTGCTGCAGCCTCGCGCTCGCTGGCGGTAATGATGATCTCGATGTCCTTGGCGAGGCCGGCGGAAAGTGTGGCCGCTGCCCGGTCGAACAGCCGTAGCAAAGGTCCCATGGGCTTGTAGGACGAGAAGATGACTGGGCAGAGCATCTGGCTCTGATCACGTTCCTGAAGCGGCCTTGGGGGTGGTGGAGCGAGGGGATGCATGCGAACTCTGATCCGGGACGAGAGATGTGGATAGATCGAGCTGACCCGGTCGGCCATCTCTGTGCTGGGCACGACCAGAACGTCGGCGCGCTTGGCACAGGCTCGGACCACGGGGGTCGAGTGAACTGCCCGGGGGGGAACGCGTAGATTCCTCTCCTCGCCGGCGGAGAGGAAGTGCAATGCGTTGCGAAGAAGAGCCCATCGTTCGCCGCGGGTCATGACAAAACTGACATTGTTCAGCGCTATCGCTCGCCGATGGCGACCGATACGCTCCCGTCGGACCAGCCAGGTAGGAGAAAGCTGGTGTCCGCGTCCTACGACGCGAACATTGGGAGATGGGCGGCGTTCGAGGTAGGTGTCCAGCTCGCCGAGAAAACGCAGGGCTCCACCCATACGGGCTCCGGCACAGTCGACGATAATGTTATCGCAAATTGGTGGTGCGCGCACCATTCGCCCCTTCTGGCCGGCATACCGCTCTCCGATCCAAGGAGAACGCCAGGGTGACATTCCAACTACTGACAGCGATCGAGCGTAGGGCAGACGGGTTGGCGCGCGGAGTCTTCGGGCCAGGCGTGTCGTCTGGGTGACGTGGCGAGTTCGCCCAGTGCGCAGTCCAGTGGTTGGGCGGCGAATCCACCGGTGGTGCCGACGGCAAGGCTGTCGGTCGGGGGCGGTGTCTTGGGCGGCGGAAGCGCTGCCCTGGCCCTGCCGGCGCAGGTCGGGCGCGAGTCGCGCAGGCCGCGTGCGCGGTGACGCGTCGCGAGAGCTTCGAGTTCCACTACGAAATGGAATTGATTCACTACTCTACGCGGTGACGCCTGGGGATACCTGGGCTGGGATCTTCGGGATGATCAGAGGAGCGGCTGGATGGCGAAGGTCGCGGTGTTCGGCGCCACCGGTTTCGTCGGGCGAGCTGTGGTCGAGGCGATCTCCGCCTCGGGCGACGAGGCGACGCCGTTGCCTGCCCGGCGGCTGCGTGCCGAGCCGGTCCGCGTCGCCGAACTGGCGGACTCCCTCGCGGTGACGGCCCCCGCGGACGCGGTGACGGCCCCCGCGGACGCGGCGGCGGAACGGTCGGGCTCACCATCGGCCGCGGATGTGGATACGACATTTGATGAGGCGCTCAGGGCCGGGACCGGGCTCGTCGACGCCGGGTTCGTCGACGACCTGGCCGCCTCGCTGAACGGGCACGACGTCGTCGTCAACGCGGCCGGGCTGCCGGACGCCACGGCGCCCGCGTCACCCGAGCTGTTCGGCGCGAACGCGCTGTGGCCTCTCGTCCTGGGCCTGGCCTGCGAGCGCTCCGGAGCCGCGCGGCTCATCCATGTGAGCACGGCCGCGGTCCAGGGCAGGATCCGGGTCCTCGACGACAGCCCGCGGTATGCGCCGGTCAGCCCGTACGCGGAGGCGAAGACGCTCGGGGAACGGTTGCTCGCGGGGCTTGCGGGGCGCGGTCGGCTGTCGGTCACCCTGTTCCGGCCCCCGTCGGTGCATGGGCCCGGACGGGACCTCACCCGTGCCTTTGCCCGGTGGTGTCACCGATTTCCGTTGGTCGTCAGCGGAGAGGGGGACCAGCCGGTTCCGGTGGCGCTGATCGGCAATGTCGCGGCGGCGGTCGCGGCGCTCGTGACGGCCGATGGCCCGCCGCTGATCGTGTCGTACCCGTCCGAGGGGCACACGGTCCGCTCGCTCTACGAGTCGTTCGCGCCAGGCCGGCGAATCTGGTCGCTGCCGCCCGGCGTGGTGCGTGTGGCCTTGGGCGTGCTGGAGCCCGTGGGCCGGGTCTTTCCCCCGGCGGCGGCCGCGAGCCGGCGGCCGGAGCTGCTATTGCTCGGCCAGGGGCAGGCACGCAGCTGGCTTGAGGGTCAGGGATTCGTGCTGCCGCTCGGACGCGCCGACTGGGCCGAGCTCGCCCACCGCAGCCGCGCCACCTGACGGTCCGGCGTTCGCGCTGGTTCGAACACGGCTGATCACGGCATGTGCGGCAGTGGCTCCGGCAGTGCGGCGACACCAGGCGAAGGCAGGAGCGTCCCACGATCGCGTTCGTGGCCGCGTGCGCAGAACGTGGCCGACCGAGGGAGTCCGATGTCCAACAACGGTCAGGTACTCGAGGGCAAGTCGATCCTCGTCACAGGCGGTGCCGGGTCCCTGGGCGGAGCGCTGGTACGCCGTGTCCTCACCGGCGAGGCGGGACTTCCCGCGGAGGTCACCATCATGTCCCGGAGCGCGCGGACCGCCGGCGGGCCGCTCCTCGATGGTGGGTCTCGGGCCAGGGTCGAGCTGGTCTGCGCCGACATCCGGGATCCCGACGCCGTCGGTCAGGCGGTGCGTGGGGCCGACATCGTCGTGCACCTGGCTGCGCTGCGCGACATCCCCGCGTGCGAGCACGAACCCGTCGAGGCCGTGCTCACCAACTGCCTCGGCGCGGCCAACATCGTCCGGGCCGTGCGGGACGCCGGATACCGGGCCGAGGTGGTCCTCGCGGCGAGCACGGCCAAGGCCTGTGCTCCGACAAGCGTCATGGGCATGACGAAGGCACTCGAGGAGCGGGTTCTCGTCGGCGCCGGCGCGGCCGCGCTCGAGGCGGGCGGGAGCACCAGGTTCGCGGCGGTGCGGTTCGGCAACCTGCTCGGCACGGCCGGCTCGGTGGTGCCGCTGTTTGTCGAACAGATCCGTCGAGGGGGCCCGGTCACGGTCACCGACGCACGGATGACCCGGTTCGTCAGCTCTGTCGAGGACGCGGTGGACGGGCTGCTCGACGCCCTGTGTACGGCTCGTCCCGGCGAGGTCGTGGTACCGCGGGCACTGGCGGCCCGGGTCGTCGACATCGCGCACACGCTCATCGGTGACCGGGACATGGAGATCGGCTTCACCGGAGCCCGGCCGGGAGAACGGCTGCACGAGCTGCTGGTCTCAGCGGATGAGTGCGCTCGGACGGTCGAACGCCGTGAGGCGTTCGTGATCCGGCCGGCGCTGCCTCGGCTGGCCGAGGAGTACCCCGTCACCGCGGACCCGGTCACTAGGCCCGTGCGTCCGTACGGCTCGGAAGACGAGGTCGCGGATCGCGCGGCCGTGACGGCATTGCTGGAACGCGCGGGGCTGTTCCCGGACGATCATCGCCGTCGACGAGTCGGTCCACGTGGAGCAGGTGGTGAACCGAACACGCAGAGCAGGTGCAGATGGTAGTTAGATCTTCACTATAAGTGATAGCTTCCTGGATGGCGGGCGCGGAGTGGTCGGGGAACGCGCGGCGGGAACAGGCCGGGGGTCGACTGATGCGGCTACTGATTGTCAGCCAGTACTTCTGGCCTGAGGAGTTCCGGATCAACGATCTCGCTCGCGAGTTCGTCGCCCGGGGTCATCAGGTGTCCGTACTCACCGGATTTCCCACCTATCCGCGGCGAGAGGCCTTCGCCGGAGCGCGGCCCGCGGCCGAGACCTGGCATGGGGTCCGCGTCGTCCGGGTCCCACTGGCTGGGCGCGGCACCGGCGAGCCCTGGCGCCTGGCGGCGAACTACCTTTCCTTTGCGACGACCGCGAGTGTGCTCGGCGCGCTGCGCCGCGACGCGCTCGGCTTCGACCGCCCCGACGTCATCCTCGCCTTCCAGCCCTCACCCCTGACGGCGCTCATCCCGGCTCTCGTGCTTGGGCGTATACACCGCGCCCCGGTGGCCATCTGGGTGCAGGACCTGTGGCCGGAGACCCTCGCGGCGGTCGGCGTGGTCCGCTCGCCCCGGCTGCTCGCGGCGGCCGTGCCGGCCGCCGCCGTCCTGTACCGGTCCTGCGACCTGGTGCTCGCCCACTCCGCGGACTTCTGCCCGGCACTGACGGCGCGCGGAGTCGACGAGAACCGGCTCCACTACCTGCCAGCCTGGGCCGAAGAGGTTTACCGTCCGGTGCCCGCCGATCCCGCGCTGGCCATCGGACTGGGACTGCCCGAAGGTTTCGTCGCCATGGTCGCGGGCAACCTCGGCATCGCCCAGTCCCTGGAGACGGTGGTGGACGCGGCCTCGAGGCTGCGGCACGACCAGGCGGTGCACTGGGTCGTCGTCGGAGACGGGCAGCGCCGGGCCTGGCTGGCGGACGAGGTCGTCCGGCGCGGGCTGACCAGGTGGGTGCACCTCGTCGGCCGGCAGCCGGTCGAGCGGATGCCGGGGCTGTTCGCGCACGCGGACGTCCTGGTGGCGACGTTGCGCCCCGACCCGGTTCTTGGCATGACGCTGCCGGCGCGGGTGCAGTCCTACCTGGCATGCGGCCGCCCGGTCGTGGGCGCGCTCGACGGTGAAGGCGCTCGCGTGCTTCGGGAGGCGGGCGGCTTCGCGGTGCCCGCCGGAGACGGCGCGGGGCTGGCCGAGGCGGTCGCGCGAGTGGCGGCCATGGATGCCGCCCGGCGGCGTGCCGCCGGTGCGGCGGCACGCGGGTACTACCGGCGCCACTTCGACCGGTCGATGCTGATCGACCGCTTCGAAGCGGTACTCGCGGACGCCGCGGCCGGTTTCCCGCCGACCGCCACGCAGGCCTTCCTCCCGGCACAGCGCGTCCCCTCCGACGCTGTGCCGGCTGCCACCCCGGCCTCATAGCCAGTAACCAGACAGCCGGCTGCTGTGTCGCCGACGACCGTCGGCGGCGCCCTGTTTCTCGTGACGTACTGGAGGCTCCGTGCGGGTCCTGATTCTTGGCGGCGACGGAATGATCGGCTCAGGCCTGGTGCGCCAGCTGGCGGCCGACCATGAGGTGGCGGTCACGGTGCGGCGCGTCGACGCGACCTCGGCCCGCCTGCTGGGGGTGCCAACCGACCGGGTGTACGGCGGGGTGGACCTGCTCGGTTTCGACAGCCTTGTCGCGGCGGCCGCCGACTTCCAGCCACAGGCCATCGTCAACGCCGTGGGCGTGACGAAGCAGAAGGTCGCCGAATGGCCGGCCCAGTCTGTGGTCGAACTCAATGCGCTGCTTCCGCACCGGCTCGCGACGTTGTGCCGCGCAGCGGACATCCGGTTCGTGCACCTGTCCAGCGACTGCGTGTTCTCCGGGGAGCGCGGTGGCTACACCGAGGCGGACCGGCCGGACCCCGTGGACATGTACGGGATGACCAAGGCGCTGGGCGAGCCGCGTGACCCGGCGGCGCTGACCCTGCGCACCTCGACCATCGGTCTCGAGCTCGGGCCCGGCGGAAAGGGGCTCATCGAGTGGTTTCTCGCCGCTACCGGGCGGGTGAGTGGATACCGGCGGGCGATCTACACCGGGGTGACGACGATGGAGCTGGGCCGGGTGCTTAGTCGCATTCTGACCGGGCACGAGGATCTCACCGGGTTGTGGCACGTGGCGGCCGAGCCCGTGACGAAGTTCGACCTGCTGGCGATGCTCGCCGAACGCCTCGGCCGGACGGACGTCGAGGTGGTCGCGGACGACGGCGTCGTCTGTGACCGCAGCATGTCCGCCGAGCGGCTGCGCTCGGCCATCGACTACACGACCCCCGGCTGGCCGGCGATGATCGAGGAGCTGGCCGGCCTCATCGAGCGCCGCGCCGCAAGCGCGGCGACGGTGGGTCTCTCGGCTGACGGCGGCGCGCTCACCAGCCCGTCCGCCGTGCTGGCGGGGGTAGGAGCATGACCCCGTCGGACACCGGCCGGCCAGACCACTCGGGCGCGCCGGTTCCCGAGCAGCGCCCAGCGTCCACGGCCCCCACGCCGTCCCAGCCGGAGCCGACCAGCCCGTCGGAACCGCTCGTGGGCAAGACCGTGCTGGTGACCGGTGGGACCGGCTCGCTCGGGCAGGTACTCGTCCGCCGGCTCCTGTCCGGTGAAGCGGGAATGCCGCGCAAGGTCATCGTGCTCTCCCGCGACGAGGCGAAACAGCACGCGATGCGGCAGGAATACCTGCACCGCGCGGTAACGACGGACGAGTCCATCTACCGGAACTTCCAGCGGACGCTGGAGCTGCGGCTGGGTGACGTACGGGAATACCGGGACGTGCTCGCCTGCGTCACGGACGCGGACGTCATCGTCAACGCGGCGGCGCTCAAGCAGGTGCCGGTGTGCGAGTACTTCCCCGACCAGGCCGTGCGTACGAACTGCACCGGGGCCGAGAACATCGCGCGTGCAGTGCGCGAACGCGGCTACCAGGTCGAGTGCGTCGTCGGTGTCAGCACCGACAAGGCGAGCAAGCCGGTCAACGTCATGGGGATGACCAAGGCGATCCAGGAGCGGATTCTGATCGGCGCGAACGTGGGCGCCAAATCCGCCGGCGGGCGGACAAGGTTTGTCATCGTCCGGTACGGCAACGTGCTGGCCTCGCGCGGGTCCGTTATTCCTCTGTTCCATGACCAGATCGCCCGCGGCGGGCCGGTCACCGTGACCGTCGCGGCGATGACGCGTTTCCTGGTCACCCTGGATGACGCCGTCGACATGATCCTTCGAGCCATCCGTACCGGACGTCCGGGAGAGACCCTGGTGCCCATCACCCCGGCGGCCCGGGTCAGCAACATCGCGAAGGCGCTCATCGGCGACCGACCGATTCCGGTCACCTTCACCGGAATCCGCCCCGGCGAGAAGATGCACGAGGTCCTGGTCTCCGACGAGGAAAGCCACTGGAGCCGGCGGGAGGACCAGTACCACATCATCTCCCCGATGCTGCCGGAGCTGGCCGAGCCCGGCCTCGCCCTCGGCGCCGGCCTCCAGGGGGAGTACAGCTCGGCGCACGGAGTCGTGGACCTGCCGACGACGGTCGAGCTGCTCCGGCGCAACCGGTTGCTGCCCGAGCAGGTGGACCGCACCGACCGCGTCGAGCTCCTGCGCTAGACAGACCGTCCGTGGACAGCATTCCGCACCGGACCGACGTTTTCGGGAGAAGCGCGATGTCGCTGGACCGCCTGAAAGTAATGATCATGGTGGGCACGAGGCCGGAGGTCATCAAGCTGAGCCGGGTGATCGCCGAGCTCGACCGGCATCTTGATGTCTGCCTCGTCCATTCCGGCCAGAACTACGACTACGAGCTGAACCAGCTCTTCTTCGACGAGCTGGAGGTCCGCAAGCCGGACCATTTCCTCGACGCCGTCGGCGCGACCGCCGCCGAGACGATCGGTCAGGTGATCGCGCGGGCGGACGCGGTGATGGCCGCGGAGAACCCGGACGCCCTTCTGCTCTACGGGGACACGAACACCTGTCTGTCCGTGATCCCGGCGAAGCGACGCCACATCCCTGTCTTCCACATGGAGGCGGGCAACCGGTGTTTCGACGACCGGGTACCCGAAGAGATCAACAGGCGGCTCGTGGACCACCTCAGCGACGTGAACCTCCCGTTGACCGAGCACGCCCGCCGACACCTGCTCGCCGAGAGCCTGCCGCCGGAACGGACGTTCGTGACCGGCTCGCCGATGAAGGAGGTCCTCACCTACTACCGGCCGGGCATCGAAAGCAGTGCCATCCTGTCGGAGCTCGGGCTGCGGCGAGGCGAGTACCTGGTCGTCAGCGCGCACCGGGAGGAGAACGTCGACCAGCCGGAACTGTTGCATGCCTTGTTGCGGACACTCGATCGGCTCGCCGTGACGTACCAGGTCCCGGTCATCGTGACGACGCATCCGCGCACGCGTGACCGGTTGGAGGACCTGCGTCGCCACGGGGCGGCGGTGACGCTCGACGAACGGGTACGGTTCTGCAAGCCGTTCGGCTTGTTCGACTACATCTCCCTGCAGCGCGACGCCCGCTGTGTCGTCTCGGACAGTGGGACGATCACCGAGGAGTCCTCGCTGCTCGGCTTTCCGGCGGTGATGATCCGGGCGGCGCACGAGCGGCCGGAGGGCATGGACCACGGTGTGCTCGTGTCGAGCATCCTGCACCCGGACAGGGTGCTGGCCGCGGTCGAGCTCATGACGACGCCGGGCCGACCACACCCCCGTGCCGTCGCCGACTACGACGTCGACGACGTCTCGCGGCGGGTTCTGCACATCATTCTGAGTTACGTCGACAATGTGCGCCGGACGGTCTGGTACGAGCGTCCTGAGCTCCTGACCTGAGCCGCTGGCGGGCGAAGTGGATGCCCGCGGCGGCCGGACGGGTCGGCGACACGAGAAAGAGGCTACATCACTATCTGTAGCCGATGATTAACAATAGGTATATGGAAGAGCTTGGGAAGCTGGTCGTCGTCGGACAGGGCTATGTGGGACTGCCGCTGTCGATGCGCGCCGTGGCGGTGGGCTGGCGGGTCGTCGGCGTCGACGTGGACGAGGGCCGGGTGAAGCGGCTGGCCGCCGGCCAGTCCTATGTCGACGACGTCACCGACGACGACCTGCGCGCGGCGCTGGCCACCGGCCGCTACCAGCCGGTCGCCGAGTACGGCCCGGCGGAGGGGTTCGACGTCGCCGTGGTGACCGTGCCGACGCCGCTCGCCGAGGGTGCACCAGACCTGTCCTACATCGCCAATGCCGGGCGCAGCCTGGCCAGGCTGGTGCGGCCGGGCGCCACCGTGGTACTCGAGTCCACCACGTACCCCGGCACCACCGACGAGCTGTTCGGCCCCTTGCTGGAAGCAGGCTCCGGCCTGGTCGTCGGCCGGGACTTCCGGCTCGGCTACTCGCCGGAGCGCATCGATCCGGGTAACCAGACCTGGAATCTGGAGAACACCCCCAAGGTCGTCTCGGGCGTCGACGAGGCGTCGCTCGTCGCCGTCCGCGCCTTCTTCGACACGATCGTCACTCAGACCGTCCCGGTCAGCTCGACCCGGACCGCAGAGCTCACCAAGCTGCTGGAGAACACCTTTCGGCACGTCAACATCGCTCTCGTCAACGAGTTGGCGATGGTCGCGGGCCAGCTGGGCGTGGACGTCTGGGAGGCGATCGAGGCGGCGTCGACCAAGCCATACGGCTTCATGCGCTTCACCCCGGGGCCGGGCGTCGGCGGCCACTGCCTGCCGATCGACCCGTCCTATCTGTCCTGGCGGGTCCGGCGCAGTCTCGGTCGCAACTTCCGGTTCGTCGAGCTCGCCAACGACATCAACGACCACATGCCCGACCACGTCGTCGTCCGCGCCACCGAGATGCTCAACCAGAGCGGCCTGCCGGTCCTGGGCAGCCGGATCCTGTTGCTCGGCCTCGCGTACAAGAAGAACAGCGGCGACGCCCGCGAGTCGCCAGCCATCCGGATCGCGAGCCTGCTCGCCGCCCGAGGCGCCGACGTCCGCGCCGCGGACCCGCACGTCGACCCGGCGCTGGTGCCGGCCACGGTCCGTCTCGTGGCTCTCGACGAGACGGAACTCGCCGCCGCCGACCTCGTCGTCATCCTCGTCGACCACGACCGGTTCCCTCGCGAGCTGGTTGCGGCCCACGCCCGCGCCGTGCTGGACACCCGCCGCTGGCTGCCGGCCACGCCACGCATCCCCGCGCAGCGGTCGGCACAGGTCACCGAACGCCTCGACCCGACAGCGGGGCCACCTGCCGGCCCACGGCTGGTGGAGTCGCTCTGAGTGCCGACAGCCGCGCGAAGATCGACGACCCCGCACGTACGTCATCTGCCCGCGGTGCCGTCACCGTCCGTCTACGTCGCTCTGTCGGCGTGGCGAACGGATAGTTCACGTGCCGCTCGCCGTCGCGAAGCACTCCTCGTGGTAGTTGCGTCGCAACTTAATGTTGCCTCTCATCATCGTCGGCGTTCCGGCGCTGGGATGTGTTCGCCCATCGCGTGTGGTGGCCACACTTCGGCGCGCCTCCGTTGGCTGCATCGTTCTGGCTCTACTGTCACTTCGAGTAATTGATAGATCTCTTAACGTGATCATGCTGGTGGGTGTGGCCGAGGGTGGTCGCGCTTGCGACTATGGGAAGGGGAAGCGGGCCTGTGGAGACGGACCCCAGTGCGGACCCTCGGTCTGATCTTGCCCGCGGTGGCCGGAGCCTGGTGACCGTGCTCGCGCGGCGATGGCACCTGCTGCTCGCCGTGACCGTCCTGTCCGGGGCGGCCGGTTTCCTGTTCGCCTCGCTGCAGCCGAGGTTGTACTCGAGCACCGCGACGATGCTGATCAACGACCCGGGCAGTACCAGTGTGTTCGCTGACAACCGGGTTGTCGGCGATCCATCGCGGTATGCCCGCACGCAGGCGCGTTACCTGACGTCGACCGAGGTGTTGACGGTCGCTCGTTCGCTGTTGCGCGACCGGCTGACGGTCGACCAGCTGCGTGGCCGGGTGCGGGCGGCCTCCTCGAACCAGCTCAGCCAGGTCGGTGTGACCGCGACCGACGTGACGGCTGAGGGGGCCGCCACCGTGGCCAACGCGGTCTGCCAGGCCTACCGGCAGACCGTGCGGAGCCTGGCCCAGGCGAACGCGAAGTCGACCACCGACGAGCTTGACCAGACGATCGCCACCCTGCGCGGGCGTATCAGCGATCTGGACGGGCAACTGAGCTCGAGTGAGGGTGCTGGCGACCCGAGCCTGTCCGCGGCCCGGCAGGCCGCCGTCACCCAGCTGCTGACCGTGCAGAGCCGGGCCGACGAGATCGCGGTGAACACCGCGACCTACGGCGACGGTGTGCAGATGTTCGAGCCGGCGAACCCGCCGGGCTCGCCGGCGCAGCCCAAACCGCTGCGTACGGCCGTCCTCGGTGCCTTCCTCGGGCTGCTGCTGGCCGCCGGTGTCGTGTGGTGGCGCGACGAGTTCCGCCGCAGAGCGGACGAGAAGCAGGACCCGGCGGCGGTCCTCGGCGTCCCGCTGCTCGGTGACGTCCCCGAGTTCGCCGCGTCCGCCGACGGCTGGACGCTGCCCGCCGTCCGTGAGCCGTCGTCCCCGGCGGGTGAGGCCTACAACTTCCTCGTCGAGAGCGTCGGGTTCGCGCTCGCTGCCGAGGGTGTCGGCCGGGTTGTCGCGGTGACCAGCCCCCGGACCGGCGACGGCAAGACGGTGACCGCGCTCAACCTCGCGATCGCGATGGCCCGTGACGACCGCACAGTGGCGGTCGTGGACGGCGACGAGCGGATGCGCGGGCTGACCAGGCTCGCCGAGGTTTCCCACGAGCCGGGCCTGTCCGACCTGGGCGGCGACCTGCCGGTCAGCGCCGCCGCGCGCGACCTGAACGTCGACGGTGTCGAGGCGCTGGACGTGGTGCCGGCCGGAGGCGCGCTCGACGACCCGGCCAGCTTCTTCCGGACCGGCCGGTTCCGCCGTGCCGTCGCCCAGCTGCGTAGCCACGCCGACGTCGTCATCATCGACTCGCCGCCACTGCTCGCGGTCAGTGACGCCGCCGCGATCGCCTCGCAGGCCGACGCGGTGGTGCTGGTCATCGGGCGCGGCACACCGCTGCGGGTCCTCTCCGAGGTCCGCAGCCGGCTGGAGTTCGTCGGCACGCCCGTGCTCGGCTACGTCTTCAACAGGTCGGTCAGATCGAGTAGGCGTTACGGCCACTACGCCTACGGCTATGGGCGCCACCCGAACCGGCCCCCGGTGACGCCCTCCGGCCGTCACCGGGTTCCCTCCCAACGACTCGACGAGGACAACCAAGTCAAGGCCAGCC
>Ga0268265_10001952_pt1 | contig 16369 bp, 13 predicted proteins | sample KBSSwiS52_FD_190355 | JGI IMG/M metagenome (GOLD analysis project Ga0268265, IMG submission 190355) | Switchgrass rhizosphere microbial communities from Kellogg Biological Station, Michigan, USA - KBS Switchgrass S5-2 (SPAdes) (version 2) | ecosystem: Host-associated > Plants > Roots >... | reverse complement strand
TCGCCTCGATCCTGTTCTTCGTGCCCCGCGAGCGGTTCACCTCCGACCTGCAGGCCCGCGTCGGGGCGATGCTCGCGGAGGCCTATGGCGGGCGGGTGTCGGCCGCCTACCCCAGCTTCGGCGAGAGCCCGCTGGCCCGGGTGCACTACATCATCGGCTTCACGCCGGGCAAACACCGCAACCCCGGCCTGCGCAAGCTCGAGGCCGAGATCACCGAGGCGGCGCGGACCTGGGAAGACCGCTTCGAAGCGGCGGTGCGGGAGACCCGGGGCGCGCCCGAGGCGACGACGACGACGCTGGCGCGCTATCGGGACGGCTTCCGGGCCGGCTACCGCGACCGCTACGACGCCGCCGAGGCGCTGGCGGACCTGGCGGTGATCGACGACATGGCGACGGACGAGCCCGTGCGGGTGCGCGCCTTCCGCCTGCCGGACGATTCGCGGACCCGCCTGCGGTTCAAGCTCTACCGGCCCGGCGGCCCCGCGCCCCTGGCCGACGTCCTGCCGATCCTGGAGAACATGGGCCTGAAGGCCATGGCCGAGCAGGGCTTCCCGGTCCAGCCCGCCGACGGCCAGGTGGTGTGGATCCACGACTTCGAGATCGAGGACGAGCGGGGCGAGCACCTGGAGTTCGCCGAGGTGAAGCAGGCGTTCGAGGCGGCGGTCACCGCGGTCTGGACCGGCCGCGCCGAGAACGACGGCTTCAACCGCCTGGTGCTGGAGCTGTCGATCTCCTGGCGCGAGGCGGCGCTGATCCGGGCGCTGGCGCGCCATCGCCAGCAGTCCGGGCTCGACCCCAGCCAGCGGGTCCAGGAGCAGGCGTTGTCGGACCACCCGGGCGTGGCGCGGCTGATCCTCGACCTGTTCCGCACCAAGTTCGACCCGGCCATCGCCGCCAGCCTGGACGAGCGGCGGACGCAGGCGCGCGCGGTGATGGGCGAGATCACCGAGGCGCTGCAGATGGTGCAGAGCCTGGACCACGACCGGGTGCTGCGCCGGCTCGCCCTCCTGACGGGCGCCTGCCAGCGCACCAACTACTACCAGACCGGCGCCGACGGCCTGCCCAAGCCCTATATCAGCTTCAAGGTGGCGAGCGGCGAGGTCTCCGACCTGCCGGCCCCCAAGCCGTTCCGCGAGATCTTCGTCTCCTCCACCGAGGTGGAAGGCGTGCACCTGCGGTTCGGGCCCGTGGCGCGGGGCGGCCTGCGCTGGTCGGACCGGCGCGACGACTTCCGCACCGAGGTGCTGGGCCTGGTGAAGGCGCAGCAGGTGAAGAACGCGGTCATCGTGCCCGTGGGCTCCAAGGGCGGATTCTATCCCAAGCTGCTGCCGAAGACCGGCGCGGACGCGATCCGGGCCGAGGGCGTGCGAGCCTACAAGACCTTCCTGAAGGGCCTCTTGGACATCACCGACAACCTGACCCCGGGGGGCAAGGTGACGCCGCCGCCCGAGGTGGTGGCCTACGACGGCGACGACCCCTACCTGGTGGTGGCCGCCGACAAGGGGACGGCGACCTTCTCCGACATCGCCAACGGCGTGGCGAAGGACTACGGCTTCTGGCTGGACGACGCCTTCGCCTCCGGCGGGTCGGCGGGCTACGACCACAAGGCCATGGCGATCACCGCCCGGGGCGCCTGGGAGGCCGTGAAGCGGCACTTCGGCGAACTGGGCAAGGACATCCAGGCCGAGCCGTTCACCGTGGTGGGCGTCGGCGACATGTCCGGCGACGTGTTCGGCAACGGCATGCTGCTGTCCAGGCAGATCCGCCTGCAGGCGGCCTTCGACCATCGCCACATCTTCTTCGACCCCGACCCGGACCCGGCGACCTCGTGGACCGAGCGCCAGCGGATGTTCGAACTGCCACGCTCCTCCTGGGACGACTACGACCGCAAGCTCATCTCCAAGGGCGGCGGCGTCTTTTCGCGCGGCCTGAAATCCATCCCGCTCAGTCCCGAAATCCGCGCCATGCTGGAGGTGGAGGCCGAGGCCCTGGCCCCGGCGGAGCTGATCTCGGCGATCCTGAAGATGCGCGCCGAGCTGCTCTACCTGGGCGGCATCGGCACCTATGTGAAGGCGCGCACCGAGAGCCATGCCGACGTGGGCGACAAGGCCAACGACGCGCTGCGGATCAACGGCGCGGACCTGCGGGTGCAGGTGGTCGGCGAGGGCGCCAACCTCGGCTTCACCCAGCGCGGCCGCATCGAGTTCGCCATGGCCGGCGGGCGGATCGACACCGACGCCATCGACAATTCGGCCGGCGTCGACTGCTCCGACCACGAGGTGAACATCAAGATCGTCACCGGCATGCTGGAGCGGCAGGGCAAGCTGACCCGCAAGCGCCGCGACACCTTGCTCAAGTCGATGACCGACGAGGTGGCGGCCCATGTGCTGGCGCACAACTACGGCCAGACCCTGGCGCTGTCTCTGATGGAGATGGACTCCGCCGGCGAGCTGGAGCCGCACGCCCGCTTCATGGCCGGGCTCGAGGCCTTGGGCCGGCTCGACCGGGCGGTGGAGGCGCTGCCGGACACCGCTGAGATCGCCGTTCGAACGGAGGCGAAGCGCGGCCTGACGCGGCCGGAACTGGCCGTGCTGCTGGCCTACGGCAAGCTGGAGCTGAAGCACGAGATCGTCGCCTCGGCGGCGCCCGACGACGACTTCTTCGACGGCGTGCTGGAGGCCTATTTCCCCAAGGCGTTGCGCAAGTACCGCGAGGCCATCGCCCGTCACCGCCTGCGCCGGGAGATCATCGCCACGGTCACGGCGAACGACCTGATCAACCGCTGCGGGCCGAGCTTCCCCTCGCGCCTGCAGGCCGCCGCCAACTGTGACGCGGGCTCCTTGGCGATCGGCTACGAGGCCGCCAAGGCGGTGCTCGATCTCGACCCGTTGTGGGCCGCGGTGGAGGCCCTGGACGGCAAGGTCCCGGCGCAGGCGCAGATGGCGCTGTTCCGCCGGCTGGCGGCCGGCCTGCGCGGGGCCACCTTCTGGCTCGCCCGCCGCGCGGCGCGCGAGACCCTCACCGTGGGCCGGCTGACCGCCCGTTACGGCCCGGGGTTCAAGACCCTGCGCGACCTGTCGCCGGGGGTGCTGTCGTCGGTCGACCGGGCGGTGGCGGAGGAGCGCAGCGCCAGCCTGGTGGAGGCCGGCGCGCCGGAGGCCCTGGCGCGCCAGACCGCGGTGCTGCAGACCCTGACCACCGCCGGCGACCTCGTGGACCTGGCCGCCTCGTCGAGCTGGCCGCTGGCGAACGTGGCGCGGCTCTACCACCGGGCGGGCGAGGCCTTCGGCTTCGACCGGCTGCGCAGCGTCGTCGGCCGCTACACGGCGGGCGACCACTTCGAACGCACCGCCGTGCGGCGGCTGGTGGAGGACCTGCTCGCCGAGCAGACGGCGGTGACCCGCGCGCTGATGAGCTTCGCCGCCAGCCCGCAGGCCGGCGACAGCCCCGAAGCCGTCGACGCCGCCATCGCCTCCTGGTCGTCGCTGCGGCGCGAGGCCGTGGCGGTGGCCCGGCGGACCCTGGAGGAGATCGAGGCCTCCACCGGAACCTGGACCTTCGCCAAGCTCACCATCGCCAACGCCGCCCTGAGGGAGTTGGCGGCGGCGGGCGAGGCCGGCGGACGACGGCGAACCGCGTGATGATTAGCTGAGCTTCGTGTACGATCGAGACCCAGAGGATCATCACATGAACGCAGACATCGCCGCGCTGCGACCGAATCTGGCCGTCCTGTGCCGCCGCTACGGCGTGGACCGGCTGGAGGTCTTCGGCTCGGCGGCGCGCGGACGCGACTTCGACACCGCGCGCAGCGACATCGACTTCCTCGTGACGTTCGCGTCGAACGCGCAGAACGACCTTTCCAACTTCGACGACTTCAAACAGGCGCTGGAGGCGTTGCTCGGCCGCCCTGTCGACCTCGTGGACCGCGAAGCCGTGGAGGCGAGCCGGAATTTCATACGCCGCCGGAACATCCTGGCGGAGGCCGAGCCGGTCTATGGCTGAAGCGGCCGCCGGCCGCAACGCGGCGCTCCTGCTTGATATGCTCCTGGCGGCTCGTGACGCGCGTAGCTTCGTCGAGGGTTTGGACCTGACCGGCTTCCTGAACAGCCGGCTCCACTAGAACGCCGTGATCCGCTCGCTGGAGATCATCGGCGAAGCGGCGGGCAAGGTCGATCCAGCAGTTCGGACGGCGCATCCGGAAATCCCGTGGCGGGAGATCACCGGCATGCGCCATCGACTGATCCACGGCTATGCCGAGGTCCGGATGGATCTCGTTTGGTCCGTGGCGGCGGAGAGGCTTCAGCCCCTGATCGAAGTGTTGACACCGCTGGTCCCCGAAGACGAAGCCGGCGAGGCCTGAAACTCGGGCCTCAGTGCCGAAACACCCGGATCCCGGTGAAGGCCATGGCGATCCCGGCCTGGTCGGCGGCGTCGATCACCTCCTGGTCGCGGATCGAGCCGCCGGGCTGGATGACCGAGGTCGCGCCCGCCGCCACCGCCTGCAGCAGGCCGTCGGCGAACGGAAAGAAGGCGTCGGAGGCGCAGGCCGAGCCCTTCGCCAGCGATTCCGGCAGGCCGGCCTGTTCGGCGGCCTCGGCGGCCCGCAGGGCGGCGATGCGGGCGGAGTCCTTGCGGTTCATCTGGCCGGCGCCGATGCCGGCCGTCTGGCCGTCGCGGGCGTAGATCACCGCATTGGACTTCACGTGCTTGGCCACGATGAAGGCGAACAGCATGTCGCGCACCTGTTCGGGCGTGGGCTGCAGCCTGGTGACGATCTTCAGGTCGGCCGGGGTGATGCGGGCCGTGTCGCGGCCCTGCACCAGGAAGCCGCCGGCCGTCTGCTTGAAGAGCACGCCCGGCGCACGCGGGTCCGGCAGGGCGCCGGTGATCAGCAGGCGCAGGTCCTTCTTCTTCTTGAAGACCTCGATCGCCTCCTCGTCGGCCTCGGGGGCCACCACCACCTCGGTGAAGATCTTGACGATCTCGCGCGCCGCGGCGGCGTCCAGCCGGCGGTTCACCGCCACGATGCCGCCGAAGGCCGAGACCGGGTCGCACTGCAGGGCGCGCTCGTAGGCGGTCTTGAGGTCCGCGCCAAGCGCCACCCCGCAGGGGTTGGCGTGCTTGATGATCGCCACGGCCGGGCCCTGCGCGGGGTCGAACTCGGCGACCAGCTCGATGGCCGCGTCGGTGTCGGCGATGTTGTTGTAGGACAGCGCCTTGCCCTGCAGCTGGCGGGCGGTGGCGACCCCGGCGCGGGGGGTGGCGTCGCGGTAGAAGGCCGCCGCCTGGTGCGGGTTCTCGCCATAGCGCATGGTCTGGACGAGCTCGCCCGCGAAGATCCGCCGGCGTGGGGCCTCGTCGCCCACCGCCTGCGCGAACCACGCCGCGATCGCCGCGTCATAGGCCGCCGTGCGGGCGTAGGCCCGGGCCGCCAGCCTGCGCCGCAGCGAAAGGCTCGTCGCGCCGCCGTCGGCGATCTCGGCCAGCACCGCCTCCAGGTCGGCCAGCTCGGTGCAGACGGCCACGTAGCCGTGGTTCTTGGCCGCCGAACGGATCATCGCCGGCCCGCCGATGTCGATGTTCTCCACCGCCGTGGCCTCGTCCGCCCCGGCCGCGATCGTGGACTCGAAGGGGTAGAGGTTGACGTAGACCAGGTCGATGGCGCCGATCCCGTGCTCGGCCATGGCCCTGGCGTGCTCGGGCGCGTCGCGCACCCCCAGCAGGCCGCCGTGCACCACCGGGTGCAGGGTCTTGACCCGCCCGTCCATCATCTCCGGGAAGCCGGTGAGCTCGCTGACGTCCTTGACCGGCAGGCCGGCGGCGGCGATGGCGGCGCGGGTGCCGCCGGTGGAGACGATCTCCACGCCGGCCGCCGCCAGGGTGCGGGCGGCCTCGATCAGGCCGGTCTTGTCGGACACCGATATGAGGGCGCGGCGCAGGGGGACGCGGTCGGGGGCCTTGGGGAAATCGGGGGCGGCGGGCATGGGGGCTTCTCCTCTGATGGTTCGAGAAAATGCCCAGGCGAGCGGCGCGGAAGCCCTGCGCTCCCCGGTGGTCGCCCACCTCAGTTTCGCCAGTCACGCAAGGATGGCGCGGACCATACGCACGGCGCTTGGCGAGTCAACGCGGCATGCCGGCGCTAACCTTGCGCCACTGCGGCCGTGGCGCGGCCGCAAGTTATTGTCCACGGACCACACGGACCACACGGACGGGCCAGCGCTGATCGCGCCTCACCAGCGAACGCATCTGGTTGACCTGAGCCGGCCGTCGGCCGGCTCGATAGGACGGGCGCGGCCATCGCCGCCGCACGGAATGTCCGTGTGGTCCGTGTGGTCCGTGGACAATTCCTTGCGGCGCTCGCCGCTAGCGCGGCGGCGGCCAGACTTCGGCGGGCGCCAGCTTCCAGCGGACGCGGGCGCCGGATTCCAGGCGCACCTGGCCGCGCAGCACGATCTGGCTGGTGCGCCTCGAAAGGCCCTGCTGGAAGTAGAGGGACGGCTCGATCTCCACCTCGATGGCGTCATTGCGCAGCCACCAGCCGGTGTCCTGGGCGTGGGTGCGCAGGAGCACGCTGCGGCGGTCGTGGGCCCGGGAGACCTGCACGTCCGGATGGATGTGGAAGCGCACCATGAACGGCACGAAGCGGCGCCCGTTCGGGCCGGTCGGACCCGCCGGAACGAAGCGGTCCTCGCCGCGCAGCTCGCCGGCGGCGGTGTCCACGTAGAGCCGCCGTTCGTGGCGCAGGCCGAAGCGCGGGACCCAACCGTCGTGCGACAGCTCCAGCCAGCGCCCGCCCTCCGCCTCCTGTCGCCGCGCGGCGACGGCGTCATAGGCCCCGCTGAGCCGCGGCCCGAGGGCTTCGGCGGGAAATCCCCGCAGCGGCTCGCCGCAGGACTGGTCGCCCAGGGTGGCGGTGGAGCCCGCGTCGGCCACCCGCAGCGCCGCCGGGCCCACCGCGTCGGGCGACCAGCCGCAGTTGACGATCAGCCGGCGCCCGCCCGCCAGCACCTCGATGGCCAGCGGCTGGGCGCAGGCGCCGACGCTCCAGGGCCCCTGCGCAGGCGGGGCGGCGTCGGCCACCACCTGCAGGTTCCGCCCCTCGATCCGCTGATAGCCGTTGCGCGCGGCCGGGATCGGCCGGCCGCCGCCGTCGTCCTCGGCGCGGGCGGCGAGGACATAGGCGGCGCGGCTCTCCTCCCCGCCCTGGAAGGCCGGCAGGCCCCCGTCGGCCAGGGTGAAGAACCGCACGGCGCCGCTCAGCCGGTCGATCGCCCGCATCATCTCGTCGGGGGCGGCGAGGCCGCGCTGCATCAGCGCGTTGTCGAGGGTCAGCAGGTCCAGCAACAGCTCCAGGGCCGCCTGCGGGCTGCGCGTGGCGTGGCCGCCGTCGGCGGCGACGGTCAGCGGCAGCGCCTGCTCCAGCCGCGCCAGGGCCTGGGTGATCAGCCGCTCGCCCGCCCGGCCGGCCAGGGCGGTTCCGGCGAGCCCCGCCGCGGCCGCGCGCTCGGCGGCGCGCGCCGGGCCTTCGGGGACGGCCAGCAGGTGGCGCGCCTGGCGGGCGAGGTCGAGCGCGACGAGCGCGGTCTCGGCGTCGGACGCCCCGCCGCAGATCGCCCGGGCGGCGCAGGCCAGGTTGAACACCCGCCGCTCCAGCACTTCCGGCCGCCAGGCGAAGGCGTTCCAGGTGGCGAACAGCCGCGACCACTCCAGGGTCAGCCGCAGGCCCTCCTGCGCGCCGGGCTCGCCCTGGGTGAGCAGGTCGCCCATCCAGATGAACCGGTGCAGGGCGACGGCGAAGCGGCGGCTGGGGCTGGGCCGGTTCCAGGGATCGCCGCCGGCGCCGGGATGCAGGGCGCTGCCGGCGAACACGAAGGCCCCGGCCAGCAGGCGCGCGCCATTCTCAGGGTCGCGCGGCCGCAGGTCCTTCGGCTGCACGGCCAAGCCCTCGGGCCTGGGCATGAGCAGGGTGGATCGGTGCAGGGCCGACCCGTGCCATTCGGCCAGCACCTGGGCGCGCACATGCGCCGCCAGGGCGGGCAGGGCGATGCGTCCGGGCAGCCGCGACAGCGCATCGCCGGCCACGGGCGTCCTCCGTTCAGTCGCCGCGAAGGGCGCGGATGTTCGCCGCGTAGGCGGAGGGTCCGCCCCGGAAGACCGCCGTGCCGGCCACCAGCGCGGTGGCCCCGGCGGCGATGCACAGGGGCGCCGTCTCCGGCGTGACGCCGCCGTCGACCTCCAGCGGGATGTCGCGGCCGGTGGCGTCGATCATCGCCCGCAGCCGCTCGATTTTGGCCAGCTGCGAGCGCATGAAGCTCTGGCCGCCGAAGCCGGGGTTGATGGACATCACCAGGATCAGGTCGATCTCGTCCATCATCCACTCGATCACCTCGGGGGGCGTGGACGGGTTGAACACCACGCCGGCCTTGGCCCCCAGCTCGCGGATCCGCTTGAGGGTGCGGTTGAGGTGCGGCCCGGACTCCGGATGGACGCTGATCAGGTCGGCGCCCGCCGCGCGGAACGCCTCCAGGAACGGGTCGACCGGCGCGATCATCAGGTGGACGTCGAAGGGGATCGAGACCAGCGGCCGCAGCGCCTTCACCACGTCGGGGCCGATGGTGATGTTCGGCACGAAGTGGCCGTCCATCACGTCCACGTGCAGCCAGTCGGCGCCGGCCGCCTCCACCGCGCGCGCCTCCTCACCGAGCCTCGCGAAGTCGGACGCCAGGATCGAGGGCGCGATGATGGTCTTGCGGCTCATCGACTGGACTTAACCAAAGGCTGTGGCGGCCACAAGGGAGCCGCCTCAAGCGCGGCGGACAAACCGGGCGATGAAGAAGCCGTCGGTCCCGCCTGCCCGATGATGCGGCAGGATGCGGAGCGTCCCGTCGGGGCGCAGGCTCGCCTCTGGCGCGCCGCCCTCCCCCGCCCGAATCGGCGCCAGGGCGAAATCCGGCTGGCGGGCCAGGAAGCCCGCGACCTGGGCTTCACCCTCCTCCGGCTCCAGGGAGCAGACGCAATAAACCAGGCGGCCGCCCGGCTTCACCCGGCGGGCCGCGCCGTCGAGCAGGCGCGACTGGACGCCCGCCAGGCTGGCGATGTCGCTGGGACGGGCGGCCCACAGGACGTCGGGGTGGCGGCGGAAGGTGCCGGTGGCGCTGCAGGGCGCGTCGAGCAGGACGGCGTCGAACGTGCGCGGGTCGGGCCAGTCGGCGGCGTCGGCCGCGACGGTCTCGGCGGCAAGACCCATGCGGGCGAGGTTCTCGCCCACCCGGGCCAGGCGGGCCGCGGCGCGGTCGAGGGCGGTGACGGTCGCGTCGGCGGCGGCGAGCTGCAGGGTCTTGCCCCCGGGCGCGGCGCAGAGGTCGAGCGCCGTCTCGCCGGGGCGGACCTCCAGCAGCCGGGCGGGGACCGCGGCCGAGGCGTCCTGCACCCACCAGCGCCCGTCGCTGAAGCCCGGCCAGGCGGAGAGGTCGCCGCGGCGCGGCGTGCGCAGGGTCCCGCCGGGCAGGATCTCCGCCTCCAGCTCGGCGGCGAGCGCTTCGGCGTCGGCAGGGTCCCTGAGCGTCAGGTCCGTGGCCGGCTCCTCGGCGATCTGGGCTGCGACCGCACGCGCCTGCGCCTCGCCCAGGGCGGCGCGCCAGCGGGCGAAGAGCCAGGGCGGGGCCAGCGCCTCGGCGTCGTCCAGGTCCGGCGGCTCGCGCAGCAGGGTGCGCAGGATCGCGTTGACCAGGCCCTTGAAGCCGCGGGTGGCGGTCTGGGACGCCGCAAGGTCGACGCTGGCGCCCACGGCGGCGTGAGGCGGGGTCCGCAGGACCAGCGCCTGGGCCGCGCCCAGCCGCAGGATGTTGCGCACGGCCGGCGGCGGCGGCCGGCTGAGGCGGGCGTCCAGGGCCCGGTCGATCGGTCCCAGGCGGCGCAGGGTGGCCAGCACCAGGGCCCGGGCGAAGGCGCGGTCGCGGGGGCTGAGCGCGGCCAGCGCCGGTCGCGAGAGCCCCTCGTCGAGGCCGCTGCGGCCGCTGAGGGCCGCGGTGAGGAGGTCGAGGGCCGCGGCGCGCGCGGAGAGGGCGTCCTGGTCTGTCACCGCGCTCCGTTGCGCGCTCCGGAGCCGCGAGGCAAGGGGCTGGCGCTCCGCCCCGCGCTCGCCTAGATGCGGAATATGGACGACGCCCCGCCTGAAAACGCCGCCCCCGGCAAGGCGCTGACCCCCGCGGCGCGGCGTGCGCTGGAGGAGGCCCTGGCCCGCCGGCGCGCCGCCGAGGCGCAGGCGGCCCCGCCCGAAGACGGCGGCCCGCGCGGCCCCGAGCCCACGCGCTACGGCGACTGGGAGCGCAAGGGCATCGCCGTCGACTTCTGAGCGCCCGCTCGCCCGAGGCTTGCATCCGGTCGAGTCCGCCCGGGTCTCGCGCTAGGGTGCCGGCTGTTTGGCGGCGGAGTGCGTGATGATGCGGTGGGCGACCGGACTTTTCCTGGCCTTGGGCCTGAGCCTTGCGGCCGGCGCGGCGTCGGCGGGATGCCCGCACGGGCACGGCTCGCTTCACCGGGACGCAGTCGACTATGATCGCGACTACGCCGACTGGCGGCGCCAGTACGACGCGTGGACGCAGCGGTACGGCGAGGCCGACGTTGGCGAGCGCGAGGTGTTCGACGCCCGCCGGTATGACCGCGGCGAAGGCGGCGACTGGTTCGGCGACGACCGCACTGCGGGCCCGCCGGACGCGCGGTATGACCAGCCGGACGACCAGGGCTTCGACGACCGGGGCGGGCGTATCGGTTACGGCCTGGACGAGGACTTTCCGATCTATGGCGCGAGCCCCTGGTACCGCGACGGCCGCCATCCGGCGCCGATCTGCGGCTGCGACGGGCTGCGGCTGTCCAACAGCTTCTTCTACGACGCCGGCGGCGTGGGCCCGATCCCCGTGGACGGCGGCTACGGCGGCGGCGGGTTCTTCATCGCCAACGGCGGCTCGGGATTCGCCGGGTCATCCGCGCGCGCCTTCTCCAGCGCCTCGGCCAGCTCCAGCGCCCATGTGAGCGTCCGCTTCCGCGGCGGCTTCCGGGGCGGCGGCCACAAGGGCGGCCACGGCGGCAAACACTAGCCCCCAGCCATCTCCGCCACGACGCGCCGGGCCGCCTCGCGCGGGTCGTCGGCGGCGGTGATCGGCCGGCCGCAGACGATGTGCGAGGCGCCGGCGGCCAGCGCCTCGGCGGGCGTGGCCGCACGGGCCTGGTCGTTCTTCGCCGCCCAGTCGGGCCGCACGCCGGGCGTCACCACCAGGAAGCCTGCGCCGCCGATCCCGCGGGCCAGCGCCGCCTCGTGCGGGCTGGCGACCACGCCGTCGCAGCCGGCGGCGATCGCCTGGCGGATGCGGCGCTCCACCAGGGCGCGGGCCGTCTCGGCGTAGCCCATTTCCTGCAGGTCGGCGTCCGACAGGCTGGTGAGCACGGTGACGGCGAGGATCTTCAGGCCCGAGCCGCCGCGGCCGCGCACGGCGGCGGCCATCACCTGCGGCTCGCCGTGCACGGTCAGGAGGTCGCCGCCGGACCCGGCCAGCACCGCGGCGGCGCGCTGCACCGTGGTGGGGATGTCGTGCAGCTTCCAGTCCAGGAACACCTGCTTGCCCGCGGCCTTGAGCTCGCGCGCGAGGGTCATGCCGTCGGTGGCGAACAGCTCCAGCCCGACCTTGTAGAAGCTCACCGCATCGCCCACCGCCTCGACCATGGCCCGGGCCTGGTCGGCGGTGGGCAGGTCCAGCGGCACGATCAGGCGCGGATCGCAGAGGACGTCCTGCGGGCGGGCGAGCGCGGCGGCGGCCATGGCGGGTCTCCGGGCAGGCGGGCGCGGACGTCCGGAGGCGTTCGGCGCAGCGTCGAATTGGGCTAAGAGCCTGGAATGAGCCAGACGGACTTCGCGGTCAACTTCTTCGTGGCCCTGTTCGCCCTGATCGACCCGGTGGGCAATGTGCCGCTGTTCGCCGCGGCGACGGCGGGCTCGAAGCCGCGCGAGCGGGCGCTGATCGCCGCCTACATCGCGCTCTTCGCGCTGGGTTTCATGACCTTCTTCTATTTCAGCGGCCTGTCGCTGCTGGCCTTCTTCGGCATCTCGCTGCCGGCGTTCCGGATCGCGGGCGGGATCATCCTGTTCATGCTGGGGCTGCAGATGACCCGCGGCGAATTCACGGGCGACGTGGCCATCGACGAGGAGGCGCGCACCACCGCCGCGGCGGGGCGCGCCTACGCCCGCCGGCGATTCGAGCTGATGATCGTGCCCTTCGCCATGCCGCTGCTGATCGGGCCCGGGGCGATCTCCACGGTGGTGATCTACGCCAACTCGGCGCGCGTGTTCGGCCTGGCCGGAGCGGCCATCGGGGTGGGCGTGATCACGGCGATGTCGATCGCCACCTTCCTGTCGTTCCTGGCCACGCCGCTGATCACCCGCCTGCTCGGCCGGGTCGGCCTGACCATCGTGGTGCGGGTGCTGGGCCTGATCCTCTGCGCCATGGCCGTGCAGTTCATCCTGGCCGGCCTGGGCGATTCCACCATCGGCCTGATCCGGCCGGAGGCGGCGACGCCCTACGCCCCCTAGAGCGTGACAGCTTCAAGTGGATGCCGGTTGAAGCGCCCGTCACGCTCTACGCTCCTGAAGATAGACCGGCGCCGCGCATCCGCGGACCCTGCGCGCCCATCACCGCCAGGCCCCAGCTCTGCGGCAGCAGCCGGGCCAGGAGGGCGGCGGCCTTGTTGGCGGCGCCCGGGACGCAGACCGCGCGGTTGGCCTCCACCGCGTCGTAGCCGGCCGCAGCCACGTCCTCCGAGCTCATCCACGCCCAGCGCGGGACGGCGCGGGCGACCTGGGCGCGCGAACCGGTGACGTCGTGGAACTCCGAGTAGGTGAAGCCGGGGCAGAGCGCGGTGACGTGGACCCCCTTCCCGCGCGTCTCCAGGTGCAGGCTCTCGGAGAAGCGCACCAGGAAGGCCTTGCTGGCCGCATAAAGCGTCGCCCCCGGTCCGCCGGGCGCCAGGCCGGCCAGGGAGGCGACGTTGACGATTCGCCCGAAGCCCCGCGCCGCCATGCCCGGGACCAGCCGGTGGGCGAGCTCGCAGGGGGCCGTCACCATCACCTGCAGGAAGGCGCCCTGGTCCGCCCAGGCGGTGTCCGCATAGTGGCCGGGGACGCCATAGCCGGCGTTGTTGACCAGCGCGTCCACGGCGCGGCCCTGGTCGGCCAGCCGGACCAGGATCGCCTGCGGGGCGGCCGGATCGGCGAGATCGGCGGCCACCGGCAGCACGGCTACGCCGTGGCGCCGGCGGATGTCCTGGGCCAGCTCCCCAAGCCGGTCGGCGCGGCGTGCGGTCAGCGCCACGTCCCAGCCCCGGCTGGCGTAGACCTGGGCGAAAGCCGCGCCGATGCCGGCCGACGCGCCGGTGACCAGGGCCAGTCTGCGATCCATGCCAGCCCTTCCGCGCCCGTGGCCCCGGGAGGGTGGCGAATCGGCCGGCGGCGTCAAGTCGCGCGGCTTGACGCCGGGGCGGCCAGCATTGAACGGTCTGTGGAAAGGGTGTATCGCGCCCGCCGCGACGGCATGGGGCCGCCCAAGGGAACATCTGTTGGTGAGTTCCCGGAGATAGTGGATGGCTGATCCGGCCGGCGCCGCCGCAGAGGCGGCGGAGGAGCCGCATGGCTCCCGCAAGGACAGCCTCTGGGCCCTCGCCCTGGGTTCGGTCGGCGTCGTATTCGGCGACATCGGCACGAGCCCGCTCTACGCCATGCGCGAGGCCCTGGCGCACGCCCGGCCGGAAGGCTCCACCGAGCTGGCGGTGCTTGGGGTCGTCTCGCTGATCACCTGGGCGCTGATCCTGATCGTCACCGTCAAGTACGTCTTCTTCCTGATGCGGGCCGACAACAAGGGCGAGGGCGGCACCCTGGCCCTGATGGCGCTCGCCCAGCGGGTCCTGCCCCGGCGGTCCGGCGTGGTCTTCTACCTCGGCGTCATCGGCGCGGCGCTGTTCTACGGCGACGGGATCATCACGCCGGCGGTCTCGGTGATGGGCGCGCTGGAGGGGCTGACGGTGGCCCCGGGCATCGGCCACCGGCTCGACCACCTGGTGCTGCCGGTGGCCGCGATCATCCTGGTGGCGCTGTTCCTGGTGCAGTCGCGCGGCACGGCCAAGGTGGCGCGGTTCTTCGGTCCGATCACCGCGGTGTGGTTCGTGACCATCGCCTGGCTGGGCCTGATCCACATCAGCGACGCGCCGTCGATCCTGCGCGGGCTGTCGCCCTATTACGGCGTGGTCTTCCTGATCCAGAACGGCCTGCTCGGCTTCGCCATCCTGGGCAGCGTGTTCCTGGCGGTGACCGGGGCCGAGGCGCTCTATGCGGACATGGGCCACTTCGGCAAGCGCCCGATCCAGACCGCCTGGTTCGCCCTGGTGCTGCCCTGCCTGCTGCTGAACTACCTCGGCCAGGGCGCCGTCGTGCTCAACGATCCGCACGCCCGCGCCAACCCGTTCTTCGCCATGATCCCGGCCTTCGCCTACTGGCCGGTGCTGATCCTGGCGACCATCGCCGCCATCGTCGCCAGCCAGGCGGTGATCACCGGCGCCTTCTCCATGACCCAGCAGGCCGTGCAGCTCGGGCTGTTCCCGCGGATCGACATCCGCCGCACCAGCGAGACCCAGGCCGGGCAGATCTTCGTGCCCTATGTGAACAGCATGCTGATGGTGGGCGTGCTGGTGCTGCTGTTCACTTTCCGCAGCTCCAGCCACCTGGCGGCGGCCTACGGCATCGCGGTGACCGGGGCGATGTTCGTCGACACCCTGCTGTTCTTCGTGATCGTCCGCTACATGTGGAAGCGGCCGATCTGGCAGGCGGCGCTGGCCGCCGGCGGCTTCGGGGCGCTGGACGTGGTGTTCATCAGCTCCAACCTGCTGAAGATCCCGCAGGGCGCGTGGCTGCCGCTGGTGCTGGGCGCCGGCCTGGTGGTGGTCATGTGGACCTGGACCCGCGGCGCGCAGATCCTCACCGAGAAGAGCCGCCGCGACAGCGTCCCCCTCGACGAGCTCACCGAGATCCTGCGGGCCCGCAGCCCGCACCGCGCCCCCGGCACCGCCGTCTTCCTGACCTCGGAGCCGGACGTCGCCCCGGTGGCGCTGATGCACAACCTCAAGCACAACAAGGTGCTGCACCAGAAGAACGTGGTGCTGACCGTGCGCGTCGCCGAGACCCCGCGGGTCAAGGACGAAGACCGCATCACCATCGAGCCGATCAACGACGACTTCACCAAGGTGATCATCACCTATGGCTTCATGGAGAGCCCGAACATCCCCAAGGCGCTGGGCCTGTGCCGCCGCCAGGGCCTGAAGTTCGACATCATGGCCACCAGCTTCTTCCTGGGACGGCGCTCGGTGGTGCCGTCGGCCCAGTCGGGAATGCCGCTGTGGCAGGACAAGCTGTTCATCTTCCTGATGAAGAACGCCGCCAACCCCACCGACTTCTACAAGATCCCGCCCGGCCGCGTGGTGGAGCTGGGCACCCAGGTCACGGTGTAGATGAACGTCCTCGGTATCGTCGGCGACGCCCTGTGGATCCTTTCGCTGTCGATCCAGGCCGCCGCCTCCCGCGCGGCCTGGGGGCGCATCCCGCCGGGAGCCGCGACGCCGCTGGCCCTCGGCCTGCGCGCCCCCCGCGCCGTGGCCCTGTGCCTGATCCCCGGCGTCGCCGTCGCCGTGGGCGCCGTGCTGTTGCTGCTGAGCCGCAACGCCGCGCCCTGGAGCGACCAGGCCTGGCTGCTGTTCGGCCTGCGCGCCACCGGCGCGGCCCTGTTCGCCCTGGCGCACCTGACCTGGCTGACCCGCGCCCTCGCGCAGCTCGCCCGGGAGGGCGCGCTTAAGCCTTGAACCCGGCGCGGGTTCGCCCTTATAGGCGGCGACCCTCCCGCGCAGAGCGCGTTCCGCAAGAGTGGATACCCGGTTTTGCGATCAGAACGCGCTCTAACTTTTGAATCTCGAACACGATGAGACCAGGCGATTCCGCCTGGTCTCATCGTGCTCTAGCCCGCTCAGGACGCCGCCCATGGCCGCCGAACCGCCGATCAAGAAAGTCGTGCTCGCCTATTCCGGCGGGCTGGACACGTCGATCATCCTGAAGTGGCTGCAGACCGAGTACGGCGCTGAGGTGATCACCTTCACCGCCGACCTCGGCCAGGGCGAGGAACTGGAGCCGGCCCGCGCCAAGGCGCTGAACGCCGGGGTGAAGCCGGAGAACATCTTCATCGACGACCTGCGCGAGGAGTTCGTCCGCGACTTCGTGTTCCCGATGTTCCGGGCCAACACGGTCTATGAGGGCCAGTACCTGCTGGGCACCTCGATCGCC
>Ga0268265_10001950_pt1 | contig 16391 bp, 12 predicted proteins | sample KBSSwiS52_FD_190355 | JGI IMG/M metagenome (GOLD analysis project Ga0268265, IMG submission 190355) | Switchgrass rhizosphere microbial communities from Kellogg Biological Station, Michigan, USA - KBS Switchgrass S5-2 (SPAdes) (version 2) | ecosystem: Host-associated > Plants > Roots >... | reverse complement strand
CGCACCGAGACCTGCGGCATAGGATTGGTGCGACAGGCGGCGGAAGGTGTCGATCAGCGCAATGGTTTCGGCGTTGAGCTGCTGGCCGCGGATGGCGTCTTCATTTTCGCCGAGGCCGCAGGCGAACATCAGCCACAAGGTCGCATGGTCCTGCTTGCCGGCCTCGATGCCCTCTTCTTCGGCGAGATTCTCGGCGAGCATACGGCGGCCGTTGCGGTCCGGACAGGCGCTGTGAACCGCGCTCACGGCGCGCGGAAACGCTTCGACGTGATGAAAATATTGCCGCGCATAATCGCGCAGCGTGTCGAGCGGCAGGCGGCCTTCGGTCCATGCCTGGTAGAAGGGATGCTTGAGCATCGCGCGCTCCGCCACCTTGGTGTCGATGGATGCTGAAACGGTCATGCCTGCCTCCCTGAGATGGTTTGGTTCGCGTTACCGAGGCGCGCCAGAGTCGGCAAGCGGGGCTAGACCAAAGCGAGCGACGCAAGCCGGGTGTAGAGCAATGGCGGAAGCTCGGAGAGGCCGCTGTCGTCGCCGTTGGCATCGGGCTCCTTGGCGGCCTCGAGGTAGCGCCAGCCCTGGTGCGCGCGCTTGGGATGCGGTGGGATCAACTCGAGCGCCGCCGACAGGACAATATCGATCCGGCCATCCTTGCGCTCTTCGAAACGGAGGATTTCCTGCCGCCCGACCAGCCGGTGCTTGACGATCCAGTAGATCGAGCCACCGATCAGCTCATCCGCGCGCTTGGGCCGCATCCGCGTAACGATCCGCACCTCGCCATCGCGAGCCCGCGCGACGACCCGCTTCTCGAGCGCCTCGATGGTTCGGCACCCAAAGGCGACCTTGGTCAGATTGAGATTCGGCACGCGTTCGATCTGGCGGCGAACAACCGCCGATTCAACCGCTTAACGAACGAGCAGCAGGGCGGCCAGGCCGAGGAAACTGAAGAAGCCCATGACATCGGTCATGGTCGTCACGAACACAGCCGAAGAAACGGCCGGATCGATCCGCGCCTTGTCGAGCGTGACCGGGACGATCACCCCGACCAAACCGGCAACCAGGCTGTTGATCACCAGCGCCATCGCGAACACCAGCGAGAGCTGGGGGTCGCCCAGGACTACGTACGTGCCCAAGGCGCCGACAATCCCCAGCGCGATGCCGTTGGCAATCGCGATGCGGAACTCACGAAACAGCATCCACGCGGTGTTGGCGCTGGTCAGCTGATTGGTGGCCAGCGCGCGGACGACCACCGCCAGCGTCTGGGTGCCCGCGTTGCCGCCCAGTGCCGACACAATCGGCATCAGCGCCGCGAGGATGGCGTAGCGCCGGATTTCGCCCTGGAACGCGCCCACCACCGACGCCGAGCAGATGGTCGCGCCAAGGTTGATCACCAGCCACACGACGCGCGTCCGCACCGTCATCCGGATCGGCTCGTTGATGTCGCCTTCGCCGGCGCCGGACAGCAAGGTGATGTCCTCGCCCGCTTCCTGCTGAATGATGTGGACGATGTCGTCGACCGTAATCATGCCGACCAGGCGGCCCGAAGCGTCGGTCACCGCGGCCGACACCAACGCGTATTTCTGGAAGCGCAGCGCGACGTCTTCCTGGTCCATGTCGACCGGGATCAGCGTCTGCTCGCGGTGCATGATGTCCTTGACCGGGACCGTGCGCGGCGTGCGCAGGATCGTCGACAATTTGCACGTCCCGACCGGGTGGTGATCGGGACTGACCACGAACACCTCCCAGAAATCGGTCGGCAAATCGCTGGTCGAGCGCAGGTAATCGATCACCTGCCCGACCTTCCAATGTTCCGGCACCGCGCACAGATCGCGCTGCATCAGGCGGCCGGCGGATTCCTCCGGGAAGCTCAGCGCCTGTTCGACCGCGGCGCGATCGTCGGGCTCCATCCGCTGCAGCACCGCCTGCTGCTCGTCGCGGTCGAGATCCTCGATCAGCGCGACCGCGTCGTCGGTTTCGAGCTGGCCGGCGATGTCCGCGACCTGCTGCGGCTCCATTTCGTCGAGCAGGTCCTCGCGGACCCAGTCGTTCATTTCGGCGAGCACGTCGGGGCTGACGATCCCGGCGAGTGCCTTGACCAGGCCCTCGCGCTCGTCGGCGCGCGCGACCTCGATCAGGTCGGCGACATCGGCCGGATGGAGCGGCTCGACCAGCTTGCGCGCGGTTTCATCGTCGCCCGCCTCGACCGCGTCGAGCACCCGGTCAATGAACTCCGGCCGCAGCCGGGTCTCCTCGTCCATCACACTATTGTCGGAGCCGCCCGAATCCACGCGAGGCGCGGCGGCGATGTGCTCGCTCTCGCTCACTTGGCTCCCCTTCTCCGATCCGGTGCGGCTCTCCTATGGACGCGGCCGCTCTGGCGCAAGCGGGCGCGGCTACCTAAATGCGCTCCTTCGAACGAACCGCAACGGAGCTTTTCCCATGGCCGACGCCGACCGCCTGACCTTCACGCTTTCCACCGGCGGCGATGTCGTCATCAAGCTCCGCCCCGACGTTGCCCCGGGCCACGTCGCGCGGATTACCGAGCTCGCCAATTCCGGCTTTTACGACGGCGTCGTGTTTCACCGCGTGATCCCCGGCTTCATGGCCCAGGGCGGCGACCCGACCGGCACCGGGACCAGCGGATCGCATCTGCCCAACCTCAAGGCCGAATTCTCCAATGTCCCGCACACCCGCGGCGCGGTGTCGATGGCCCGCACATCCGACCCCAATTCGGCCAACAGCCAATTCTTCATCGTGTTCGACGACGCGACCTTCCTCGACGGGCAATATACGTTGTGGGGCGAAGTCGAGAGCGGCATGGAACATGTCGATGCGCTGCCCGTCGGCGAGCCGCCGCGCGAGCCGGGCAAGATTGTCAGCGCCAAGGTTTCGTGAAGAAGGTCGCACTGATCACCGGCGCGTCGGCCGGGCTCGGGGTTGAGTTCGCTCGCCAGCTGTCCAAGCGCGGCCACCACCTGGTGCTGGTAGCGCGGCGCAAGGACCGGCTCGAGACGCTGGCCAAGGAGCTTGGGAACGCCCGGGCGATTGCGCTCGATTTGTCGAAAAGCGGGTCGGCGGCGAAGCTGCTCGCCGACCTCAAGGCCGCTGGCGAGCAGGTCGAAATCCTGGTCAACAATGCCGGGTTCGGGCTGATCGGCCGTTTCGCCGAACTCGATGCCAAGCGCGAACGGCAGATGATCGACCTCAATGTCGGCGCGCTGACCGACCTCTGCCGCGCGATCGCGCCCGCGATGGTCAAGCGCAAGTCGGGCGGAATCCTCAACGTCGCCTCGACCGCGGCCTTCCAGCCCGGGCCCAATATGGCGGTCTATTTCGCGACCAAGGCCTACGTCCTGTCGCTGACCGAAGCGTTGCACGAGGAATTGAAGCCGCACGGTGTGCACGTTTCGGCGCTCTGCCCCGGCCCGACCCGCACCGAGTTCGGCGAAGTCGCCGGGTTCGGCGGCAATGGCTTGTTCGACCGGGTGGCGATGGAATCGCCCGAGGTCGTCGCAGCCGGACTCGACGGGCTCGACCGCAACCGCGCCGTGGTGGTGCCCGGTTTCGCCAATAAGGCCGGGGCGTTCAGCACCCGCTTCGCCCCGCGATCGGTGGTCCGGCGGATCGCCGGCGCGATCAAATATTGAACCCGCGGCGTGTGTAGCTGTTACGCCTGCGGTATGAGCATGCTGCCCAGGAGAGACCATGGCTGACACCGACGCCCTCGACCGCATCACATCGCGCAAGGTTCAAGTCGCCAGCCTGCCCCCGGCGGACAGCGGGCGGGGCTTCGCGCGGCTGCCCGACACGCTGATGGACGCGCTCGGCCTGAATGAAGGCGACGTCATCGAAATCGTCGGCAAGCGCACCACCGCGGCGCGCGCGATCCGCCCGTACGGCGAGGACGAAGGCATCGACATCATCCGCCTCGATGGCCTCCAGCGCGCCAATGCCGGAGTCGGCTCGGGCGATTTCGTCGAAGTTCACAAAGCCCAATCCAAACCGGCGACCCGGGTGGTGTTCGCACCTGCGCAGGCGAACATCCGGTTACAGGGTTCGGCCGACGCGTTGAAGCGGACCTTCGCCGGGCGCCCGGTCGTCGAGGGCGACGTCGTCTCGACCACCGGCCACCAGCGGGTCAACGCCGACATGCCCGAGCACATCCGCCAGATGCTCAACGCCCCGGCGTTCGCACTGCAGGAGTTGAAGCTGGTCGTTGTCTCGAGCGCGCCCAAGGGCATCGTCCACATCGACGCCAAGACCGACGTCGAATTGCTCGCGGAATTCGCTGAGACCGACGGGCAGCGCCGTGCCGACGTCACCTATGACGACCTCGGCGGGATGAAGAGCACGATCGACGCATTGCGCGAGATGGTCGAGCTACCGCTGCGCCACCCCGAACTGTTTCAGCGGCTCGGGGTCGACCCGCCCAAGGGCGTCCTGCTCCACGGCCCGCCGGGCACCGGCAAGACGTTGCTGGCGCGCGCGGTCGCCAACGAAAGCGCGGCCAAATTCTTTTCGATTGCCGGCCCGGAGATCATGGGCTCGGCTTATGGCGAGAGCGAACGGCGGTTGCGCGAGATCTTCGAGGAGGCGGCGCAGGCCGCGCCGTCGATCATCTTTATCGACGAGATCGATTCGATCGCGCCCAAGCGCGGCCAGGTCACGGGCGAGGCGGAAAAGCGGCTAGTCGCGCAGCTGCTGACTTTGCTCGACGGGATCGAGGCGCGCCAGAATACGGTGGTGATCGCGGCGACCAACCGACCCGAGGCGCTCGATGAAGCCCTGCGCCGCCCGGGCCGCTTCGACCGCGAGATCATCGTCGGCGTGCCCGATCAGCCGGGGCGCCGCGAAATCCTCGGCATTCACACCCGCGGCATGCCGATCGCGCCCGACGTCGACCTCGACGATTTGGCGCGGCGGACTTACGGGTTCGTCGGTGCCGACATCGCGGCGTTGGCGCGCGAGGCCGCGCTCGAAGCGGTGCGGCGGATCATGCCGCGTCTCAACTTGGGCGAAGACGTGATTCCGAACGAGATTCTCGACGCGCTGTCGGTCGAGCTCAAGGATTTCGACAATGCCCTGAAGCGCGTCCAGCCCTCGGCGATGCGCGAAGTGATGGTCGAAGCGCCGACAATCACCTGGGACGATATCGGCGGCCTCGATGCGCCGCGCGACCGCTTGCGCGAAGGCGTCGAGCTTCCGCTCAAGCACCCCGACGCGTTCCGCCGGCTCGGCATCCGCCCGGCCAAGGGCTTCCTGCTCTACGGCCCACCGGGCACCGGCAAGACCTTGCTGGCCAAGGCCGCGGCGCGCGAAAGCGAAGCCAATTTCATCGCCACCAAGTCGTCCGACCTCCTGTCCAAATGGTATGGCGAGAGCGAGCAACAGATCGCCCGCCTGTTCAACCGCGCGCGCCAGGTCGCGCCGACGATCATCTTCATCGACGAACTCGACAGCCTGGTCCCGGCGCGCGGCGGCGGACTCGGCGAACCGCAGGTGACCGAACGCGTGGTCAATACCATCCTCGCCGAGATGGACGGGCTCGAGGAGCTCCAGAACGTGGTCGTGATCGGCGCCACCAACCGCCCGACGTTGATCGACCCGGCGTTGCTCCGCCCCGGCCGTTTCGACGAACTGATCTACGTCGGCGTGCCCGATACCGCCGGTCGCCGCCGGATCCTGGCGATCCACACCGCAGACATGCCGCTCGCCCCCGATGTCGACCTCGAATCGCTCGCCCGCCGCGCCGAGCGCTTCACCGGCGCCGATCTCGAGGACCTCGTCCGCCGCGCCGGCCTCACGGCGCTGCGCCGGGGGCTCGACACCGGCACGGTGACCATGGCCGATTTCGAATCCGCGCTGGGCGAGACGCGCGCCTCGGTGACCGCCGATATGCTTGAGGAATATGAGCGCATCCAGGACACGCTGAAGAGCGACGCGGTCCGGCCGATGGGCGGGATCGGCTTCGTCCTCCCCGGTATGCTGCGGCCGAAAACCGGCGGGAAACCCTAACGGCCAGTCCCTTCGTCGCACATTTGGCGCGCTTCACGGTCCCGGCCGCACGGGCGGAACCCTGTTGGAGCCGCAAAACTTGCCAAGTGGCGAAGCATTTGCCAACTCGCTCACTTCGCTGGCCCCCAGGAGCATCCATGCCGACCTCTTCTGCCCGGACGTTGAAAAGTCCGCGCCGCCTTGCCCGCCGCCGCGATCGCCGCGCGCCCAGCCCGCAATGGCAATTCCTGCGCGGGTTCTTCAAGAATCCGGTGATGGTCGGCTCGGTGATTCCGTCGAGCCGCGTGCTGATCGAAAAGATGCTGCGCCCGGTGGACTGGGAAAACACCAAATTGTTCGTCGAATACGGCCCGGGCGTCGGCACCTTTACCCGGCCGATCCTCGACCTCCTCGGCCCCGACGCGAAGCTGGTGACGATCGACACCAATCCCGACTTCACCAAATATCTTACCCGGTCGATCGACGACCCGCGCCTGATCGCGGTGACCGGGTCAGCGGCGGACGTCGAACAGATTCTCGCCGACCATGGCCTGGGTCAGGCCGATTATGTGGTTTCAGGCCTGCCCTTCTCGACCCTGCCACCGGGCGTTGGCGACGCGATTGCCGCAGCCACCGCCAAGGTCATTCGCCCCGGCGGCGCGTTCCTGGTCTATCAGTTCAGCCCCAAGGTGAAGGACTTCATCCAACCCCACTTTGAGCGGATCGAGCGCGGGTTCGAATGGGTCAACGTACCGCCCGCGACCCTGTTCTGGGCGTGGCGCGAGCCGGCCGGCAACTAGCGCCTTATGGCGCGCGCCGCGCGAGGCGACGCGTGACCGTATAGTCGAGCGACGTGACGAGGAACCAGGCGATCCGCCAGCGGATTCGCTGCAACCACGTCGCCCGTTCTCTGTAGACCGTCGGTGTGATTTCGAGGCTGCCGCCAAGCTCGTGCTCGAAATAATTGCGCATCAGCTGGGCAAATTCCGGATCGTCGACGCGCAGCATCATTTCCATGTTGAGATAGAGGCTGCGGATATCGAAATTGGACGAGCCGATGTGGACGACATCGTCCATCACCAGCAGCTTCGAATGGAGCTTGGTGGCTTCATATTCGAAAATCTCAACGCGCCGTTTGAGCAGCCTGGCATAGGTGCTGCGCGCGGCGTCGATGGTCGCGCGATTGTCGGACTTGGCCGGGATCAGGATTTGCGCCCGGCCGCGCGCGGCGATCGCCCCGATCCGTTTCAGGACACCGCTCATCGGCGCGAAATAACCGACGATCATCTCGAGGTCGCGGGCGGCCGCGAGATCGCGCAGCGTCGCCAGCCCCCATGGCGATTTGAGCTGCATCGGCCCCCCGTAGAGCCACTGCAGCCGGCCATTGTCCTCGCTGAAGCGGCGGACCACCGCGCGCAGCGCCTTCAGCCGGGAGCGCGGCTTGAGCGCCCAGGCGATGAGGGCGTCATAGTAGGGCGCCACGCGCGCAGCGGCGGGCCCTTCGACCAGCAGCCCGACGTCGCGCCACGCGCCCTCGGCCACCGTGCCGAAATAGCTGTCTTCCACATTGAAGCCGCCGATGAGGATGCGGCAATCGTCGGTCTCGCTGTCGGCGAGCGCGAGCTTCTGATGGTTCCGCAACAAATAGCGGCGGCCGTAGGACGGATTGAACCGGCAAAAGGTCGCGCCGCGCTCATGGAGCTCGCGGAAATAGTCTTCGGGCGTGTGGCTGCTGCCGAAGCCGTCGATCAGCAGTGACACCGCGACGCCGCGGTCCATCGCCTTGAACAACGCGGCCCGAACGAGGTCGCCCGAACGATCGTTGGTGTAGATGTAATAAAGCAGCCGAAGCGACTGCTGCGCCCCGTCGATCAACGCCAGCAAACGTTCGAGGCGCTCCGCGCCCTCGGGCAGGAAGGTCAGCCGATTGCCGTCGACCAGCTGGGCGCGATCGGCGGTGGCGGGCTTGACCATGCGCTCGTCTGGCCTCCCACCGGCGGCAACGCAAGGCCGCGGACCGCCGCGATTTCATTGACTTTGCGGTGGCCGCTCCCTAAGTCGCACGCATCCCGAATTCCTGAATTTTTGCGAGGCGACCAATGGCGCGCGTTACTGTTGAAGATTGCGTAGACAAGGTTTCGAACCGGTTCGATCTGGTCCTGTTCGCGGCCCAGCGCGCGCGCCAGGTGTCGGGCGGTGCCGATCTGACGATCGACCGCGACCGCGACAAGAACCCGGTCGTCGCCCTGCGCGAGATCGCCGAGGAAACGGTCAAGCCGACGCACCTCGAGGAAGCGATCGTCAACAACCTGCAAAAGGTTCGTGTCGACGAAGAGGACGAGACCGAAGAGCTGGCGTCGCTGAGCGATGCGGCCGAAGCGCTGCGGCTGACCGCCGCCGCCCCGCCGCGGCCGACCCCGTCGGGCGGCGACTACGAATAATCGAATTTAGGGGGCCGTTATTCGGCGGCCTCCTGGATCGGTGCCTCGTCGGCCTTGACCCAGGTCAAATCGGCCAATTCCAGCTCGCGCCCGTCATGGGCCTGCACGCAGATCTTGCGCACCGGCTTGCCGTCACGGCGGTCGGCGAGCACGACCTGCATCTCGCCATAGCCCCATTCCTGGCCCCATTGGCGTAGCGCAAGCACGACCGGGAGCAGGGCTTCGCCCTTCGCCGTGAGCGAATAAACGACCTTGCGACGGTCGACGGGATCCGCGTTCCGTTCAAGAATTCCCCCGGCCACCATTTTCGCCAGCCGGTCGGACAGGATGTTGCGCGCGATATTCAGCCCGGCCTGGAATTCTTCGAAATGCTGCAGACCGTTGAGCGCGCCGCGGAGGATCAGGAACGCCCATTTTTCGCCGATCAGTTCGACCGCGGGGGGCAAAGGGCAATGCAAGGCCGCTTCCCTGAAGGCGTCAATCCCAGACGTGACTCGGTCTGTCGACAACGCGACCGTCCTCCCTCTCCTCGACTCGGATGAAAGCATAAGCCACTCATAAAAAATAGTTGCAAGTTGCAACGGGCTAAATTATTCCGTTTTAAATCGCAACGAACAGGAGGTTTTGATGCTTCGGGCGCTATTCATTCTTTCGGCTGCCGGGCTGGCGAGCGCTCCTGCGTTTGCCGCGAGCTACGCCGCCAAGCCGGCCGTCCCGACGACCGAGCGGTTCGTTGCCCGCGACATCGTCTGGAATTGCGCTGCCGCCGCGTGCCAGGGCGCGACCACCGACAGCCGCCCGGCCATTCTCTGCCAGTCACTAGCCAAGCACGCCGGACGAATCGACAGCTTTACGGTTAATGGGCGGGCGTTCAACGCCGCCGAACTCGACAAGTGCAACACCGTCGCCAAGGCCCGGCCGAGCGCCGCGCTGGCGACCCAGTAATCCGGATTTCCGGGGCCGCGGACGTCCCACTCCCCTCCGTTCGCGGCCCCATCTTTCCCCGTTTCGCTTTCGCGCTTGCACACAAGCGCCGCCTCCCCCCATCTTAGGGCGTGCTGAGGCAGTATGAACTGGTCGAGAAAGTCCGGTCCTATGATCCCGATGCGGACGAAGGGCTGATCAACCGCGCCTACGTCTTCTCGATGAAGGCGCACGGCACCCAGGTACGCGCTTCGGGCGACCCCTATTTCAGCCACCCGATCGAAGTCGCCGGCATTCTCACCGACCTCAAGCTCGACGACCAGACCATCGCCACCGCGATTCTCCACGACACCATCGAGGATACGCTGGCGACTCCGGAGGAAATCGAGCGGCTGTTCGGCAAGGATGTCGCTCGGCTGGTCGACGGGGTGACCAAGCTGTCGAAAATCGAAGCCCAGTCCGAGAGCGAGCGCGCGGCAGAGAATCTGCGCAAGTTCCTTCTCGCTTTGAGCGACGACATCCGCGTGCTCCTCGTCAAGCTCGCCGACCGGCTGCACAACATGCGCACGCTCCATCACATCCCGTCGGAGGAAAAACGTCGGCGCATCGCCCGCGAGACGATGGATATCTACGCCCCGCTGGCCGAGCGGATCGGCATGTATGAGATGATGAACGAGATGCAGACGCTCGCGTTCAAGGAACTCGAACCGGACGCTTACGCCTCGATTACCCGGCGCCTCGACCAGCTCCATCAGCAAGGCGGCGACCTCGTCAACCGCATCGGCCTCGGCCTGCAGCTCTATCTCGCCGACAACGGCCTCGAAGCCGAAGTCATGGGCCGGCAGAAGCATCCCTATTCGATCTGGAAGAAGATGGCCGAGCGGCACATCAGCTTCGAGCAATTGTCCGACGTGATGGCCTTCCGGGTGATCGTGAAGGATTTGGGCGAGAGCTATCGCGCGCTCGGCCTGATCCATCGCCGCTGGCCGATGGTCCCGGGTCGCTTCAAGGATTTCATCTCGACCCCCAAGCGCAACGGCTACCGCTCGCTGCACACCTCGGTGATCCACGATTCGAAGATGCGGATCGAAATCCAGATCCGCAGCATGGACATGCACGAGCAGGCCGAGCGCGGGCTCGCGGCACACTGGGCCTATAAAGAAGGCAAGCCGGCCGATGACATCCATGTGCCGTGGATCGACGACCTCGTCGAAATCCTCGACCACGCCGAAAATGCCGAGGAGCTGCTCGAGCATACCCGGATGGCGATGTACCAGGACCGGATCTTCGCCTTCACCCCCAAGGGCGAGCTGATCCAGTTGCCCAAGGGCGCGACTCCGGTCGACTTCGCTTATGCGGTCCACACCGGGCTCGGCGACCGCACCGTCGGGGCCAAGGTCAACGGCCGCGTCGTGCCGCTCCGGACGATGCTCGAGAATGGGGACCAGGTCGACATCCTGACCTCCGAAGCCCAGCACCCGCAACCGTCGTGGCTGCGCTTCGTCGCGACCGGCAAGGCACGCGCCGGCGTCCGCCGTTTCGTCCGCCACAAGGAGCGCGAAGAGACCATCGAGCTCGGCCGGAAAATCTACGATGAAATCGTCGCTCGGCTGCCCGCCGAACTCGGCAAGGACGCGCTCAAGCGCGCGCTCAAGAAGCTCAAGATCGAGGGCAATGACGAACTGATGATCGCCATCGCCCGCAAGCGCGTGAGCGACGAGGCGCTGATGGAGGCGCTGATGCCGGGCTCGGCCGGCGGCGACGTCTCGCCGCGCCCGCTTAGCCAACGCCAGGCGATCTCGATCAAGGGCCTGACGCCCGGCGTCGCCTACCATCTCGCGACCTGCTGTCACCCGATCCCCGGCGACCGCATCGTCGGCCTCCGCCGCGAGGACGAGGAGATTGAAGTCCACGTCATCGGCTGCGACACGCTGGCGAGCGGGATCGACGCCGACTGGCTCGACCTTGCCTGGGGCGAAGGTTCGGACGGCGGCGCGGCGCGGCTGGTGGTGATCCTGCGCGACATCCCCGGCGCGCTCGGCACGATGTCGAGCATCTTGGGCGCCAAACACGCCAACATCATCAACCTTCAGCTGGTCCACCGCGACGGCAGCTTCCAGACCTTCCACCTCGACATCGAGGTCCATGATCTCGCGCATCTGCACGCCATCGTCGCCGCGCTACGCGACGCCGATCCGGTCTCCAGCGTCGAACGGATCTAGCGCTTCGCCCGCCGTTTCTGGCGGGCGTGCGCGTCGCCTGCGGCGAGCACCGCGAGCATCACCAGATCGGACGCGGTCGCGGTCATCGGCGCGATCTGCACCGGCAGCTGGAGTCCGAGCAGATACGGACCGAGCACGCTCTCCCCGCCCAGCTCCTTGAGCAACTTCGCCGAAATGTTTGCCGACTGCAGCCCGGGCATGACCAGAATGTTGGCCGGGCCGGAAAGGCGCGCAAACGGATAATAGCGCTGCTGGACGTCGTAATTGAGTGCGACGTCGGGCGCCATTTCACCTTCATATTCGAAGTCGACCTTGAACCCGTCGAGGATCTCGACGGCGCCGCGGAGCTCCTCGATATGGACGCCGGGCGGGTTGCCGAAGGTGGTGTAGCTGATGAATGCGACCCTCGGCTCCAGCCCCATGCGCCGGGCGAACGCCGACGAGCGCATCGCGATTGCCGCATATTGCTCCGCCGTCGGGCGTTCGGTCACCGCCGTGTCGGCGATCAGCACGGTATGCGCGCGGCCGACGATAACATTGACTCCGAACGGCGTCGCTTCGGGCTCATCGTCGATCACCGTGCGGACTTGTTTCAGTGACTGGCTGAACGGCCGGGTCGAGCCGGTGATCATTGCATCGGCCTCGCCCAGCGCGAGCATCGCGGCGGTGAAGTAATTGCGGTCCTGATTGACCATCCGCTCGATTTCGCGACGGAGCATCCCGTGGCGCTGATGTTTGGCGTAGATGTAGTCGACGGCGCGTCCGACCAACGGCGAGTTGCGGCTGTTGAGCACCTCATATTCGCGCGGATTGTCGACGCCCAATTCCTTGAGCATGTCGTAGACGTCCTCACGCCCGACCAGCACCGGCGTGCCGTAGCCGGCTTCCTTGAACGCGATCGCCGCGCGCAGGACGTTGGGCTCCTCGCCTTCCGCGAACAACACTCGCTTGGGGTTTTGCCGCGCGCCTTCATAGGCCAGGCTCATCACCGCGACGGTCGGGTTGAGGCGGGCACGCAGTTGCTGCCGATAGGCATCAAGATTTTCGATCGGTTTCTGCGCGACTCCCGTGCGGACCGCAGCCTCAGCGACCGCCGATGCCACGACTTCCATCAATCGCGGATCGAACGGGGCCGGGATGATATATTCGGGACCGAAGCTGTGGTGGCGCCCGCCATAGGCTGCAGCGACCTCTTCCGGCACCGGCTCCCGCGCGAGTTCGGCGAGTGCTTCGGCGGCGGCGATCTTCATTTCCTCGTTGATCGCGGTGGCGCGCACGTCGAGCGCGCCGCGGAAGATGAAGGGGAAGCCGAGCACATTGTTGACCTGGTTGGGATAGTCCGAGCGCCCGGTCGCGATGATCGCGTCGGGCCGGACCTTGATCGCGTCCTCGGGCCGGATTTCCGGATCGGGATTGGCCATGGCAAAGATGATCGGCTGCTTGGCCATGGTCTTGACCATTTCGGGTTTCAGCGCGCCCGCCGCCGACAGGCCGAGGAACACGTCGGCACCGACGCAGGCGTCCGCCAGATCGCGCGCTTTGGTCTCGATCGCATGCGCCGATTTCCACTGGTCGAGGTCGGTCCGGCCCTTGTGGATCACGCCCTTGCGGTCGCACATCGTGACGTTGTCGCCACGCACGCCCATCGCCTTGACCAGTTCGGTGCAGGCGATCGCTGCGGCCCCGGCGCCATTGACGACGATCTTGATGTCGCCGAGCTTGCGGCCGGTCAGGAAGCAGGCGTTGATCAGGCCCGCAGCGGTGATGATCGCGGTGCCGTGCTGGTCGTCGTGAAACACCGGGATGTTCATTCGCTCGCGCAGCGTCTGCTCGATAATGAAACAATCGGGCGCGGCGATATCCTCGAGGTTGATTCCGCCAAAGCTCGGCTCGAGCAGCTCGACCGCGTCGATGAAGCGCTGCGCGTCCTCGGTGTTCACTTCGATGTCGATCGCGTCGACATCGGCGAAGCGTTTGAACAGGACGGCCTTGCCTTCCATCACCGGCTTGGACGCCAACGCGCCGAGGTTGCCGAGGCCGAGAATCGCGGTCCCGTTGGAAATCACCGCGACAAGATTGCCCTTGGCGGTGAAGTCGTAGGCCAGCGTCGGATTTTCGGCGATCGCCCGCACCGGCACCGCGACGCCCGGCGAATACGCCAGCGCCAGGTCGCGCTGCGTCGCCATCGGCTTGGTGGCGATGATCTCGATCTTCCCCGGGCGGCCGCGCGCATGAAATTCCAGCGCTTCGGCCTCGGTATATTTGATGTTGCTCTCAGACATGGTTGCAAGCCTTAGCGGACAGGCTGCTGCAGAGTCACGATGCGACCATTCCGGAGTCGCGTGGCGCATGGCGAGCCGCTACCGTTCGGTCATGGCCCGAGCCGACGAACCCACCCCGATGATGGCGCAATATAAGCGTCTCAAGGCCGAGGCTGGCGATGCCTTGCTGTTCTACCGGATGGGCGATTTCTTCGAATTGTTTTTCGACGACGCGAAGATCGCCGCGGCGTGTCTCGACATCGCACTGACCAAACGCGGCACCGATTCCGGCGAGCCAATCCCGATGTGCGGCGTGCCGGTCCATGCGGCCGAATCCTATCTCGCGCGGCTGATCAAGGGTGGCAATCGGGTGGCCATCGCCGAGCAGACCGAAAGCCCCGCGGCAGCGCGCAAGGCGCGCGGCTCCAAGGCCCTGGTCGACCGCGCGATCGTCCGGCTGGTGACGCCCGGCACGCTGACCGAAGAGACGTTGCTCGATTCCGCCTCGGCCAATTGGCTCGCCGCGGTTGGCCGCGCCGGCGACAAATGGGCGATTGCGGCGGCGGATATTTCGACCGGGCGGTTCGAACTCATCGCGTGCGGTCCGGGAGAACTGGCGGCAGAGCTGGCGCGATTGTCCCCCGCCGAATTGATCGCCGACGGAGCGGTGCCGGGAGTGCTCTCAACGGCAGGCAAGGGCGGGTTCGACAGCCTGGCCGGCGAACGCGCGCTGAAAACCAGGTTCGGGCTCGCGACTCTCGATGGACTCGGCGCGCCGTCGAGAGCGGAACTGGCCGCAGCTGGCGGATTACTGACGTATCTCGATGCGACGCAGAAGGGCGCGGGCGTGCTGCTTGACGCGCCGCGCCGGATCCAGCGCGCGAGCCACATGGCGATCGACGCCGCGACTCGCGATAGCCTCGAATTGACGCGCTCGATTGCCGGCACCGTCGCCGGCAGCCTGCTTGGAGAGATCGACCGCTGCCAGACCGCGGCCGGACGACGCCTGCTCGCCGAAGACATTGCCGCGCCGCTCACCGCCAGGGCCGAAATCGAGGCACGGCTGGCGCTGGTCGACTGGTTGTTCGAGGACGCTATCCGGCGAGAACGGATCCGCTCGGCGCTAAAAGCGATGCCGGATTTCGCGCGGGCCTTGGCGCGGCTCGCCGCCGGTCGCGGCAGCCCACGCGATCTGGCGCTGCTGCGCGACGGACTCGGCGCGGCCGAGGCGATGCGGCGTGAGCTCGAGGGTGCAACCGACCGGCCGGCGTTGCTGCAATCGCTGCTGCCGAAGCTTAGCGGTCACGATGCCTTGATCGAGCCTTTGTCGCGCGCCTTGGTCGACTCGCCGCCGATCGATTCGGCCAAGGGCGGCTACATCGCTGAAGGCTATGACGCAGCGCTCGATACGCTGCGCAGCGCCGCCGCCAACGGCCGCCAGGCGATCGCCGCATTGGAAGCCCGCTACCGCGACGCGACCGGCGTTTCGTCGCTCAAGATCCGCCACAATGCGGTGCTCGGTTATCACATCGAAGTCGCGGCGCGGCATGGCGATCGGTTGATGGCGCCGGACAGCGGCTTCACCCATCGCCAGACGCTCGCCGGGGTGGTCCGCTTCAACTCGCCCGAGCTGCACGACGAAGCGTCGAAGGTGGTCGAAGCCGGCTCGCACGCGCTCGCCGCCGAGGCCGCCCACGCCGAGGACCTGACCCAGCTCGCGCTCGCCAGCGCTCACGAGATCACCGCGACCGCCGAAGCCATCGCCCGCATCGATGTCGCCGCGAGCCACGCCCATCGCGCGGCTGAAGGCGGCTGGACGCTGCCGCACATCGCCGACGAGCCATGCCTCGACCTCGGAGGCGGCCGCCACCCGGTGGTCGAAAGCGCGCTTCGGGACAGCGGCGAGCGGTTCGTCGCCAACGATCTGTCGCTCGGCGCGGCGGATCGGCTGTGGCTGATTACCGGTCCCAACATGGGCGGCAAATCGACCTTCCTCCGCCAGGCCGCGCTGATCGCCGTGCTCGCTCAGGCCGGGAGCTTCGTCCCCGCGAGCCGCGCCACGGTCGGGATCGTCGACCGCCTGTTCAGCCGGGTCGGCGCGTCGGACAATCTCGCGCGCGGCCGCTCGACCTTCATGGTCGAAATGGTCGAGACCGCCGCAATCCTTGCCCTGGCGACACCGCAAAGCCTGGTCATCCTCGACGAAATTGGCCGCGGCACGTCGACCTATGACGGGCTGGCGATCGCCTGGGCGGTGGTCGAGGCGATGCACAATGAGGTCCGCTGCCGAACCCTGTTCGCGACCCACTATCACGAGCTGACCCGGCTCGCCGGTCGGCTCGATTGCCTGTCGCTGCACCATGTCCGCGCGCGCGAGTGGAAGGGCGACCTCGTCCTGCTCCACGAAGTCGCCGACGGCGCCGCCGACCGCAGCTACGGGATCGCGGTGGCCAAGCTCGCCGGCCTGCCGCCAACGGTAGTGGCGCGGGCCAAGTCGGTGCTGGCCAAGCTCGAAGCCGGCCGCGATGCGACCGGCGGGATTGCCGCGG
>Ga0268265_10001946_pt1 | contig 16403 bp, 14 predicted proteins | sample KBSSwiS52_FD_190355 | JGI IMG/M metagenome (GOLD analysis project Ga0268265, IMG submission 190355) | Switchgrass rhizosphere microbial communities from Kellogg Biological Station, Michigan, USA - KBS Switchgrass S5-2 (SPAdes) (version 2) | ecosystem: Host-associated > Plants > Roots >... | reverse complement strand
GTCAGAGGCGGCAAGGGGGAGACGAATGCCGGGGATTTCCAAGACACGCCAAGCGCGCGCGGCGCTGGCGGCCATGTTCGCATCGGTTTCGGCGGCGGCGATGCTGTCGCCCACGCAAGCCGTGGCGCAGGACCAACGCACCGCCGAAGCAGTCGTCGCCTACGATATCGAGGCGCAGCCGCTTTCGTCGGCGTTGCGCGAATTCGCCCAGCAATCGGGCGTGAGCGTGCTCTATCCGTACGATCAATTGCGCACTCACCGCGCGCCGGCACTGCGGGGCCGTTACGCACCCGATCAGGCGCTGCGCCTGTTGTTGGCGGGCAGCGGCCTCACTGCGTCGGTTCAAGCCGACGGCTCGATCCGCTTGGAGGACCCCTCCCGCCCCCAGCCAATCGAGGCGGCGCTCAACCGCGTGAGCCCCGATGAGTCGAACGAGCCCGACGAGGAGATCGTGGTCACCGGCACGCGCATCCGAGGCGCGAACCCGGCCGGCGCCAACGTCATCACCATGGATGCCGAAGAGCTGCGCGAGACCGGGCGCAGCACGCTGCAGGACGCTTTGGCGCCGCTGCCGCAGAACTTTCTCGGCGGCCAGAACGAATTGACCCAGTTGCAATCGAACACCGGCGGCAACAACACCACGTTCGGCTCATCGATCAACCTGCGCGGCTTGGGCGCGGACGCGACGCTGACGCTCGTCAATGGCCGCCGTCTCGCGCCGGGGGGCGTAGGCAACTTCGTGGACATCTCCACGATCCCGCTCGCGGCGGTCGAGCGCGTCGAAATTCTCGCGGACGGCGCCTCGGCGACGTACGGGTCGGATGCGGTCGCGGGCGTCGTCAACGTCATCCTCAATCGCGACTTCGAGGGAGCGGCCGCGCGCTTGCGCTATGGCGGCGTCACTGAGGGCGATCTCCGTGAGACAACGGCGTCCTACGTGCTGGGCGCCTCGCTTGGCGATTTGTCGATCGTCGGCGGCTACGAATATCGCGACCGGGGCTCACTTGCACTTTCCGAGCGGGATCAGACCGCGGATTCCGACCTGCGGCGTTTCGGCGGCGACAACTTCTCGCGCAACACCTCCAATCCCGGCAACATCACGCGGATCGGCGCGACCAACGTGGTCATCGCGATCCCCAGCGATCAGGATGGATCGAACCTCAGCCAATCCGACCTTCTCATTGGCCAGGTGAATTTGCAAAACACGAACCTTGGCGGCGACCTCTATCCTACTCAAACCAGCCACCACGGCTTCTTCTCTGCTCAATATAAGCTCACCCCGAATATCGAACTCTTCGTCGATGGCTTCGCCGGCATTCGCGAAGCCAGCGCCCGCGATCCGCAACTTAACGCCACCTTCTCGGTCCCGCAGACCAATGCATGGCGCGTTCTGAATAACCTCTTCCCCGGCCAAGGCGCGCTGACGATGGCCTACAATTTCGGCGCGGACTTGGGGCCCCTGCGCTACGACACGCGCGCAGAAAGTCAGCTCCTCATCGCCGGCGTGGAATGGCGCCTGCCGGCCGATTGGCAGGTGGAAGCGACCGCATCGCTCGCCAATCAAATGGAAGACCAGCACTTCCTCAACGCCTTCAACTCCGCTGCGTTGACGTCGGCGCTTGCCAGCAACAACCTCGACACCGCATTCAATCCCTTCGCCGACGGGTCGAATACCGACCCGGACGTGCTCGCGAGCCTGACGTTTCGCCAAGACGCGCGCGCCGACTCGGAGATGCAGGTCTATTCGCTCAAGGCGGATGGGCCTTTGTTCGCATTGCCCGCCGGCCCGTTACGGGCGGCGTTCGGCGTCGAGCAGCGCGATGAACGTTTCGCACTGAGTGTGACGCGGACAAACGCCGCCGGCGTTCTCACCAATCAGCCCGGACAGGCGCCGGCCGATCGCACGACTGACGCGATCTTCGCCGAACTCTTTGTGCCGATCGTCAGCGAAGACATGAACATCCCGCTCGTGTTCGATCTCGATCTGTCGCTCTCGATGCGACGCGAGCATTCGGACGATTACGGCACGGCCGAAACGCCGAAGGTCGGCCTTCGCTGGCGCGTCACGGAAGACTTCGCCGTGCGCGCAACATGGGGCGAATCCTTCAAAGCCCCCCAATTCGTGCAAACCATCGGGGAAGTCACCGCGAACATGGGGGCGGCGCCGCCAACCATCGATCCCAATGCCGACGATGGCTCGACTGGACTCTTGCAACTCGCCGGTCCCAATCCAGACTTGCGACCGGAAACGGGGCGAACGTGGACGGCGGGATTCGACTATCAGCCAAGCCTTCTTGAAGGCCTGTCGCTGCATGGCACCTATTTCGACATCGACTTCGCCGATCGCATCGCGCGCGCAGGATCGATTCAAGTCGTGTTCCGGAATCCGAGCGCCTATGGCGGCTATCTCATCCTCGACCCGACACTGGCGCAGATCGACGAATACCTTGCGTTCGCCGATCGCGTCACCGGTACGCTTCCACCGGGCGGCATCGAGGCAATCTATGACGGGCGGCTGACCAACCTCGCGAGCCTGCGGCTCCGCGGCGTCGATCTCGAAGCGGACTATAGGTTCGACACACCCGTCGGCGAGTTTAACGTCTTCGCCAGCGCAAGCGGATTGTTCGAGTATTCCAACCAACCAATACCAGCTTTGGACGCTATCCAGGCGCTCGACACCTTCAACAATCCCGTCGACTGGAAGGGACGCATCGGCGGCTCTTGGCGCACCGAAGATTGGGCCGCGCTCGTGGCTTACAACTATGTCGACGACTATCGCGACAACATCTCGACGCCCAACCGCCGCATCGATGCCTGGGGCACGTTCGACGCCTCCGTGACCCGCCGGTGGGGTGACGAGAATGGCGGCGCCGACATCACGCTCAGCATCCAAAACCTCACCGACGAGCCTGCGCCATTCGTCAACAACACGATCGGTGTCGGCTTCGACGCCGCCAACGCTTCCCTGCTTGGCCGCTTCGTCGCGGTTGAAGTGCGCCACCGATGGTAAGGCCGCTACGCAGTGCGATCGCCGCCATCGCGCTTGCCGCATCCCCAGTCGCCGTGGGCGCTGAGCAAGCGCCGCGTCCGACACTCGAAGATCTCATGGCGCTCTATGAACTCGGCGGGCTGGTCAATGGACTGGCGATATCTCCGGACGGTAACCGCGCCGCGATCTTCCGGCGCGCCACGCGACTGGAGTCCGACGATTATCAGCATGATCTGGTGGTGATCGACCTCGCGCCACCCTTTCAAAGTCGAATTGTCGGCGATGGAGGCGGTTGGATTCACCGGCCCGGTCGGCGCAGCGGCGCAGCTATGGACCGCATTCCGGTCTGGTCGCCAGACGGCCGCTCCCTCGCCTACATCGCCGAGCGCAGCGGCAATGCCCAACTCTGGATCTCAAACGCGGACGGCCGGCGGCGGCGCTCGCTGGTCGAGGGGGCCGGCGATGTTACGCGCATGGTCTATTCGCCAGGCGGCGATCGCCTGATCTTCGAGATGGGGCCCGCTCGCGCAGCACTGGAGGACGAGAGACGCGCCGAAGAGGATCGCGGCTTTGCAGTCGATGATCGGTTTGAAGCAGCGTTCGCTTTGCGACCGCGCGATAGACATCTCGAAGGCGAAACGCAGTGGAGCGTGGATGTTCGGACCGAAATTGTTCGAGCCGCCTCCGACGCCGAGCGGAGTATGCTCGACCGACCATCAGGGCAAGCATCGCAGAATCTCGTGGCGCCTTTGATCGCCGGCGACACCGCGCGCACGCCGATCCGAGCAGTTTCATCTAGCGCAGACGACGACGCACACCTTTGTGCGTCGCAGCGTTGCCGGGGCGCCATCGAGTGGGCGTACCGGCACGGCGACGCCGTGCTCTTCCTCCGCATGGAAGACCCCGCAGCATCTTACACAGCACTCTATCGCTGGGACTTATCGAATGACCGCGTGCAACTGCTGCGGCGCGAGGAGGACCGCCTGCTCGACTGCCAGATGGGTGCGGGACAAGTAATCTGCATCCAAGAGGCCACCCTTCAACCCCGGCGCATTGTCGTCATTGACATCTCGACCGGCGCGATGACCGAGGCCTACGATCCCAATCTGGCCTGGCGCCACTTTAGTTTCGCCCCATTCGAACGCATCGATGTCCGAGACGCCTTTGGAAACGAGGCATACGCACACCTTTTTTATCCAGACGGCTACATTACCGGGCGCCAGTACCCGCTTGTCATCGTACAATATCGCTCACGCGGGTTTTTGCGCGGCGGCACCGGCGGCGAGTATCCGATTCAAGAACTGGCCCGGCGTGGCTACCTCGTCCTCAGCGTTGACAAGCCGGAATGGCGGACCATAGCCACCGGGCAAACCGCACGCGAGATCACCGAGCGAACCGAACTGGACCATTCGGAACGGGATATGAAATTGAGCGCCATCGCGGCCTTGATCGAAAACCTCCGTGGTCGCGGGCTGGTCGATCCCGATCGTATCGCGCTGACAGGGCTGAGCGACGGTGCGGAGACGCTCTATTGGTCGATTACGCATTCGGACCTGTTCGCGGTTGCCGTTGCCTCGACGCCGCCGATAGACATGGTGACCTGGTACGCCGGTTCGGAGCATTTCCGGCAGCAGCGCCGCACGGAGTTTGGCGACGTGAGCCCATGGGCGAGCGGCGCCTGGGCGCACTACTGGCGCGATGTCGCGCCGGTCAACAATGTCGATCGCATTCGCGCACCCCTGATGATGCAACTCGCCGACGCTGAAGCGTTGCCGGCGTTCGGGCTGTACGGGCGCCTGCGAGAAGCAAACCAACCAGTCGAATTCTACATCTACCCCGGCGAGTACCATCTGAAGTGGCGACCGGCGCACATCCGCGCCGCGCAGGAGCGCGCACTCGACTGGATCGACTTCTGGCTGCAGGGGATTGAGCGCGAGGATCCGCACGACCCAGGCCGGTTGGATCGGTGGCGCGCGATGAGAGCCGCGCCTGAGGCCTCGCACTAAGCGGCAGCGGCAACGGCGTTACGGCTCTCCCGCTCCACAGCGTGAAGCCACGCCTCCGCCGCGAGACAGATCAGCAGGTCGTTCACGCCCTCATTGCTCGTGGCGTCAGCCTTCAACGCTACCTCGACGGCCGCCACGTCCAGCAGACCCCGCGCGCGAAGCCTGCCGTTCAGCAGCATGTCCGCCAAGACCGCGCGGTTGCGGCGGATCACAGCGGCGAAGTACCTGGTCGTCTCCCCCTTCGTCGACCGTTTGAGAATGATCTCCGGCAGCTCGGCTTGAAATGCAGCACGGATCAAAGCGCGGTCTTTGCCGCCGTGCGTCATCAAGCGCGGCGGAATCCGCATCGAGAGCTCTATGATGGGTTGCGAATAGAGCGGCGCGATGCATGGAAGCCGTGTCTTCACTAGATTGGCGTCGTTGTAGTGCTCAGCGTCCAGCAGAAACGCCAGCCTCTGGGCCTGTCCGGCCGGCAGCTTTGACCAACCTTCCAACCAAGGATGCTGCGCGAACTCTCGCAGCAATGTCCAATCCGGGTTCAGTACGAGGCGCCGATCACGCCGCCACAGGGCGTGGAGATCCAGCGGACGCCGCGCCCAACCGTGCTTTAAGCTCGCTGCTGCGACGGTCCACACCGATTGCCCTGACACGTAGGCGGTATCGATCGCCACCGATCCCCATTCTTTCATCGCCAGACCCTCGCGCGCGGCGTCTGCGGCGATGAGGGGAGTGCGGTTTCGATGGAAGACGTGATCGCCCGCCTGACCGGACATCATGACGTCAGCGTTCAACGCTTCGACACTCTCTAACAGCTTCGGGTTGGACCAATCGAGGCTCGACCTCACCGGCGCGGGAAACAGCGGCGCCTCCAGAACACGCGCATAGTCGACGTGTTCTGGCAGCGTTTCGATCGTCACGAGGCGTTTGCCCGCGTGCGCCGCTGCGGCCGAGGCGAAGAACCGCTCATCGCCTTCCGGCGCGGCGGGAGAGAAGAGGTTAGCGCAGACGATATCGAGATCTGGCGCCTGCGAAGCCAGGCAGTGCAGCACCAGTGTCGAATCGAGTCCTCCTGAAAGCTTCAAAACCGCGCGTTGCCTGCCCGCCGACCAGGCGCTTACGCAGCGCAGCACGGCGGTGCGCATCTCGTGCTTGGCCGTCTCGAAATCCTCGATGGGCTTGCCGTGTCCGCCGTGCGGGCGCCATAGCACCGCCCGTCTCTTAAAATTGCGGCCTAGTGACAGACACTCCCCGCCGTGCAGCTCTTCCACGCCAGCGAGCGCTGCGCGTCGCATGGACAGTCGGGGCTGCAACAAGAACGCGACAATTCTGCTTTCATCGACGTCGAGCGCGCCGCCGATAGCCGCGAAGTCGCGGGCGTCGCTAAAGATCGTGTGGATGCCGTCTACGACGGCGCTCCAGCAAGCGATGGCGCAGGTCGGGTCGCGCACGACATGGACATGGTCGTGCGCATGATTGATTAGGAAGGCCACGTAACCGCCAAAGAAGCGATCGATTAGTGATTGCCCATCCGACTCCGCGGCCGCTAAGGACTCACTGACATCAAGGCTCGCCGGCATTGGCTTCGAGTGGTCGCGGCGAAACAAGGAGCCGAACACGACGCTAAATTGGCCAGGGCCCACAACCCAATCGGGCTGGTTCTCCGTGAAGCCCAGGATGATGACGCCACGCCACTTGAGCACACGGGCCCAATTTGGCTGCGCCTCTAGCCGCTGGGCGAGCAGCTCCGCCTGCTTGCCGCGCTGCGAATCCGCTGGCGTCCACCTGAGACACAGAAAACGCGGCATGGCGTCAGACCCGTAGGATAGGCGTGAAAGCAGCGTGGGTGTCATAGAAGTCGTTCAGCGCCGCGCCGTCGGACTCAATCCAGCAATGGGCGGCAAACGGCCTTGAGCGCACCGCGAACACCAAATCAAAAGCTGACCCGCCCCAAGCTAGAAACCTCGCGAGCGCCAATGAGTCGAACAAGCAGACCCGCGCGTGCGGATACCAGATGCGGAGGCGCGAAAAGACGCTGGCCCGCTCGATCGCACTCTTGGGCGCAGCGTTGTCCTTTGCTCGCTTGATGGCGCTCACCACCGAGTGCAACGCCCCTCGCCTCACTGCGAGATCCGCGAGGACGCATGCCGCCATGAACGTCATCAAGTCTGCGCGCGAGACGGTGGGGCGTTCGATAAGCGTCGCTCCTACCCGCACGCTGGCGGCCTCGTTGGGATCGGCGCGCGACCTTTCCGTTTCCACCACCGCCGCCCGCTGACGAAGCAACGCCACACCCGCGGCGCTCAGTTTGGACTTGCCGGCGGGAAGCCCGCCGATCGGCGTGCCGCCTGCGCAAAGCACGCCCGGCGGAAGCGCGAAGTATCGATTGGCCTGCAAGTCGAGCAGGACGACAACGCCATTGTCGAAACAGGCGTGCACGTGGGGCGAGAGACTGAGCGCCATGGTGACGTCGACGCAGCGCGCATACGCAACGATACGCGCTGCGCCTCGGCGCTATTCTTGTTCGGTCTCGGAACCGAACTCCTCGTCTTTGCCCAGCGGCACGCCGAGCGTTTGCACCGTCGCGGCGCCGAGATCGATCAGGCTGTTTTCTTGTTCGCGCATCTGTCGCTCCTTGACCGGGCTCATCCCGGTGCAGCGATCTTGATCCGTGCCGATCTGATTTGGGTTCCTATCTTGGTGAATATTTCCACGGGGATCAGGCGACGGGCAGAGACATGATCTCCGCCCGACGCCTAGACGCTCAATCCATGTGCGTCTCGCTGACGATGTCCTCGTACCAGCCGCCCGGAATGCCGTGCGTCTGTTCGGACGCCGCGCCGAGATCGATCAAAGCATGCTCGTCTTGCATGACGCTCTCCTTCACCGGATGGATTCCGGCGCTTTAGGGTGCGTGCCACATCCGCGATTTGGCGGACTATCTCGATGAATATTTCTTGCGGGCGCTATTCGGCGGAAACGTAGAGCCCGCGTGCGTTGCGCGGGCGCACGTCGGTTCAGGCCGTGAGCCTCGCGCACTCCGAGGGACCCGCGTTGATCGAGATCAACGGCGCCCATTAGTCGCCATTGGTCGGCAGTGCGTTGACACCCGCGCGGGCGCGGATCGCGGCGCATGCGTCGATGCGGCGGCGGAAGTAACCGCGCAGTCTGGTCTGCAGGGCGCGCCGATCGGCGCCGCTCAAAGCTTCGAGCAGCCCCAGAATATCCTCGGCCGCGTCGGGCAAGACGTCCGGTTCTGCGCGGATGGCCGCCGACAAACGCTCATCGGCGCCCCGCGTGGCGCGTTTCAATTCGTCATGCGCATCGGTTTCAAGGTGCTGCATCACCGCAATGTAAGCCCGTGCGTGGTCTCGCCGTTGCGGCGTCGCCAAACTGATCGGCCGCGGCGCATAGACCTCAGCGGCGAGACGCGCCAATTGCCAGCGCCAACCATAGAGCGTTCGCAACTCACGCTCAGACCAGAACGCAACATGATAACCGCGAGCTGGTTCCACGCTCACCAGGCGCTCAGCGGTCAGAACAGCGAGCGCCTGGCGGACGGGCGTGGCGCTCATCCGCCAACGCGAAGCGAGCGCGTCGATGTCGAGACGCTGTCTGAGCTTGAGTTCGCCGCTCAGGATCGCTTGCTTGATCTCCTGATAGACGCGCTCGCCGGCGCGGGGATCAGCCGCCATCCCCCGACGCCGGGCGCGCGCCCGCCTCCGCATAATGATCACGCAATTGCAGCGCGATCTCTGGTGTGAGCGCATCGGTGTGCGGCGCTGGCCCCGCCGCATCGTCGAGATAGGCGATCGGGTCTTGTCCCTCCCAACCGCCGAGATTGGGCCGATGCATGCGATAGCCGATCAAACGCTGCAGCGGCTCGGGAAAGCAACGCGCGACCTCGCGCGGATAAGCGAGGAATTGGTTTTCGTAACTCTTTAGCCAGCCGAGGCAGTAGCTGATGATGATGCCGGTGCGCGGCGAGGCGCTCAGATTGGCGCCTGCGCCATGGGTCAGCGAGCCCAGAAAGATGAGCGCCGAGCCGGCGGGCATGGCGCCCGCCACGCTGTTGCGCGGATCGACTTGGCGATCGAGCTTGGCGCGGTGGCTTCCCGGCCAAAGCCGGGTTGCGCCGTTCTCTTCGGTGAAATCGCTCACCGCCCACATCACGTTGATGAGCCAGTGGCGGCCTTGGCTGTCATTGGGCCACATCTCTTCGTCGCGGTGCGGGACTTGCGCGCGTTCGCCCGGGTGGACACGCGTCGCTTGCGTCAAATTGAGCTGGATGCAGTCGCACGCTGGACGCAGCAACGTTTCCGCGATCGCGAGGATGCGCGGATTGAGCGCCAGATGCTGCACCATTGGCGCCTTGGACAAGAGTCCGCCAACGCGTGTCGTCTTCCAGCCATAGAAATCCCCCTCGCATCGGGGCGTGCGCGCGATCCAGGGCTCGACTTCGCCCTGCAGCGTGCCCAGTTCGTGTGCGTTGAGGATATCCCGCAGCACTAGATAGCCGTCGCGCTCAAGCGCCTTGATGTCTGCCGGAAACGCCGTCACTGGGGCCGAGGTGGCGGGATCGATTGAAATCGGTTTCATGTCCGCCTCCTCTCACGCTGCACGCGCCAGATCGCCGGGCGTGAAGCGCGTCAGCGGCGCGCCAAAGCCGTTGCCGTCGCGGACGCGCTTTAGTCCGGCGGCGTCGATCTCCGCCGACATCGCGGTCAGCCGCTCGCGCCCGCTGCGCTGCGCCGGCCCAAGCGCACGCGCGCTCCAACCGACCTTGAGCGCCAGCGGCGCAAGTGCGGCGCTTGCCACGAAGGTCACGCGCTCGATACCGAATAGAAGGCCCGTCTCCAGGATCGCCGCGATCATGCGCGCCAGCATCGAATGGCGCTGCGCCCCCTTTGGCGTGCCGGGCGCGGGGCAAAAACGCGTCGCTTCCCAGATGTTGGGACCGGTCGGCAGTTCGCCGGCGCAAAGATGGGCGAAGCGTTCGCCGAGCAGATGCGGCCGATCCGTGCGCAACAGCCGCGCTGACGCCGTCACCGGCGCGCGCGGCGCCTCCGCCTCGATCAGATAGATCGCCTCTTCACTGTCGTAGTCGTCGATCTCGATGCCGCTGTCAGCGCAGAGCGGCCAACCAAGCTCGTCGATGAACACCTGCTTGCGCTGCAGGTGCATCTCCATCAGCGCATGACGAAATAGATGGCGGTTCTCGGCGGTGACGATGTGGATCATGCGAAGGCCTCCCGTTGGCGGCGGGAGCAATGCTGTTTTCGCGTCTAGGGCGAAATAGACCTGATCAGGCCTATTGACAGCGGCATCGGTCGATCACGGCGCGACATCCTCGATCCGGATTTCACCGTCGCGCAACGCTCGCACGAACGCCTGTACGCGCGTGGCCACGCCATATTTGCGCATCGCGCGGCGAATGGTGTTGTGGGCGGTGTGTTCGCTCACGCCCAGAATGATGCTGACGGAGTAATCGTCCTTGCCTTGCGCGATGAGCTCAAGGCATTGCCGCTCACGCCGGCTGAGGATTGGACGCTTCGCGGGCAAATCCCTGATCAAGATCCGCCGCGCAGATTCATGCGCATATACAGCATACCAATGCGCCTGGCGCACGTTGAGCGGATCGACGCCGTCGCTGCCAATCGCCAAAGAACACGAAGCAGGCAACGCACCGGGCGCGTGAATGGGAATGGTGAAGCCGTCGGACAATCCGACCTCAGCCGCTTCGTTCAGAATAGCGATCTGATCCTCCTCAAGACCGGCGCGGAAGCGATAATCGCTCCATTGAAACGGCAGCGCTTGGCGCCTTGCGGTGCGAAACACCGGATCGCGTTCGGCGTATCGTTTGCTCGAGAACCGTTCGAGCCATGGGCGCGGATAGTCCACCATCATCACCGCCCCGTCGGGCGGACGAAGCGGATCGACATGGGAAGCGCAAGCCGCGAAGGCAAAGCCAAGCGCGCGCACCTCGCGCATGAAAGCCGCCTGTATATCGGCGACGGTCTTTGCCTTGTCGCACGCTTCCGCGAACGACCAATCAATGCGGGCCTGCATTAAACCTCCGACCGCCCATCCAACCTCCAATTGCGATTAGCTCCTCTTCCAGATCCCTGCACAAGCCGCTTCCCGCGTCCCGATGAGGATATTTTTCAGAATATTTTCCGGTGGATGACGCTTACGCCTGTGGCGCGAGCGCCCGCGCATGAGCCGCGCGGGATCGCACAAACGCCCGCGCGGGACGCGCGTCTAGGGACCGCATCCGCTCGCCTTCGGCGCCCTAGACCCGCGCCCCTCGATCGCGGGCGTCATGGGACCGGTTTGCCCGCGCGGCTCACGCGCGGGCTCCGGTTCGCACGTCGCGGACCGGACACTTCATTGGAGTGATCCCATGTCGATCAAAATGATCCCGCTCAACCAACTCGTCGCGTCGCCTTCGAACGTGCGCAAGACCGACGCCAAGGCCGATATCGAAGCGCTCGCCGCTTCAATCGCCGTGCATGGCCTGCTGCAAAACCTCTCCGTACAGCGGCGTTCGGAGACCAAGTTCGAGGTCGTCGCCGGCGCGCGCCGTCACGCGGCGCTGAAGCTCTTGGCGAAGGACGGCAAGATCGAGCGCGATTGTCCGATCGCCTGCAATCTCGTCGATGCCGACGGCGCGACCGAAACTTCGCTGGTCGAGAACGTCCAGCGCGTCGCCATGAATGCGATGGACGAAGCCGATGCGTTCGTGAGCTTGCACGAGCAAGGCCTTGAACCCGACGCGATCGCACGCCGCTTCGGCGCAACGACCCGCCACGTCGAGCAACGCTTGGCGCTCGCTCACCTCTCGCCCAAAGTGAAGGCCGCTTACCGGCGCGGCGACATCAATCTGGACGCTGCGCGCGCCTTCTGCATCGAGCCCGACCACGCCAAGCAAGACGCCGTGCTGCGCGCGCTCGGCAAGCCGATCACGCATGCCGGTCAAGTCCGCACGCTCCTCATGCAAGGCGCGATGAAGGCGAGCGATCGTCTTGCGCGTTTTGTCGGGCTCGAAGCCTATGAAACCGCGGGCGGCGCCGTCAGTCGCGACCTGTTCGATCCCGACACGATCTTCATCGCCGATCCTGCTCTCATCGCACGCTTGGCCGATGAACGGCTTGAAACGGTGCGCCAAGACTTGACATCGCAAGGTTGGGGCTGGGTCGAGGTCAATACCAGCCATGGCGCCCTCTCCGGTTGCTCGGGTCAGCGCATTCAGCCGACGCGCCGGCCGATGACACGCGGCGAACGCGCAGCGCTCGCCAAACTCGACGCCGAAATCGAAGCGCTCGACGCGAAACTCAAGGACAGCGAGGACGACGATGACGCCGCGTGGGCGACGCGCGAAGAGCGCGACGCGGAGCGCCAAGCGCTCATCGACAAAACCCAGAGCTGGGACCGCGACCTCATCGCCCACGCTGGCGTTGTCGTGTCGATCAATCACGAGGGTTGCCTCAGCTTCAATTACGGCCTTGTCGCGAAAGCCGATCAGGCCAAGCTCAAGCGCGTGCTGGCGGCGCGCGCGCCCGAGGGCGCCGCACCGGCAGAAGACGCGCCTGCGGCGGCTGTTGAAGATAGAGCGCCGCGTGTGCCGAAAGCCGTCGCGCGCGATTTGACCGCTGTGCGCGCGGCCGCCTTGCGGCAAGCCGTCGCAAGCGCGCCCGATATCGCCTTGGCAATTGCGACCTATGCCTGCATCGCCTCGGCCTTGCAGCATCGCGCATCACTTGCAGTGAGCGTCGCCGCACAATCGGTTGCGCTGAACGATCTGCCGGGCTTCGAACGCCGGCGCAGCGAGGCATTTGCGATGCTGCCCGGTGAGGATGGCGACGTGATCGGCTGGTGCCTGGCGCAGGACCGAGACACACTCCTTAGCGTACTCTCGGTGCTGATCGCCGATGCGCTCGATCTCGTCCACGAAGGCGCATCGAGTGCTGACAACGCGCGGCAGCGTTTCGCCGATAAGCTCTCCTCCGCGCTCAATCTCGATATGCGTGAATACTGGGCGCCGGACCGCGCGTTCCTGACGCGGCTCTCAAAGCCGATGCTCATGGAGATTCTTGCGAATGCGCCTTCTATCGCCGCGAAGTCCGCCAAGCGCCGCGAAGCGCATCTCAAGGCCCAGGCCAAGCTGAAGCGAGACGACCTCGCCAAGGCGGTCGCCAAGGCCCTCGACGGCGCCGGTTGGCTGCCCGATCTCCTGATCACGCCGGTCGGCGCCGGCGATCTGGCCATGACTGCGGACGGCGAAGCCGAAGCCCACGCTATCGCTGCTGAATGATCTGGTTGACGCGCGCTTTGCTCTTATGCGAGGCGCGCGCCTCCTCTTCCCTCACACTGGCGTCTTCAGCGCGTTGCGGCGTCGTCAGACGCTCCCTCTCGAGCGCCTTTGCTTGATCTGATCAGCGCGCCGCAGCATTTCTTCTCTCGCATCTCCAGGCTTGCCTCACGCCCACCATCCCGCGCGGGTGCGTTCGCTTTGCCGTCCATCACGCGGGCGCCGGACCCCGGCGCAAGGGGCCGTGTGCTCGGGGCTTTGCCCACTGCGCGCCGCACCAAGCCCCCTTGCGCCGGCGATCGCTCACGCTTCCTGAGGCGCCCGCTTTGCCATGGACGTCGCGAACGCGACCGCGGCGGGACGGCCCCCCGCGAATGGAGCACAACCCATGGACAAGGCATCGTTTGAAATCGTCGGCAATGTCGGCAAGCTCGAAATCAAGGACGTCAAAGGCGGCAAGAAGATCGCCATCCTCTCCGTCGCCACCTCCGAACGCTGGAAGCGCGATGACGGCGAGTGGAATGAAAAGACCTACTGGCACCGCATCGCCGTCTTTGCGCCGGCCAAGGTCGAACGCATCGAGAGCATGGTGCAAAAAGGCACCCGCCTTCGCATCGTTGGCCAGATCCGCCCGGGCTCCTACGACGATGACAAGGGTCAGACCAAGTATGTCGTCGAGTTCGTGGTCGGCCCGTTCGGCGACATCGAGGTGCTCGCCCGCGGCAAGCCGAAGGCCGAGGCGGCCTGAAGACAAGAACGCCGCCGCGGGCGACCCCGTGGCGGCGTTCGCTATCGGCTTTTTGCCAAAGGCTATTTCTTCTTCTTGGCCTTCTTCACTGTCTTCTTCGCCGCCTTCTTTGCCTTCTTCGCCATGTGCGTTGCTCCTTCTGCGCTCACGCGCGGTCCTCGCCATGACATAGCGCCTCTTCACATTCGCTTAACGCGCGCGCTGCGCACGCGCGCATCAGACGCCTCCACGTCGACCGCTTCTCACCCGAAACGCCGGACCATTCCCGCGCTCTGAGAGCCGCGCAGCGCGCGCGCAGGGCGCGCAACGGCTCAAAGCGCCGTCCTCCACTCCCGTTGCGGCCATGCGGTGCGCGCCATGCACGCGCGCCGCATTTAGCGGCTCCGCGCCGGAATGGTCCGGCGTTTCGGAGCAGATCAGATGACAACGCATAGAGCTGAGAGACTACCTGCAGCCGCGCGCGTCACCGCGCAGATTAGAGACTTGCTCGAACGCGGCGTGCGGCCGTGGACGAAGCCATGGGATGACGCTCACGCCGGCGGCGTGCTGTTGCCGCGCCGCGCCAATGGCGAACGCTATCGCGGCATGAACGTCGTCGCCTTGTGGGCGGCATCGGTGAACGCGGGCTATGCCTCGCCCTTTTGGTTCACATTCAAGCAGGCGCTGGCCTTGGGCGCCCAGGTGCGCAAAGGCGAGCATGGCGCCTTCGTCATCTTCTACAAGCCGGTCGGCGGCGATCGCCCAGCGCCCGCGGCAGGGGGCGATGACAGCGAAGAGGAAAGCCGCCGTTCCATCCTGCGCGGCTACGTCGTCTTCAACCATGCGCAGATCGATGGTCTGGGCGATCGCTTTGAGGCGCCCGCGCCGCCAAGTCCTGACGCCTTCGCTGACACGTTCGCCAAGGTCAGCGCCTCTATTCGCCATGGCGGGACGCGCGCCTTCTATGCCCCGTCGAGCGACCACGTGCAGCTGCCGCCGGTCGCCGCGTTCTTAGATCGCACGCATTATTATGCGACCCTGGCCCACGAACTCGGCCATTGGACCCGGCATCCGGCGCGGCTCAACCGCGACTTCGGCCAGAAGCGTTTCGGCGATCATGGCTATGCGCTCGAAGAATTGGTCGCAGAACTCTGCGCGGCTTTCGTTGGCGCAGAACTCGGTCTTCCACCCGACCACATCGAGGATCACGCGGCCTATATTGCGAGTTGGCTTGAAGTGCTGAAGCAAAATCCAGGCGCGTTCTTGACCGCCGCCGGCAAGGCCCAGCTCGCTGCAGATTACCTCTTGCGCCTTATGAGCGAGCCCTGCCCAAGCGGAGCGCCGGGGAAATGAGCGCTATCGCCCGCGCTTCGCTGTGCACCGATGCTCGGCGCATGCGTTCCACGAACCTCGTGATTGCCGCGTGCGCCATCGCGTTCGCCGTGTTTGGCCTCTTGGCCGGGCGCGGCGAACCCTTGCTAATCTATAATGCATCGCCCAGCGCGCCCGTCGGTTTCTACGTTCGTGACGAACGCGCTGCGGCGCCTGGCATGTTCGTCACCGTGCGCGCCGCCGCGGTTGCGCCTGATTATGCGCGTCTCCGCGGCTTCGATGACGAGACCGACCGTTTTATCAAGCGCATCGCCGCGGGCGCGGGCGTGCGCGTATGCGCCGAAGGCGATACCGTGCGCGTTGGCGCGAGGCTGGTGCTGCCGCGCCAGGCGCGCGACAGCAGCGGACGCGCCCTGCCGGCCTGGTCCGAATGCCGGATGCTGCGGCAAGGCGAAGTCTTTCTTCTTGGACAGACAGCGGACAGTTTCGACAGCCGCTATTGGGGACCGGTCCATGTTGATGTCATCGACGGCGTCTGGCGTCCGCTCGACCGCGGCACGCTCTTGCGCACCAGCGATCACGAGACTTAGATTCCGGTCTCGGATAGTGACATGCTTGCGCCTCTCTTCCTCGTCTTCGCGCTGCCGTTGCTGGCGGCGACCTTGGCCTCACTGATGGCGCGCCGGGCTTTGCCGCTTGGCGCCGGAGGCGCCGCGGCGTGGCTGGCTTGGGGCAAAGGCACGACATCGCAGCGACCGGTTTGATCGGTTTTGGCGTCTGCGCGTTCACCGTCTTCGTGCTCGAAAGATTAGCGGAACTTCGGGCGACACGGTCTGCTCTCATCATACTGGAGGTGAGCGCCGGCGCGGGTTTGGCCATGTTGGCTTGCTATGCAGTGCTGGGATCCAGGCGGCGTGGAAGGCATAGCGCTGATGGCGATCGTCGGCGCAGCGGGCGTTGCGGCGGCCACAGTCCTCGTCTCACGATCAGAAGACGGCTTTACGGCCTGAACCAGCTTTTCGCCGCACGCACGCAAGCGGT
>Ga0268265_10001942_pt1 | contig 16408 bp, 12 predicted proteins | sample KBSSwiS52_FD_190355 | JGI IMG/M metagenome (GOLD analysis project Ga0268265, IMG submission 190355) | Switchgrass rhizosphere microbial communities from Kellogg Biological Station, Michigan, USA - KBS Switchgrass S5-2 (SPAdes) (version 2) | ecosystem: Host-associated > Plants > Roots >... | reverse complement strand
CGCGGTGTTTTACGCATCGGGTCGTGCCAGTCTGGAGACAAGCTACATCTACGCGCTGTTCGCGCGGCTTTATGGCCACAACAACCTGCCGGACAGTTCGAACATGTGCCACGAGACGACCTCGGTCGCGCTCAAGAAGGTCATCGGCTCGCCGGTGGGCACTTGCGTCCTCAGCGACTTCGAGCACTGCGACGCGATCTTCTTCTTCGGCCAGAACACCGGCTCTAACAGCCCTCGCCTGCTCCATCCGCTGCAGGAGGCGGTGCAGCGCGGGGTCCGGATCGTCACGTTCAATCCGGTCCGCGAAAAGGGCCTGGAGGTGTTCAAGAACCCGCAGAGCCCGGTCGAGATGCTCACCGGGAAGGAGACGCGGATCTCCACCCTCTATCTTCAGGTGAAGACCGGCGGCGACATCGCCGCGATCATGGGCATGATCAAACACGTCCTCGCGGCCGAGGAGCGGTCGCTGGCGACCGACGGAACCCATGTTCTCGATGTCGATTTCATTGCCCAGCACACCACCGGCTTCGAAGCCCTCAAGGCCAGGGCCGATGCGACGGAGTGGGACGAGATAGAACGCGAGAGCGGCTTGTCTCGCGCGGACATCGAAGCCGCAGGGCAGATCTATGTCGAGGCGCGCGCCGCCATCGCGATGTACGGGATGGGGCTGACGCAGCAGGTGCACGGCTTCGACAGTCTGGCGATGCTCACCAACCTGTGGCTGCTGAAGGGCAATATCGGCCGCGAAGGCGCGGGCATTTCGCCGGTACGCGGCCATTCGAACGTGCAGGGACAGCGTACCGTCGGCATCAGCGAGAAGCCCGAACTCGTACCGCTCGACCGGCTTGCCGAACAGTTCGGCTTCGAGCCTCCGCGCGAGGAGGGGATGAATACAGTCGCAGCTTGCGAGAAGATCGTTGCGGGCGAGGTGAAGGCGTTCATCGGCCTTGGCGGCAACTTCGTGCGCGCGATTCCCGAACGCGAGCAAATGGAGCAGGCCTGGCGAGGGCTGCGCCTGACGGTGCAAGTCGCCACCAAACTCAATCGCAGCCACCTGGTCCACGGCGACGTCGCGTATCTGCTGCCCTGCCTTGGCCGATCGGAAACCGATCTTCAGGCCAGCGGCGCGCAAGCGGTGACGATGGAAGACTCGCTCTCATGCATCCACGGCTCGCTTGGCCGGAACAAGCCCGCGTCCAAGCACCTGCTGTCCGAAGTCGCCATCGTCGCGGGCATGGCCAAAGCGACGCTGTCGCCCAATCCGCGTGTGCCGTGGGATGACTGGGTGGCCGACTATGCCGCCATCCGGGACGCGATAGAGCACACATACCCTGACCAGTTCCGCGACTTCAACGCGCGCGTCTTCACCCCCGGTGGCTTTTATCGGGGCAATGCCGCGCGGGAGCGGAACTGGAAGACGCAAAGCGCCAAGGCGCAGTTCACCGTGCCGAGCACGATGCGCGCGATCGGTTTCGATGACGCGCCCGGCCGCTTCCGCCTGATGACGCTGCGCTCGAACGACCAGTTCAACACCACCATCTACGGCTACTCCGACCGACTGCGCGGCATAGAGGGTACGCGCGACGTGCTGCTCATCAGCCCGGAGGACATAGCCGAAGCCGGGCTCGTCAAGGGGCAGATCGTGGCGCTGGAGAGCGACGCGGGCGATGGCGTCAGTCGCCGCGTCGGCGGGCTGGCGGTAACTCCGTTCCTGCTCCCGCGCGGCTGCGTCGCCGGGTACTATCCGGAACTGAACCCGCTCATCCCGCTGTGGTACTATGAAAAGGAATCGCACACGCCGGCCGCCAAGGGCGTGCCGGTGCGGATCGTGACCTAATCGGCGCGAGCACGTTGGCGACCGGATGGCCTCCTAAACCCGCTGCGCATCCGCCACCGCTTCGCTCGCCCGCAGCGAGCCGACGATGCGCGTAAGATGCGCCAGGTCGGTCACGTCCAGATCGACCTCGTAAGTGCCGAAAGGCTCATCGCGCTGGACCATCTGGAGGTTGACGACATTGGCGCGATTGCGCGCGAAGATGTCGGTAACCTCGGCCAGCGTGCCCGGCCGGTTGTACAGCACCAGCCGCAGCCGCCCGACCGCGCCGGTCGTCCGCTCGCCCCAGGATACGTCCAGCCAGTCGGCATCCACGCCGCTCGCCAGCGTCAGGCAGTCGATCGTGTGGACCTCTACCTTCCGATCCGGCCGGCGCAGACCGACGATGCGATCGCCGGGCACCGGATGGCAGCATTGGGCGAGGTGAAAGCCCATTCCCGGCGTCAGGCCCTTGATCGAGATGGCCCGCTCGTGGATCGGCCATTGATCGTCGTCCGGCAGGGCGGCGGTGCTGCCAGGAGCCAGAGCCTCCATCACCTGACGATCGGCGAAGCGCGCCGAGCCGACCGCGAACATCAGCTCCTCCTCGTCGCGCAGCCCCAGCCGTCCGACTGCGGCCGCGATCGCCTTCTTGCCGATGCGTCCCGGCAGGCGCCCGGCGATGTCGTCGAACAGCTTGCTTCCGATCGCCACGATCTCCTGCCGCTCCTTGGCGCGCACCGCTCGCCGGATGGCGGCGCGGGCCTTTCCGGTCACCACGAAGCCCAGCCACGCAAGCTGCGGCTCGGTCTGCGTGCTCTTGATGATCTCCACCACATCGCCGTTGACGAGCCGGGTCCGCAGCGGAACCAGCCGTCCGTTGATCTTGGCACCCACTGCCGCGTTGCCGAGATTGGTGTGGACGGCAAAGGCGAAGTCCACCGCCGTCGATCCCTTCGGCAACTGATGCAGCGCGCCCTTGGGCGTGAACGCGAAGATGCGGTCTGAATAGATGGCGAGCTTGGTGTGCTCCAGAAGCTCGTCGGGATCGTGGCTGGCGTCCAGGATTTCGATCAGGTCGCGCAGCCAGCCCACTTGTCCGTCCGGCCGGGCGCCGCCCTGCTTGTACGCCCAGTGCGCGGCCAGTCCGTATTCGTTGGTGCGGTGCATGTCGCGCGTGCGGATCTGCACCTCCATCCGCATCGAGTTCTCGTAGATCAGCGCCGTGTGGAGCGACTGGTAACCGTTCGCCTTGGGGGTCGAGATGTAGTCCTTGAACCGGCCGGGGATCATCTGCCACGTCTGGTGGAGTACGCCGAGCGCGCGGTAGCAATCCTGCGGCTGGTCCACGAGGACGCGGAAGGCCATGATGTCGGTGATCTGCTCGAAGGTGACGTGACGCTCGCTCATCTTGCGCCAGATCGAATAGGGATGCTTTTCGCGCCCGGTCACTTCCACCACCAGCCCGGCCTCGGCGAGAGCCTGCTTGATCGCCAGCGCGATCGCATCGACCTGCCCACCCTCCTGGTTGCGGATTTGCGCCAGCCTTCCGGTGATGATCGCGTAGGCTTCGGGTTCCAGTTGCTCGAACGCGAGGAGCTGCATCTCGCGCATGTACTCGTACATGCCCACCCGCTCGGCCAGCGGGGCATAGATGTCCATGGTCTCGCGGGCGATCCGGCGGCGCTTGTCCTCGCTCTTGATGAAGTGAAGCGTGCGCATGTTGTGCAGCCGGTCCGCCAGCTTCACCAGCAGGACGCGCAGGTCCTCGCTCATCGCCAGCAGGAACTTGCGCAGGTTCTCCGCCGCCCGCTCGTTCTCGGGCATGGCCTCGATCTTGGACAGCTTGGTGACGCCGTCCACGAGCCGGGCCACGTCGGGGCCGAAGTTCTGCTCGATGTCTTCGATGGTGACGAGCGTGTCCTCCACCGTGTCGTGGAGCAGCGCGGTCATGATCGTCTGCTGGTCGAGCTTGAGCTCGGTCATCAGGCCGGCGACTTCGATGGGATGGCTGAAATAAGGATCGCCGCTGGCGCGCTTCTGGCTCCCGTGCTTCTGCACCGTGTAAACGTAGGCGCGGTTCAACAGGGCTTCGTCAGCCTCCGGCGCGTATTCTAGGACACGTTCGACAAGTTCGTACTGGCGCAGCATTGCCCCCTAAATGGGCGGTACAGCGCGGATTGGGCAAGGGCCTGCGTGCAAGAAGCGGTCATTTCCCGGCGAGCGAGCGGCAACCCTGCTTCAGCCGAGCGACCCACGCGGCCGAGAGTGGGCCGTTGCGTTCGCCGCAGACAATCCCATCCGCATCGACGAGGACAGAATAGGGCAAGCCCGCCGCGTCGCGCTGGAGACGGTCCCGCACCACGCGTGCGGGCGCGCCCTGATAGAACTTCACGTTGCGCCGGTTCGTACGCAGAGCGCTTGCCGGCGCCTCGTCGTCCCAGAGGACGATCAATGGCAGCGGTGCCGCAGCATCTGCGATCGCATCGATGTCGCGCAACTCAGCCAGACATGGCGCGCACCAGCTCGCACCGAACAGATAGAATGCCGCGTCGGCACTTCCCGTTCCGTCTCGGGCACGGGCCGGAACGCAAATAGAGCCGGAAACACAAGCCACTAAGGCGATAAAGGAGATCGACAGTCGAGCCACGCACAATTACTCACATCGACAGATCGCATGGGGCAAGTTCCGTGAATGTAGCGCTTATCCTCGCCGCTGTCGTGGCCGCCGCTGGCACTCAAACACTGCCGGCCGCACACGGGTCGCTGCAACAGACCTTCGACGCGGCATCCGACGCGGCCGATAATGGTCGGTGCGCGGATGCCATCGCTCTGTTTGAATCGATCGAGACCGACCCGCGCGTCAAGCCAGGTTCGGTCTCCGCGGGCGCGATTGCGCTGCGCAAGGGGGTCTGCCTCGCCAAAGAGAGCAAGGCGGAAGCAGCCGAAATCGCCATCGCCAAGGGTCTTGCGATCGTCGAGAAAGGCGGCAGCAGCTTCGACGAGGACGTGATCGCCGGCTGGGAGGCGCTGGGAAACCTCGCCCTTGCGCGGTATGACTATGCCCGCGCCACGGAAGCATTTCACCATGCCCTGACCCGCGCAGCCGGCACAAGGCGCCTGCCTTTGCTGGCGAGCCTGGCGCGCTCGACCGCGTTCGACGGTGGGCAAGCCGCCCTCGCCGCGTCGGAGGAGGGTCTTGCCATTGCCGGTGCGCAGGCAAAGCCGGACAAGTTGACGCTCGGCACATTCCATGCCCTGCACGCGCGCGCGCTGCTGAACCAAGGCCGCTCCACCGAAGCGTACGCCGAACTCAAGACGGTGCTTTCGCTCAATGGCGGCCTCACAGCCGCGAAAGTCTCGCTCCAGGAAGTGGCGACGCGCGGCGACCTGGCGATGGCGGCGCTGCAAGTGGGTCGGAAGGACGATGCGCGGACGTACCTTGCCTACACGGGCGCCGGGCGGATCAGCGAATCACCCTTCCTCAGCGCGCTCAAGATGGACCCACCACTGTGCGGGGCCGAAACAGGGCTGCGACCAGAGGATGTCGCGGTGGTCGAGTTCTCGCTGGGCGACGACGGCACCGTCATGTCTGCGCAGACGATCTACTCGCGAGGGAACGCCCAGGTCGCAGCGGCCTTCGCGAAGGCCGTGCGCAAATGGGAGTGGTTGCCCGACAGGGCGGCGAAGGTTCCGCTCTTCTACCGTGCGCTGACCCGCGTGGAGGTTCGCTGCAGCAACGCCATCGGCAGCGGCCCCGGTCTCTTTGGCCCGCTCAACCGGCGCTTCCTTGATTGGGCTGGTCCCTTCCTCGCAGCAGAGCATCTGCGCGCGGATTCAACGCTGAAGGAGTATACTGACAAGCTTGCCCCGGCCACAAGGCTGCGAGGTAATGCGCGCCTGGCGGTTCTGGGCCTTCTTGCCGGCGCGAACTTAGAGACAGGGGACGTGGCGGTCGCGCGGGCCGACGAGGCGCTTGCCCTGTCCGTCAGCGACGGTGTGCCGCCTGAGGTCGTCACCTACCTGCGCGTCGCTCGTGCCAGAGGGGCGGGTGTCGACGCGCAAAACGCCTTGTCGAACCGACGCCTACGTGAGGGAATGCTGGCGCTGCTGGCCGACCCCGGATTAGCCGCCGACGCTCTGGCTGCGGACACCGCGCTGCTGATCGCCACCCGGGCAGGCAGAGAGCGCGAACGCGGCTCGGCCGACTGGCTGGCGCAATTGACGCGCGTGGCCGAAGATCAACGACTCCCGACCAATCATCCGTTGCGGCAGCTTGCATGGCTCGAACTGGCGGACGGCGCGGCGGGCGCGGGCGATCTTGCTAAAGCGCGCGAATACTTCGCCCGGTCCGGTCTGAGTAGCGAACAGTGCTCGCTGCTGGGTGTGACCCCCGCATTACGCAGGACCGGCGTCAGCTCGGATGACTATCCCATGGAGGCAGGCAGAATGGGCTTCGAAGGCTGGGTGAGGCTGGAATTCGACATCGCCGCGAATGGGCAGACGGCCAATGCGCGCGCGTTAGTCGCCTATCCGCCGTTCGTATTCGTCGACGCCGCCACCGGCATAAGCCGCAACATCCGATATCGCACCAGCTACCGTCCGGAGGGCGATCAGGCGTGCAGCGCCAACCGCGAGACCATCACGTTCGCTATTCCGAGTCAACACTGACCTCAGCTCCAAGTGGCTTCCGGCGGGAGGCTCATCAGGCAGCCCCTCCAACATTCTCGTGAAAGCGCGGAAGAACAGGAAGTTATTTTCGTTGTTGCCTTCTGGCCAGGGCAAAGTGACAGTGGCCCTGCGGGCGCTTCGGCCGGGATGTCCATTCCGGGGGCGCGCGGTCGGGGGTGACATGCGAACCAAGCTGGCTGTGTCTGCTTCGATGGCATGCCTGGTCAGTTGGACTTCCCCGGCGATCGCTCAGGATGCAAGCAGCACAGTTCGGTATGACGCCGCGCCCACTTGGGTCGAGGCCACGATGCCGGCTCCCGATCGCACGTCGATCAGTGGCGCGCTCGACGTGAAATACAACGATACGCAGGTCCGCGTGACTGGCGCGACTGTGGAGACATACGGAGCCTTTCGCATTCGCATCCTGCGGGCCGAGGCGCTGGCGATCGGCAACATCAATCTTGCCTGGAACCCAAGCACTTCGGACATCACCGTACATCGAGTCCTTATCCATAGGGGCGCGGAAACGATCGATGTCCTCAAGACCGCCAAGTTCAGTGTGTTTCAGCGGGAAGGCAGGCTGGAGCAGGCAATGCTGGATGGCTTGCTGACGGCCAGTCTTCAGGTTCCGGGCCTTCGCATCGGCGACGAGTTGGAGTTCGCCAGCACTTCGCGGACAAGCAAGCAGCCCTTCACGGGCCAGGTATTCGGCGCGTTCGCGCTTCCGGGACAACTTCCGCCGGGACGCTACCGGCTGGACCTGACCTGGTCTCAGGTCGCGCTCAAGACCAAGGCAGCGCCCGCTCTCGCACCGACCCTCGTCGAAGCGCCGGGCAGAGTCACCGCGACGCTTACCGATCCGCCCCAGCTCTCCGCGCCCGCCTCGTCTCCCGCGCGGTACGCCATAGGGAGAGTGATGGAGTATTCGACCTTCGCAAGGTGGCAGGACGTTTCGCGAGTCGAATACAACCTCTTCTCGGCAGCTTCACAAATCCCCGAAGATGCTGCGCTCAAGGCAAAGATTTCGGGTATCGCGGCGGGACCTGGCGGCCCCCTGGATCGCGCCCGCGCGGCGCTGTCACTGGTGCAGGACGACATCCGCTATGTCTACGCAGGCATGGACGGCGGTGACTATCACCCGGCTACCGTCGCGCAGACATGGGAGCGGCGCTTCGGCGACTGCAAGGGCAAGACCGCGATGCTACTCGGCGTGCTGCGCCAACTGGGCATTCCCGCCGAGGCCGTGCTGGTAAGCCTGGCCGGCGGCGACGGGATCGACGAACGTTTGCCCAGTCCTGCCCCGTTCGATCACGTGGTCGTGCGCGCGACCATCGGGGGGACCCGCTACTGGCTTGACGGAACGCGCACGGGCGAAGGGCGGCTGCTAACGGATGCGGATGTGGCGTTTCGCTGGAGCCGCTCCGCTTCACACCGCGCATTCAGCCGACCGACCTGACGTTCACCGACATCGATGCGAGCGCGGGTACCGACGCCAAGGCGCAGGTTTCGGTCACCCAAATCATCCGCGGCGATGCGGCATTCATAACGCAGCAGATGCTTAATGCCCAGTCGCGAGAGGCAGCCGAAGCGGCCCTTCTGCAGCGGTTTGCAGACGGCTGGCTCCGCCCCGATCATGTCGAGTGGCAGTACGATCGCGCCGGCGGCGTGCTCTCGCTGAAGGCGGCAGGGACGGCCGATCTGGACTGGGACAAGGCTGGCACTCAGCTGACCTATTACCTACCTGGCGGCGGCTTCTACAAACCGGCCAAGCTGGAACGTGTGGCGAGCGAGGACCAGACAGCGCCCTACGCCAACGATCCCCAACGGTTCACCTGCTCGGTGACGCGCGTGCAGTTGCCCAAGATACCGGGCGCCCATTGGAGCATCACCGCGCCACCTGAGGACAGCGTTATTGGCGGCATCGCCTACTACCGCTCGGCAAACCTCAAAAGCGGCGTGGTCAATCTCGTGCGGTCGACGCGTACGGTCCAGATGGAATTGTCGCCGCTTCAGGCGCTGGCGGCAAACCGCGTTCTGCCCGGGTTCAACGACAACAAGTCGTGGGTGGAGACGGAAAGCGGGCCGAGCGAAACCACCGACGGGTCCGACGCCCGTCTGCCCGATTCCCGCACCGTGAACTGGGGGGCGGACTCCTCATTGTGCCGATCGCCCTCGCGGGAGTGAGCCTCAGCTCCAGGTGGCTTCCGGCGGGAGGCTCATCAGGATGGCGTCGATGTTGCCGCCGGTCTTCAGGCCGAACAGCGTGCCGCGATCGTAGACCAGGTTGAATTCGGCATAGCGGCCCCGCCATTCCAGTTGGCGGGCCTTGTCCTCGGCGGTCCATGCCATGCCCAGCCGACCGCGGACGATGCGGGGGAACACCTCGAGAAATGCTTCGCCGACCGCCCTGGTGAAGGCGAAGTTCGCCTCCCACTGGGCCTCGTCCGCGCATTCGAGGTGATCGTAGAAGATACCGCCGACGCCCCGGTGCACCTTGCGGTGGGGGATGTAGAAATACTCGTCCGCCCAAGCTTTGTAGCGATCGTAGGCGTCGGGCGCGAAGGCGTCGCAAGCGCTGCGGAACGCGGCGTGGAACTCGGCGGTGTCCTCCTCGTAGGGGATCGGCGGATTGAGATCGGCGCCGCCTCCGAACCAGGCCTTGGTAGTGGTGAGGAAGCGCGTGTTCATGTGGACCGCCGGCACGTGCGGGTTCGCCATATGCGCGACGAGGCTGATCCCGGTCGCGGTGAAAGCGTTCGCATCGGCGCTGGCGCCGTTGATCGTGGCCGCGAAATCCCGCGCCAGCCCGCCTGCGACGGTCGAGATGTTGACGCCTACCTTCTCGAACACCCGGCCCTTCATCAGTCCCCGGGTGCCGCCGCCCGTCTCGGCTCCCTCCCCTTCCAGCGCGCTGCGCTGCCAGGGCGTGTAGACAAAGGCCGCCTCGCTGCCCGCCTCGCGCTCGATCGCCTCGAACTCAGCGCAGATCGCGTCGCGCAAGTGCTCGAACCAGGCGCTGGCGCGGGCAGTGTGGGTGGTCCAGTCGTTCATCGCATCGCTCATCGGGGGCGCTTGCCAAATCGCGCCGCGTGCGGCAAGGCCGGTGCATGGTTCCCTATACGTTCTGCGGGGAGGAATTCCGGCTCGTCAGCGGGCGGGCGCTGTTCTGGCCGCGCGAGCAGGCGCTGCTGGTCGCCGACCTCCATCTGGAGAAGGCCAGCTTCTTTGCGCGTTCCGGCCAGATGCTGCCCCCTTACGACAGCCGCGAGACGCTGGAGCGGCTCGCCCTGGCCATCCGCGAAACCGGCGCGCGGCGAGTGTTCGCGCTGGGCGACAACTTCCACGACAGCGCCGGAACCGATCGGCTCGAGCCGCACGCCGCCGGAATGCTCGCCGCGCTGACACGGGCGGTCGAGTGGGTATGGATCACCGGCAACCACGATGCCGCGCTGGAGCAGGCGGCGGGTGGCGAGATCGTCGGCGAGGCGGTGCTTTCGGGCATCGTCCTGCGGCACCGGGCCACCGCGGGCGAGGTCGCACCAGAGCTTTCGGGCCATTTCCACCCGCGGCTCGTGCTTACCGCCCGCGGGCGCAGGATCGCCCGGCCCTGTGCCGTCACCAGCGGGCGACGAATGATTCTTCCGGCCTTCGGCGCGCTGACCGGCGGGATGGACGCTGGCGCGCCGGAAATCCTCTCGGCGATGCAGCCAGCCGCCGCGATCGACGCGATTCTCCCGGCCGGAGGGCGGCTGGTACAATATCCCCTCTGGCGCGCCGCCGCCTGAACCCCCATATTCCCGCACAAAGAGGGATGACGAAAGCGGCGCCCGGAACTACCGGGGCCTTTTCGTACTTTGCCTGCGCGGGTGATTCGCACTAAAGCCGCGTACGCAGTTTTTCGACACTTGTGACGACTATTCAGGAGAACGCATATAGCACCCCCACCACGGCGTATGATGACGCCACCGGTCAAGAGCGGACCGCGCTACAACAATCTGATCCAGTCAGACAAAGTCCGCGTGATCGATGAAAACGGTGAGAACCTGGGCGTGATGTACACGCGCGAGGCGATCGCGCAGGCGGCGGAGGTCGGTCTCGACCTCGTCGAGGTGTCGCCCAACGCGGACCCGCCGGTCTGCAAGTTCCTCGATGTCGGCAAGTTCCGCTACGAAGCGCAGAAAAAGGCCAACGCCGCGCGCAAGACGCAGAAGACGCAGGACATCAAAGAGATCAAGATGCGTCCCAACATCGACGATCACGACTACGATGTGAAGATGCGCAACATCCTTCGCTTCATCGAGGATGGCGACAAGGTGAAGGTCACCCTGCGCTTTCGCGGTCGCGAGCTTTCGCACCAACAGCTCGGCATGGACCTGCTGCGCCGCGTGCAGGGCGATACGGCAGAGATCGCCAAGATCGAGGCCTATCCCCGCATGGAAGGCCGGCAGATGCTGATGGTGCTCTCTCCGAAGTAAACCCGGATCGCGTCGGCCGTCGTCCCGGGTCAGGCCCGGGGCGATGTGGCCGGCATATGGCGCGGTAAAGCCCACCTACCGAACACTTAAGCCATTCTGACTGGCACCTTGCCGACGCCATCGTCATGAGGCGCACCATGCAAGGACTATCCCCCGATTCCCGCACGAGCGCCCGGGTAGGCACTGTCCACCTGGTCGGCGCCGGACCCGGCGACCCCGACCTGCTGACGCTGCGCGCGGCGCGGCTGATCATGTCGGCCGGCCTGATCGTGCATGACGGGCTGGTTTCGCCGGAAATCCTCTCGATGGCGCGGGCGGGGACGCGGCTTGTCTCCGTCGCCAAGGCGCGCTCGCGCCACACCATGGCACAGGACGAAATCAATGCATTGCTGGTGCGCGAGGCACTGGCGGGGCACGATGTCGTGCGCCTGAAGGGCGGCGATCCGTTCATCTTCGGCCGCGGCGGGGAAGAGGCCGAGACTTGCCGCGCCGCCGGCGTTCCGATCGAGGTAGTGCCCGGCATCAGCTCCGCGCTGGGTGCGTCGGCAGCTGCGCAGATCCCGCTGACTCACCGGGACAGCGCCTCGATCGTCAGCTTCGTGGCGGGCCAGTGCAAGGGCCTCTCCGATCAGGACTGGTCCGGCCTCGCCGGCAAGGGCCGCACGCTGGTGATCTTCATGGGGATCGCCACCGCGCCGCAGATCGCCGAGAAGCTGATGGGCGACGGCCTCGCTCCGGAAACCCCCATCGCGGTGATCGAGAACGCGACGCGGTCTGCCATGCGGGTGTTGCGCGGCCCCCTTGCAGGACTGCCCGATCTCGTCCAACGGCAGCGCGTCCGCAGCCCGGCGCTGATCGTCATCGGCGAAGTGGCGGCAGAGGCTGACCGGACGTTACGCAATTTCGCCCTGGAGGCAGCGCAGTGAAGATCCTAACCGGCAACGACCTCAAGAGCGGCGCCGTCACCTGGTGGACGGGCGAGGGCTGGTCGCTGCACGTGAACGACGCCGCTGACGTGGGCGAGCATTTCGCCGACGTGATCGCGCGCGAGGAAGCGGCCCGCAACGTCTTCGCGGCCTATGTGATCGACGGCGAGAGGACAGCCGAGGGCGTGCGCCCCGCGCACATCAAGGATCGCATCCGCGCGCTCGGCCCCACGGTGCGCCCCGACCTGACGCTGAAGCCCGCCGACCCCGAAGCGCTGAACTGGGTGATCTGAGATGTACAAGTACGACCAGTACGACCACGACATGGTCCAGACCCGCGTCGAGGAATTCCGCGACCAGGTGCGCCGCCGCTTGTCGGGCGAGCTGACCGAGGACCAGTTCCGGCCGCTGCGCCTGCAGAACGGCCTCTACCTGCAGCTTCACGCCTACATGCTGCGCGTCGCGGTGCCCTATGGCACGCTGAGCAGTACGCAGATGCGCCTGCTGGGCGACATCGCCGACAAGTACGATCGCGGGTACGGCCACTTCACCACGCGCCAGAACATCCAGTACAACTGGATCAAGCTGGAAGAGACACCCGACCTGCTGGCCGAGCTCGCCGGCGTCGAGATGCATGCCATCCAGACGAGCGGCAACTGCATCCGCAACATCAGCTCCGACCAGTACGCCGGCGCCGCCGCCGACGAACTGATCGATCCGCGTCCCTACGCCGAACTGCTGCGCCAGTGGTCGAGCTTCCACCCCGAGTTCCTGACCCTGCCGCGCAAGTTCAAGATCGCGGTGATCGCCAGCGAGACCGACCGCGCGGCGATGAAGCTGCACGACATCGGCATCAAGATGGTCCGCAATGCAGCCGGCGAGATCGGCGCGCAGTTCTATGTCGGTGGCGGCATGGGCCGCACCCCGATGATCGCGCCGATGATCCGGGAGTTCGTGCCCCTCGACCAGCTCATCACCTATTCCGAGGCGTGCCTGCGGGTGTACAACCGCTACGGCCGGCGCGACAACAAGTACAAGGCGCGCATCAAGATCCTCGTCCACGAACTGGGCAAGGAAGAGTACACCCGCCAGGTCGAGGAAGAGTTCCAGCACCTGCTGGGCCAGGGCATCGAGCCGCCGCTCGCGGAGCTGGAGCGCATCGGCCAGTACTTCGCCGATCCCGCCTTCGAGACCGGCCTTTCCGACGACCTGGACGTGTCCGACCCCGATTTCCGCCTCTGGGTGGAACACAACACCGCGCCGCACAAGCAGGCCGGCTACATCATCGCCACCGTCAGCCTGAAGCCGGTCGGCGGCATCCCGGGCGACGCCACCGCCGATCAGATCCGCCTGATGGCCGACATCGCGCGCGATCACTCGTTCGACGAGTTGCGCGTCACCCACGCGCAGAACATCGTGTTCCCGCACATCAAGAAGGCGGACCTCTACGCCATCTGGCAACAGCTGGAGGCGGCCGGGATCGGCACCGCCAACCTCGACACCATCGGCGACATCATCGCCTGCCCCGGCCTCGACTACTGCAGCCTCGCCAACGCGCGCTCGATCCCGATCGCGCAGAAGCTGTCCGAGCGCTTCGTGCCCAAGCAGGAAGAGATCGGCGAGCTGAAGCTGAAGATCTCCGGCTGCATCAACGCCTGCGGCCACCATCATGCCGGACATATCGGCATCCTCGGCGTCGACCGCAAAGGCAAGGAGAACTACCAGCTCCTGCTCGGCGGATCGGAAGGCGCGGACACCTCGCTAGGCACCATCACCGGCCCCGGCTTCGACGAGGACGGTATCGTCGATGCGGTCGAGAAGGCCACCGAAGTCTACCTCAACAAGCGCGAGGATGGCGAACGCTTCCTCGATACTTATCGCCGCATCGGCATGGCTCCGTTCAAGGAAGCGATTTATGGCTAATTGGCCCGATCCCGTTCGCCCCGCCCGCCTGGTTTTCGCGGCCGCGTGATGAGCGACGTCCAGTTCCGTTTCCGCGACGACGAGCCGGTGTCCGATCCGGCCGTTACAGTCGATTCCTTCGCCGAGCAGACCAACGCCGCCGCCGTCCGCGTCGAGCCGGGCGACGATGCGCGCGCACTGCTGCCGCATCTGGACCGCCTCCGCCTGATCGAGGTGAACTTTCCCGCCTGGACCGATGGGCGCGGCTACTCCTCGGCACGGGTGCTGCGCGAGGCGGGCTTCACAGGCGAAATCCGCGCGGTGGGCGACGTGGTGATCGACATGCTGGGCCACCTGAAGCGCTGCGGCTTCGATTCCTTCGCTCCCCAGAAGGCGCTTAGCGAGGCCGACGCGCAAGCTGCGTTCGACCGCTGGAACAATGTCTACCAGGCCACCGCCGACGGCCGCCAGCCGATCTGGGCCAAGCGCCACGGCTGACGGCGGCGACTGCCTCCCTCTCCGGCTGAGTGGGAGCGCGTCGCCAGCATAAATCTCTACCTGCGTGCAGATGAAAAAATCCGCTACGCTCGCTGTTCCTTTTTCTTCTTCGACTCTTCGGGACTGCAGACCCATGTGATCCTGGCACGAGAAGACCCGTGGGGGCCCGTGCGAGAAGGGATCTATTGATCATGTTCAATGCGCTCGACGAAAAGCCCGAATTCAGCCAGGCTGGGCGTACGCCCGATCGTATCGACAGTTCCCCTCGCTTCCACGAGGCGGACGCGGTGCGCCTCAACCGCCTGTTTCGCGGCACCGAGACGATCGAAATGCTCGAAACCCTGCTCAAGGAGCAGATGGCGGGTGATGTCGCGGTGGTCTCCAGCTTCGGCGCGGAGAGCGCGGTGCTGCTTCACCTCGTCAGCCGTGTCGACCCGGCGATCCCGGTGCTGTTCCTCGAGACCGGCAAGCATTTCCCGGAGACGCTGGCCTATCGCGATCTGCTGATCGCGCGGCTGGGCCTGACCGGCGTGCGCAACCTCACACCCGATGCCGCCGAACTCGCCAAGCGCGACGAGACGGGCCTGCGCTGGTCCTACGATCCCGATGGCTGCTGCGAAATCCGCAAGGTAAAGCCGCTGGCGAAGGCGCTGGCCGGGTTCGACGCCTCGATCACCGGCCGCAAGGCATTCCAGGCCTCGACGCGATCCAGCCTGCCGCGCTTCGAGATCGACGCGACCGATGCGCAGGGACGTCTCAAGATCAATCCGCTGATCGACTGGACGCCCGAGCACATCGCCGCCTACATCGCCGAGCACGACTTGCCCGCGCATCCGCTCGTAGCCGAGGGGTATCCGTCGATCGGTTGTTCGCCGTGCACCAGCAAGGTCGCTGCCGGCGAGGACCCGCGCTCGGGCCGCTGGAAGGGCTGGGACAAGGTGGAATGCGGTATCCATGTCCCCGGCTCGGACGGCCCCGCCAGCGAGTTGCCCCCGGGGTTCGATCCGGTTTTCTGACCCGCCGTCGTCGTGCACCCGGGCCGGGAGCGTCCCGCCCGGGGATCTTGCGCGAGCGCGCCGCGCTACCGCGTCAGGTCGCCATCGGCCCAGCCGCCGCCCATCGCGCGGTAGAGCGTGACGCGGGCGGTAAGGGCGTCGGCGCGGCTCTGCACCAGCGCCAGTTCGGCGGCGAGCAGCCCGCGCTGGGCATCCAGTTCGTCGAGATAGGGTGAATAGCCTTCGCGGTAGCGGTTGCGTGCGAGGCGATATCCCTCGGCAAGGGCGTCGCGCTGGGCCACGCCGATCCGCACCTGCTCGTCGAGGCTGACGACCCCCGCCATGGCGTCGTCCGCCTCGCGAAAGGCGGTCAGGACGGCCCGATGGTACGCCCAGGCCGCCTGGTCGCGCCGTGCCGCTGCCGTCTCCGCTCCGGCCCGCAGGCGGCCGCCCTCGAACAGCGGCGCGAGGACGCTGCCGCCCACCGACCACAACGTCACCGGATCGGGCAGCAACGACGAAAACACCGCCCCGGTCGAGGCGGAGAGCCGCACTTGCGGCAGGAACTGCTTGCGTGCGGCGGACAACGTCTTGTCGGCGGCCGCGAGCGTCTCTTCCGCTTGCGCCACGTCCGGGCGGCGCGCCTGGAGGCTGGACGGCAACCCGTCGGGCACCAACGGCACTTGCAGCGCATCGAGCGAACCACCCCGTGTCAATGGCCCGGGCGGGTCACCGGTCAGCAGCCTTAACCCGTTCTCCTGCCGCACGATCGCCTCGCGTGCGGCGGGCACGAGCTTGGCGGCAGCCTGATAATCGGCCTCCGCCTGCTCCAGCTCCAGCTTGGGCGAATAGCCGGCGCCGGTGCGCCTCCGGATCAGTCGCAGGGAGTCGGCGCGAGCGGCCAGCGTCGCCTGCGCCACGCCCAGCCGGGCATCGAGAGCGAGCAAGGTGACGTAACCGCTCGCCACGCTGGCGGCGACGGAAAGACGTGTCGCATCGCGCGCGGCCTGGCTGGCGATCCAGCCGGAGTGCGCCGCGGCGCGCTGGTCCGCCAGGCGGCCGAACAGGTCGATCTCCCAGGCGCTTTGCAATTGCGGCTGCGAGGCCGTCTGCTCGATCGGGGTGCCC
>Ga0268265_10001937_pt1 | contig 16419 bp, 18 predicted proteins | sample KBSSwiS52_FD_190355 | JGI IMG/M metagenome (GOLD analysis project Ga0268265, IMG submission 190355) | Switchgrass rhizosphere microbial communities from Kellogg Biological Station, Michigan, USA - KBS Switchgrass S5-2 (SPAdes) (version 2) | ecosystem: Host-associated > Plants > Roots >... | reverse complement strand
GCGGTCGCATGTGGGCGACCCGCAATCCGCATCGCGGTCTCACCATGCACATCGAGCTGCCGTCGGCGAGCAAGGCCAGAGGCGACGCGGAAGCCGCCACCGCGACGGCTTGAGCCTTGGTGGGCCGGTCTACTTAAGGGACGTGCAGCCGGTCTTCCCGCAATAGACGCTACCGTTCGACAGGCCACCATCCGAGTGCCGCTGAATAGTCCCCGGCGCGTAGGTTCCACCTGACGACGACGGTTGTTTGTTCTTGTTCATCGTCTGCGCCATGATGGCGTTCTGGCAATTCGCCGAAAGCTTCGGATTGACCTCGTCGCCCAGCGCCTTGAAAAGTCCCCAGTTGCGTTGCTGAAACGCCTGGGTCATTGCCGGCATGTATTGAGCCATCAGTTGATTCTCGGCCGCCGAGCATCCGGACACCGGCACTTGCGCGATGGCCGTGCCGAATGGAATCAAGAAGGCTACGCACAGCAGGATTCTGCGCATGGATAGCATCGTCGGCTCCTTTTCGCTCGATGGCTTCACTGGTGATGATGGGAAGCACGCCCGACAAGCGCAAGGTGAAAAAGACCCAGCCGGGACTCTGCGATAAGACGGACTGGGCCGAGTTGGATTTGAACTAGCGATGCGCCCGGGTCGGATCGTCGATCATGTTCTTCTCGCGCAGTATCCCGTCCGGCGAAATGTGCGCGAGGAACCAGCGCGGCAAGCGGAAGCCGGGGACGAGAAACGGATAGGTCCAGATCTCGACGCCGGTCGACGCTTGCTTCATCGGCCGGTACGGCGGCCCGAGCAGGTCGAGCACTTCCTCGGCGCGCGTCACGCCGGGCTTGAGCTTGTCCAGATTCTCGAGCGTGAGGCGCTGCTCCAGCGCAACCAGCTTTCCGTCGGGCGCGATGCGCGCGGCGTAAGTGGCATTGCCGTAGGGCAAGCGCGAATAGTAGTAGACCGTCTCGCCCCCGGCAGCGGGGCGCTTGTCGGCGGCAGGCCCCATCAGCGCCTCGACGTCGGCCGCGGTCGACTGGCCCGGCACGAGCCCTCTGCCGTCGTAGCTTGCGCAGCCGGCGGCGAGCAGGAGGAGGAGAAGGCCTCTCACGGCGAGCGTCTAGTACTTTCAGTAGTGGGCCGGGTTGAGATCGAACCAACGAGTCTCTGACGTAGGCAGCTTGATGGTCCCAACGCCTCTTGGAGGGTGCCTCTTACCCTCTTGTAGACGCTGGCCGGTCAAGCAACTCTTCTGGGCTTAAGCAAGCCCGGCTTTGAGGGAACGTGCCTACATCGTGCCTACAACTGCTCACCAAACCCGTTTTCGATTCACTAAGACTGTAGTGGACGCACTCACTTTCGTCCAGCAAGGACAGAAGCTCTATTGGGATGAGACGCAACTGCGCTGCGGTGGTCATTGCTTCAGAATTGCCGCTAGTCCAGTAATTTCTTTGAATTTCTCTTCTGTGGCTAATTCCGCCGTCAGCTTCGCAACCCAAGCGGCCGTGTATAGGTAGTCTTTGTGCGCTTTGTCGAATATGCAATATCGGGCATCTGTTGCCTCGGGTTTTGCCGCCCCTTGCATAGGCCTTACTTTGAAGTGTTGCCATGAAGCTGCGTGAGACGCGATGTTGAATCTGAACGGAATTGCGGCTTGAACTTGCGGTACGACCTGCGTCGGCTTCAGCAAATCAAGATTCTGGATCGGAATATGTTTTTCTCGGATCAAGACATTGAGCTTCTCTAGCCGCTCCACTTCATCCTTGTTGGACTCGTCCACCTTGATGAACTCGACGGCTGCATCTGCCAGCTCCTTCTTCGTAACCGCCTTTGGCACGAGAAATACGTTGAACGAATATCTCTGGCTGTTGAGAACTGTGGAATTCAGCCCTCCGCGAAACTTCTCGACGTAGTCTCGAACTGATTTCGCCGCTCGGCCTGCCATTTCTGCTGCGGCCTTCTTTTTTTCGGTAGGCACTAACTGCGTGAACTGCAGAGCTACGGTAAGTTGCTCCGCCATAGCGAATGTTTGTCCGAACTCCTTCGTTAGGAAGTCTTCAAGATTGAGCAGGCAGGCTTGGCACTCCCCATAGAGACCAGCGTCCAGCGCTGGCAAATGGCGATGCTCAATCTTGTTGCGGAGCCCGATTAGGAACTCCAGGTTCTTTCGCTCCGCAGGATGGTCGCCGCCAAAGTACTGCTTGAGGCATTCGCTTAAGTCCCAATGCTTCGGATCTCCATCTATGCGAATGTAGCGATCACCTTTCGAACTTTTTCCGGCCTTCTTGTACCAGGGATTAACGCGGCGTTTATAGAAAACCGCGTGGAAGAGTGCAGTCCACGCTAGGACGATCAAGACAATAAAATGCGCTGTTCTGAAGGAGGGTCCTGGCCGATTGTAGGAATCCACCGCAGCGACTGCCGCAGACCGGCATTTTTCGATGTTTTGCCGCGCATTCTTCGACAGACCTTTAGCCATCCGCGTAGCCCCCCTAAAGCTTCCGTCTCCACTCCCACGGCGCAATTGGATGTTGATCGCGCCATAGGCCGAGCCTTTGCTGACGAGCTTGCTTCTCCGAAGGACCGACTAGATACTTCAGCGTCACCGATTGCGACGCGTCTCGGATTTGCCGCAGCCGTTCTGAAATTGAAGGCCCCGAGCGTGCGCTCGGTTTCCATCGCTTCCAAATTAACGCGGCCACAGGCACTAAAACAGTTGCCCAAAGCCATTGCCAATTTTTGGATAGGAAATCTCGCGCATGCTGCGTCGTTGAAATCTCAACGAAGATCTTCTTCTCGTAAGTTTGAACCACGATAGGTGTGTCTTTCCCAGCTACATCTATCAAGGCGGAGACCGTCAATTCCAAGCTCTGCTCGCCCGACTTGGTCGGCACAACGGCCCAAGCCCAACGCGTTGTGCCGGAGCCCACAGCCTGCACGTTCGGTGTCCTCGGGTGGATATCAAATCCGGACCCTGCCAGGTCTGCACGCATGCGATTTGAGATGCGAATGGTGGCGCTTTCTATACGGCTTGCTTCACTCGATCTTCGCTTCAGTTCTGCGGTGAGTTCCGCTTCAGTTTTCTCTGGAGACAACAGAGCGGTAACTATGTCCTCTTCCCGGATCTCCAGCTTCTCGCGTGCGCTTAATGCAACGCTACCCCAGCTGAGCGAACGAACGATGGCATCAACCGTGCGCGGCGTATAGGGATCAGGGGCCTTCGTCTGGGGAGCCGGGCGTACGGAACGTGGGGCGTTCGTTTCGGGACTTAGTTCAAAATCACGTGCTGGTTTTGCTTTATAGCTCGGCGACTCCGCACGGAAGAACAACACCACGAGGAAAGAAACGACAAGCATGCCCACGGCGCCTCCGAGTGACGCTTTGGGGTGTTGCCTTGTCAGCCGTATCCAGCGCCACCTAGCTGCCGTAGGCCAGACGAGCCCTATGAAAATCATAAGTGTTAGGAGCAGGAATGCTGCCCATAACACCAGTAGCAGCGCGATAAAGAATATTTCAGGGTCCAACGATGCACACTTGGTGGACAGTGCTCACGGACCGACTCTCGGACATGCCCGTTCTATATCTGGGTCGTACCCTTCGCCCTTTACCATCCTGGTCGGCCAGCGTTTACTGTCAAAACTCTGATTGACCACGCTGGCGGGTAGTTGGAAGCGATACCCGCTTTTCTGCCCTAGCTCGGATACTGGCATCAGAAACTTTCGAATATCGCGGTGCCCATGTGTGTTTGGGACGAGCGCACCAATCTCCATCGGTGTTGGCTTGGTCCGATACACCCTCGCTAAGAAATGGCTCGGCACGTTTATCTGAACTTCGTTCGGATCACTATCGCTGAAAATCGTGTCGTCACCCCCTCACGACTCCAACAACAACGTAGGTGTGTTCCGATTGCCCGGCCCAATCCACGAATTGACTGTTCGAAGCATCGCCAAATCGTGCGATTCATGGAAAGTTCCTGCGGAGCGATGTTCGAGATGACGAACGACCGCCTCTGCGCATCAATCCGGAATTGAATTGGATCCACACGCCTCCCCTTATTTAGCTGGGGAAACATGTCTCGAACCGTGACTGCTCCCCTGCGCTTCAGGATAGTGATGCGGAACGAGGACTGGCAAGTGATGCATTCACCTACTGGCCGCCTTCCGTGAGGCGGTTATCTCTACGTCCTCATCGCGCGCACCTCCCAACGCCGGTGCCACCCGCAATCTATTGGGTTGAATAGTGATTCGTCCTCCGACGAATATATAACTCGAACGCTCGAACCGCTGTATCCCACGGGGACACTCCCCTTTTCATGGGATGGACGAGCAGCGACTATGCGCGGACTCTAGAAGCCTAGCCCGGAGGCCATATGAAGCTATTGCTCAGTACATGGAAGGATGTTTATAGAAAGACCTACACGTTCAATTTTGCTCTTTAGTGAGCCCAGGATTTTTTCGAAGAAGGATACCAACTAATGCATCCTGCCCTTGGAATCTGGTTCGTCGTCGGACTTAGTTTGTCCGGTGGCGCGATTGCGCAACGAAGTACCGATCTTCAGTTGATCGGTCCTGGTAAGAAGCTTACGGAGAAGGATCTGGCCAGCCTTCCCAACTGCAAATTTGTTTACAAGCTCAGAGCGGGGATGACCAATTCCGAGGCTGCTGACGCAATTGATGCCGGATTCAACAAGTTCATCACCTGCATAAATGCAGCGGTACTGAAGGAGAAGTCTAAATAGACGTTATTTCTGATGAGTTGAATCTCCCCCTCCGAATCGATGCGGCCGAGGCTCAGATTACGGTCCGGGCCGCTTCCGAATCACGAGCTTATATTTCGAAGGATGCTTTACGGCATCGTAGAAGGTGAGCGGTGGTAGGCCAATGGCTAGTCGCTCCGCGTACAACGTCTGCATTGTGTCGATTACGTCTTTGCGTGCCCTGGTTCCGTAAATAACGCCAACCAAAGCACTTGGAACCACGGGGTAATAGGTGCGTGCTCCAGTGACATGAACTATTCGGTGTTCGTGTTCGTAGCTCCAGCCTGGATACTTTCTTAGCATGACCTTTTCCAGCTGTGTACCTAAACCCTCTTTGACCCAATCGATGAGGGGATAATCATCCAGGTAATCCACTGTCAGAGCTGCGGACAGGGCTCTCACATCCTTGGCAACGTCGTACTGGAGACATATTCCCTCGTGGTTCTCGGAATAGTGGCTCCACATCAAGATGCTTCTCGGATTTCCTGCAAAGGAAAATATTCCAATATCTCTCGCGTTCTTCTGAAATATCTCTATTAGCGCCTTGCCCCATTCAGCTTCTGGACGGGCCATGAATTTGGCAAGCTGTTCGCGTCGTTGCTTCCAGGGTAGGCCACTCCTTTCTGCGAGCAATTCCTTAAACCGTTTTCGCTTCTGCTCTGCCGTTCCTCTGAAAAGAATTTGTGCCCCAAGATCAAACGGATCGTTGAAGGATTCGTGACTGCTCAAGAACAGCCTGCTCTCAACTAGCAGGTCCCTAAGCCGATTTAGAGCTTCGCTGTCACGTTGGGGTAAAGCTCGATACTTGTACAGAAAACGAGCCAGACGAGGCCGAATGAGGTGCCACATCTTTGCTCGACGTTCCCGATAGGGAAGCTTTTCCAGAGCGGCGATGAAGCCGTCTAGTTTGGGATTGCTCGGTATTGGCGGTGCAAGAGGGGTCACGAGCCGTCTTTTCGGCAGATCGCACTAACTGTATATTAATACAGCATGACAAACTTGCTCATCCCCTTTGAGTGTCCCATCTGCGGCTCAGATGGCTTTCAACAAGTAACGGTTAAGGAGAGAGACGGTGGACCGCGGCTTACCCAGGCTTACGAATGCAGGGGCTGCAGTACGATGTTCCGAGAAAGGGAACGCTTTACGAAACATCGGCTGGTAGTCATGGGAGCTGATGGCGTGGACCTAAAGCCGGCGCTCGATAAGAAACGCTGACACGACATGGCCTAGGAAGAGTTCAGCGATGTCGCAATGCAAGTGGTGCATTACCACGCTCAGTTCGACGAGGCCCTTTTCTTCGGCGCGTGCTTACTCGCGCCACCGCGATGCCTAATCGCCTGTTCAATGTAAACCCGAACGCGAGATCGACGTTCGAAGTCGGTGCGCCATTGAAGAACCCGGAGATGGCAGCGCGGGTTCTCATGGTGCTGTCGGCATGGGGCAAGCTAGACACCGAAATGGGCGTGGTGTTCGCTAGTTTCATGAACACGCAAGCCGATCTAGGTTAGTGGCCGGGCATCCTCGTCGCGGAGGCGATGTGTGGTGGAACCAGACCACGGTCGATATGTCCTAGTCGATGGCAACCACCGCGTTAACCGGTGGCTTTCTAGCGGGCAAGATCGATGGCCGAAGTACTCGTGATTGCTAAACGTTAAGGAGTCGAAATGGCGAAAAGTAATCTTCCAAAATTCACGCTGGAGAAGAACGAAAAGAAGGACGCGTGGGATCTCAGAAACGACAAGACGGATAGGCTGGTAAAGACGTTCGATACCAAAGGTGATGCTACGAAGGGCGGCAGGCTTGAAAGAGCGGTGGGTTCTAGCGGCGGTTCGGTGAAGATCCAGAAAGAGAATGGACGCATCCAGGAGGAGCGGACTTATCCGGGAAGTAAGGACCCGAGTAAGTCAAAAGGCTGATTGATCCATGCGGAGTCTTTGGGGGGTGGCTTCACTAGTCCTCATGGGGCTTTTTGGCTGCAACACAACACCGACATCTCCGAGTGAATCACAGCCCGCAGCTCCGGACCGCGTACTGTCCTTCCAAGAAAGGTCCGCCGCAAACGCTGCAACCATTGTCGTCACACGCGACCAAGGGTTCACACTTGGGGGCGGCTGTTTCTACGCTTTATTCATCAACGGGACATTGGCAGCCAGGTTTGAACCAGGCGAGACAGCGAGCTTCTACGTTGAACCGGGAGAGATCCTCCTCAGGGTGGGTCGCGATCCGTACGGGAGGGGTCTGTGCGCCGTGCAACAGGATGAGTGGACTCAGCGGGAGACGCTCATGCGAGCTGGGGAAACCAAGCACTTTCGGCTGCTGATCACTACAAATGGCAAAGCCGATATTCAAAGAGCGGAGTAGGGCTACCGTGCCGTTCATGAATCGGGAGGTTCTGGGAGGGCGATGCGGCTTAGGTAATAAGCGAACCGAGTAGAAAGATTCTCCCGGATTCTCCCGGTACAGCTCTGCCACCGCCCGGTGTCCAGGTGCCACCAGCTAACAAGCCGTTGGTATAAGAAGAGTGGGAAGGTAGGATGTTCCCGGTTAACGGCTCAACTGCCGTTACCTACAAGCTGCCTACACGGACAGGCCTTGGGTATCCGCCAGATCAGGTAAATATCTGAAAAAGCTGGTGGGCCGGGTTGGAATCGAACCAACGACCAAGGGATTATGAGTCCCCTGCTCTAACCGCCTGAGCTACCGGCCCGCCGGGACAGCTTACGCACAAACAAAAAGGGCCGCTTTCGCGGCCCTTCTCTTTACTGCCCTTCCGTTTTATCCCTCTTGATCGAGGAAGCTCTTGAGTCTCTCGGAGCGCGAGGGATGCCGCAGCTTCCTCAGCGCCTTGGCTTCGATCTGACGTATGCGCTCGCGCGTGACGTCGAACTGCTTGCCGACTTCTTCCAGCGTGTGGTCGGTCGACATCTCGATGCCGAAGCGCATGCGCAGGACCTTGGCCTCGCGCGGGGTGAGCGTGTCCAGCACTTCCTTGGTCACGTCGCGCAAGCTGGCGTAGGTCGCGGCGTCGGACGGCGCCATGGTGGACTGGTCCTCGATGAAATCGCCAAGGTGCGAGTCGTCGTCGTCGCCGATCGGCGTCTCCATCGAGATCGGCTCCTTGGAGATCTTGAGGATCTTGCGGATCTTCTCTTCCGGCATCTCCATGCGCTGCGCGAGGGTCGCGGGATCGGGCTCCTGGCCGGTCTCCTGCAGGATCTGGCGCGAGATGCGGTTCATCTTGTTGATGGTCTCGATCATGTGCACCGGAATGCGGATGGTGCGCGCCTGGTCGGCGATCGAGCGCGTGATGGCCTGGCGGATCCACCACGTGGCGTAGGTCGAGAACTTGTAGCCGCGGCGGTATTCGAACTTGTCCACCGCCTTCATCAGGCCGATGTTGCCTTCCTGGATCAGGTCGAGGAACTGCAGGCCGCGGTTGGTGTACTTCTTGGCGATCGAGATCACCAGGCGCAGGTTGGCCTCGGTCATCTCGCGCTTGGCGCGGCGCGCCTTCGCCTCGCCGGTCGACATCTGCTTGTTGATCTCCTTGAGATCGCGCACCGGGATGCCGATCTTCTGCTGCACCGCCTGGATCTTGGAGAGCAGCTCGAGCAGCGACGGCTCGACGCGGCGCAGCGACTCGCTCCACGGATGCTCGGAATTCAGCTCGGTGGACAGCCAGCGCTTGGAGCCCTCGCTGCCGACGAACACCTTGATGAAGTGCTGGCGCGGCATCTGGGCTTTTTCCACCGAGATGTCGTGGATCTCGCGCTCGTGGCGGCGGATCTCGTCGACCAGGCTGCGCACGCTGTCGGACAGTCGCTCGACGGTGCGCGCGGTGAAGCGGAAGGTCATCAGCTCGGTCGAGATCTGGTCGCGGACGCGCAGGTAGTCCTTGTCCTTCGAGCCCTTGGCTTCCAGCGCCTTGCCGAGCTTCTCGAACAGGCGGCGGATGCGGTGGAATTTCTCCAGCGCCTCGCCCTTGAGCTTGAGCAGGCTCGCCGACTGCGCGGCTTCGGCGGCTTCCTCGTCCTCGTCGTCGCCCTCTTCTTCCTCGATCTGCGCCTCTTCCTCTTCCGGCGTCGGCGCGGCCTTCCTTGGATCGAAGTCGTCCTTGGCGTTCGGGTCGATCAGGCCGTCGACCACCTCGTCGATGCGCAGCTCGTCCTTCTCCACCTTGTCGGCGAGGTCGAGGATCTCCTTCACCGTGGTCGGGCAGGCGCTGATCGCGAGGATCATGTGGCGCAGGCCGTCCTCGATGCGCTTGGCGATCTCGATCTCGCCTTCGCGCGTGAGCAGCTCGACCGAGCCCATCTCGCGCATGTACATGCGCACCGGGTCGGTGGTGCGGCCGAATTCGGAGTCAACGGTCGAGAGCGCGGCCTCGGCCTGCTCCTCGACGTCCTCGTCGGGCTGGGCGACCGGCTGCGCGTCGGCAGCGATCAGCAGCTGTTCCTGGTCGGGCGCCTGGTCGTAGACCTGGATGCCCATGTCGCCGAAGGTCGAGATGATGGCTTCGATCTGCTCGGCATCGACCAGGTCGTCAGGCAGGTGGTCGTTGATCTCGGAATAGGTGAGGAAGCCGCGTTCCTTGCCGAGCTTGATCAGGTTCTTGAGGCGCGTGCGGCGCGTCTCGGCGTCTTCCTTCGGCATCTCGGCCGGGATGAGCCACGCGTCCTTGCCGCCGCGACGGCCGCGCTTGCCCTTGCCTTTGACTTGGGCAACCTTCGCTTCGAGCATCTCGAGCGCGGCTTTCGCGCTCGTCTTGATCGGGGTCTTGGCGCCCTTGGCGGCCTTGTCGTCAGGCTTGGCGGCGACCGGCTTGCCAGCGGCCGGCTTGAGCGCGGCTACTTTCTTGACCTTGGCGAGCAGCTTCGCCCGCGCAGGCTTCTTCGCCGCCGGCCGTGCGGCACGGCCCTTGAGCTTCAGGCGCTTGTGCGTCTGCGCCTTCTTCTTGGCTGCCCGCACCTTCTTGAGTTTGTTGCGCTTCTTGACCATCCGGCCCCCGGTTAACTTGCTGATTGCCCGCCAAAAACAGAACCGCGCATTATATGTGACCGCTCAATGGCTTGGAAGTGCCCCCTGCAGTCTTTTGTACTCCATGACCTTCTCGTTGAAAGCCACGAGGTCTTCCTTGGACTTGAGGCGCCCGCGAAGTTCATCCAGCTCGTGCTTGCGGCGGGTCAGTTCCAGCTTGCCCAGCGCTTCGGTGAACTCGATACGCGATTCGTCGGCGTCGAACTTGATGTCTTCCCCATATTTATGGGCCCGCAGCACGATCTCAAGGCAGGGATTGCCCTGGATACGGTCTAGGAGAACACCCAGGGATGGCTCTTCTTCCATCTCGCGGCACGCGTCGCGCAGGGCGAGCAGGGCCCGGGACTCGGGGCGCTCCGGGTCGATGGCGTGCGGGTCGACGTGCTCGACGAGCGACAGGTCCTGCAGCAGGCAGAAGAGCATGGTCCACTCCGGCGAGTCCGGGGTGGCGTAGCTCGGGCGCGGCGGCGCGGGACGGGACCAGCGCGGCTTTTGCGGCTGCCCCAGCAGCCGCTCGGTGTCGCCGTCGGAGAAGCGCGCGAGCTGGGCGAGCTCGTTGATGATCTGCAGCCGCAGCGCCGGGGCCGTGATCTTCTCGATGTGCGCCTTGGCGATCGACACCAGCCTGGCGCGGCCCTCGGCGCTGGTGAGGTCGGCGTCGGCGCGCAGCTGGGCGAGCAGGAACTGCGAAAGCGTCTCGGCCGAGCGCACACGGGCTTCGAAGGCCTCTTTCCCGTGCTTGCGCACGAACGTGTCGGGGTCCTCGCCGTCGGGCAGAAAGAGGAAGCGGATCGGCTTGTGGTCCGGGGCGAGCGGCAGGCTCACTTCCAGCGCGCGCCAGGCGGCCTTGCGCCCGGCGGCGTCGCCGTCGAAAGAGAACACCAGCTCGTCGGTCAGCCGCAGCAGCTTCGAGACGTGCACCGGCGTGGTTGCCGTGCCCAGCGTCGCCACCGCGTAGCCGACGTCGAACTGGGCGAGCGCCACCACGTCCATGTAGCCCTCGACCACCAGCACCCGGCCGGCGTGGCGGATCGCGTCGCGCGCCTGCGGCAGGCCGTAGAGCTCGCGGCCTTTCTCGAACAGCGGCGTCTCCGGCGAGTTCAGGTACTTCGGCTCGCCCTGGTCGAGGATGCGCCCGCCGAAGCCGATCACGGCGCCGCGCGCGTTGAGGATCGGGAACATCACCCGGTCGCGGAAGCGGTCGTAGCGCTTGCCTTCGTCGCCGGAAATGACCAGGCCGCATTCCACGAGAGAAGAATCCGAATACTCAAAAACCCCCTTGAGGCCTTGCCAGTCGTCCGGCGCATAGCCGATGCGGTAGCGCGCGGCGATCTCGCCGGTGAGGCCGCGCTTCTTCAGGTACTCGATGGCGCGCGGCGAGTTCTTCAGCTCGGCGCGGTAGAACGCCATCGCCTTTTCCATCACCGCGTTGAGATCGGGCTCGCGCTCCTTGCGCGCGGCCTCCTCGGGGCTGCGCGGGCGCATCTCGGGCACCTGCATGCCGGCCTGCGAGGCGAGATCCTTGACCGCGTCGACGTACCCCAAGGATGCGTACGCCATCAGGAAGCCGATCGCGTTGCCGTGCACCCCGCAGCCGAAGCAGTGATAGAACTGCTTGGCAGGACTGACCGAGAACGAGGGCGATTTTTCGTTATGGAACGGGCACAGACCGACGTAATTGGCGCCCGCTTTGCGCAACTGGACGTAGCGTTGCACCACGTCCACGATGTCGACCCGATTGAGCAGGTCCTGCTTGAACGAATCGGGGATCACCCCCCGTTTTTATCCCGAAAGCTTGGCTTTGACTAGGTTGGAAACCTTGCCCATGTCCGCTTTGCCCGCGAGGCGCGGCTTGAGCAGCGCCATCACTTTTCCCATGTCCTTAATACCAGTGGGTTTTGCTTCTGCGATGGCCGCTTCCACGGCTTGCGAGACCTCTGCATCACCCATCTGCTGCGGCAGATAGCCGCTCAGCAGCTGCAGCTCGAATTTCTCGACGTCGGCAAGATCCTTGCGCGAGGCCTGCTCGTACTGGGCGATCGACTCGCGGCGCTGCTTGATCATTTTTTCGATCACGCCCACCACGTCGGCATCGGTGAGCTCTTTGCGCTCGTCGACCTCGCGCTGCTTGATCGCGGCCAGGATCAGGCGCACGGCAGACAGGCGCGGCGCATCCTTGGCGCGCATCGCCGTCTTCATGTCTTCGGTGATTTGCTGTTTGAGGCTCAGTACATCTTCTGCGGCAGCATCTGGCTGCGCAGGCGCTTGTGATGGCGCTTTACGGCGGCGGCAAGCTTGCGCTTGCGTTCTGCAGTCGGCTTCTCGTAGTACTCGCGGGAGCGCAGCTCGGTCAGAAGGCCGGTCTTCTCGACGGTGCGCTTGAAGCGGCGCATCGCCACCTCGAACGGCTCGTTTTCTTTGACGCGAACGGTCGGCATATCCCTAAGGCTCTGAAAAGGGGCTGAATTGTATCAGAATGATCGCGTGCTGATCCTCGGAATCGAGACCTCTTGCGACGATACCGGCGTCGCTTTGTACGACAGCGAGCGCCGCGAGCTGGTGGCGCATGCCGTGCATACGCAAGCTGCCATGCACCAGGCCTACGGCGGGGTGGTGCCGGAGCTCGCCTCGCGCGATCACGTCCGCCGGCTGGTGCCGCTCACCAAGAAAGTCCTGGGTGAGCGCGACCTCGCCGACATCGACGGCATCGGCTACACCGAGGGCCCGGGGCTGGCGGGGGCCCTGTTAGTGGGCGCTTCTTTCGCCCACGGCCTCGCGCTTTCGTTAGGAGTTCCGGTGATCGGCGTACACCATCTGGAAGGCCACCTGCTCTCCCCGATGCTCTCCGCCCGGCGCCCCGAATTTCCGTTTCTCGCCCTGCTGGTCTCGGGCGGTCATACCCAGCTCATGCGCGTGGGCGGCGTTGGCAATTACCAGCTGCTCGGCGACACGCAGGACGATGCCGCGGGCGAAGCCTTCGACAAGACCGCCCAGCTCCTGGGCCTCGGCTACCCCGGCGGTCCGGCGCTGTCCCGGCTCGCCGAGTCGGGCAAGCCGGGTCGCTACCGGCTGCCGCGGCCGATGATCGGCAGCGGCCTCGACTTCAGCTTTTCCGGCCTGAAGACCGCAGTGCTCACGGTCACCAAGAACGAGCGGCCCGAGCCCGCCGACCTGGCGCGCGCCTTCGTCGATGCGATTGTCGAGGTGCTGGTTGTGAAGTGCGTGCGCGCCCTGGAAACCGCGGGGCTCACGCGGCTAGTCGTGGCCGGCGGGGTCGGCGCGAACAAGCAGCTGCGCGCCGCGCTCGATGCGGAAGCGAAGCGGCGCGGGTTCGACGTGTTCTATCCGGAGCCGGAGCTGTGTACCGATAACGGGGCCATGATCGCTTTCGCCGCAGCCAATCGTCTGGGCGCGGCGTCTTCCAGTAGTCACAACTTCACTGTCAAGCCGCGCTGGGACCTGACGGCGTAGCTTTCTTCGCGCCGATGCGCGGCTCGGTGCCGGCCAGCAGCCGCGCGATGTTCGCCTTGTGCCGCCAGACCAGGAACGCCGACATTACGGCCACCACCGCGCCGGCTTGCCAGCCGAGCAGATAGGCCGCGCCGATGGGCGCGAAGAGCGCGGCAACGAGCGCGGCCAGCGACGAATAGCGCAGGAAGAGCGCGATGATTCCCCAAGTGAGCAGCGTGCCGACGCCGACGCGCCAGTCGAGCGCGAGCAGCACGCCTGCCGCGGTGGCCACGCCCTTGCCGCCCTGGAAACGGTGGAACACCGGGTAGAGGTGGCCCAGGAACGCGGCCAGGCCGACGAGCGCCAGCTCGACCGGCACGGTGGTGACGAACGCGATGGCGAGCAGGACGGCGACCGCGCCCTTGCACGAGTCGCCGAGCAGCGTGAGCAGCGCTGCGGCCTTGCTGCCGGTGCGCAGCACATTGGTCGCGCCGGGGTTTTTCGAGCCGTAGGTATGCGGGTCGGGCAGACCCATGACCTTGCTGACCAGCACCGCGAACGAGATCGATCCCAGGAGGTAGGCGCCGACGATGGCGAGGGCGGTCTGCATCGCGGCGATTCTATAGAATCAGGCGCACACCATGGACGCGATCGTCTTCCGCGACCTGCGCATCGAGGCGCAGATCGGCATCCACCGCCGCGAGCGTCACGTGACGCAGACGGTGCAGATCGACCTCGACATCGGCGTGCCGGGCACCGCGGTGTTCGCGAGCGACAAGGTGGCCGACACCATCGACTACGAGCAGGTCGCGCTGCGCATCCGCGCGCTCGCCGAGAGCGGTCATTTCCGGCTGGTCGAGACCTTCGCCGACCGCATCGCCGCGCTGCTGATGAACGACTTCGGCGCGCCCTGGGTCAAGGTGAGCGCGGCCAAGCTCGGCATCCTGCCCAACACCAAGTTCGTCGGCGTCACGATAGAGCGACGTCGACCGGGCTGACGTCCAGCACGCGCGCGAGATCCGCGCTGCGCAGCTTCACCAGCAGGCCCCGGCGCCCGGCGTTGATGTAGATCTCCGGCAGCTCGAGGATCGAGCGCTCCACGTAGACCGGCAGCGGCTTCTTCGTGCCGAAGGGCGAGGTGCCGCCGACCTGGTAGCCGGTGTGGCGCTGCGCGACCTCGGGCTTGCACGGCTCGACCGACTTGCGGCCGGCCTGGCGCGCAAGGTTCTTGGTGGACACCTTGCGGTCGCCGTGCATCAGCACGATCAGCGGCTTGCGCGCGTCGTCTTCCATCACCAGTGTCTTGACGATCGCGTGCTCGGGAACACCCAGCGCCTGTGCCGGCACCTCGGTGCCGCCGTGCTCGACGTACTCGTAGGTGTGCTCCGAAAAAGAGACACCCTTCGCTTTGAGAAACGCCGTGCCTGGAGTCATCCGCGCGGATGGTGCTTGGCGTGCAGCGCCTTCAGACGCTCGCGCGCCACGTGCGTGTAGATCTGCGTAGTGGAGATATCGGCATGGCCGAGCAGCAGCTGCACCACGCGCAAGTCGGCGCCGTGGTTGATGAGGTGCGTGGCGAACGCGTGGCGCAGCACGTGCGGCGAGAGCTTCTTGCCGGGAATGGCGCGTGCGCCGTAGCGGCGGATCAGGTGCCAGAACGCCTGGCGCGTCATGCCGGCGCCGCGGTTGGTCAGAAAAAGCGCATGGCTTTTGTGGTTTCTACTTTTCAAATACTTTGAAATCCAGTCGGCCGCCTCTTCGCCGAGCGGCACCAGGCGTTCCTTCGAACCCTTGCCCATGACGCGCACCACGCCTGCGTCCAGGTTCACTTCGAATGTCTTCACCGCCACCAGCTCGGAAACCCGCAATCCGGTGGCGTAGAGCAGCTCGAGCATCGCGCGGTCGCGCAAGCCCATGGGCGTCGCCGTGTTCGGCGCCGCAAGCAGCGCCTCCACCTCCGCTTCCGACAACGACTTCGGGAAGCGCGGCGTGCGTTTCGGCGGATCGAGCTTGAGCGTCGGATCGACCTTGATGCGGCGCTCGCGCAGGCAGTACTGGTAGAAGCGCTTGAGCGTGGACACGCGCCGCGCGGCGCTCGACGCGCGGCCCTGGCGCGAGCCGAGGAAGGCAAAGAGATCGGCTTCGTCGACCTTGAGGAAATCCTTTTTCAGGAAAGCGCCGAGCTGCAGCAGGTCCGCGCGATACGAGGAAATGGTGTTCTTCGAAAGCCCGTCCTCGAGCCAGAGCGCGTCGCAGAACGCGTCGAGGACGCCTTCGTCTATGGCCGTAGCTCGAACGCGGGCGCCTCGTGCATCAGCAGCCAACGCTTGGCCTCCAGGAGGTAGCCGCTGGTCGCATGGCCGAATCCGCCGATACCGTCGGCGGCGACCACGCGGTGGCAGGGAATCACGATCGGCAGCCTGTTGTCGCCGCAGCACTGGCCGATGGCGCGCGCCTCGGCGCCCAGCTCTCGCGCGAGCTCGCCGTAGGTGCGCGTGCGGCCGCGCGGGATGGCGCACATCGCGTCCCACACGCCGCGCTGCAGCTCGGAACCTTCGATCAGCAGCGGCAGGTCGAACGTCGTGTCGGGATTGTCGCGGTAGCGCTCGAGCTGCTTCGCGGCTCGTTCGGCCAACGGATTTTTTGGAGAAATTACTGAAGAAGAATGGGGCAGATAGCGAATCTCCACGACGCGCTCGTCGCGAGTCTTCACCCCGACCTTGAACTTCGGGAAGTCGATGACTACGTCGTACACAGCTTCTCGATCTGCTGGAGGAGCTCGTCGGGAACTTCGATGCCCTTCTTCGCCGCGGCGGCCGAGGCGAAGCGGCGCGAACCCGGCAGGCGCACTTCGGGATCCGCGAGCATGGCGGAGACTATTGCTTCTGTTCTTTCAAAGTACTTCTCCATCCCAGCCAAGGCGCTCGGATCGATTGCGATGAACGCCTGGCCGATGCGCGGGCGGTTGCCTTCCTCGACGAAGAACGAGTCGGCTTCGGCGCCGATCGCGGCGCCGGTGAGGGCGGCGCAGATCAGCTCGAACATCAGCGCGAGCATCGCGCCCTTCGAACCGCCGATCGGGAACAGGCTGCCGCGCTCGATCGCTTCCTTCGGGTCGGTGGTCGGCTTGCCGTCCGCGCCCAGCGCCCAGCCTTCGGGAATGCGCTCGCCCTTGCGCATCGCCATCA
>Ga0268265_10001936_pt1 | contig 16421 bp, 21 predicted proteins | sample KBSSwiS52_FD_190355 | JGI IMG/M metagenome (GOLD analysis project Ga0268265, IMG submission 190355) | Switchgrass rhizosphere microbial communities from Kellogg Biological Station, Michigan, USA - KBS Switchgrass S5-2 (SPAdes) (version 2) | ecosystem: Host-associated > Plants > Roots >... | reverse complement strand
ATTGAGCGCGCACATCAGGATGACGTTGGCATATTCGCCGAGCCAGAAGAGCGCGAAGCTCATCGACGAATATTCGGTCTGGTGCCCGGCGACGAGCTCGCTCTCCGCCTCGACCAGGTCGAACGGGGTACGGAATGTCTCGGCCATCGAGCTGATGAAGAACACCACCCACATCGGGAACAGCAACAGGTTGAAGCCGAAGCCGTTGAGGAAACCGAGCCCGAAGCCCTTCTGCTGAATGACGATGTCGCTGAGGTTGAAGCTGTTGGCGTAGAGCACGACGGTGATCAGCACGAAGCCGATCGACACTTCATAGCTGACCATCTGCGCCGCCGCGCGGAGCGCCGAGAAGAATGGATATTTGGAGTTGGACGCCCAGCCGGCGACGATCACGCCATAAACCCCGAGCGAGCTCGCGGCGAGGATGTAGAGCAGCCCGACATTCACGTCGGCCAGCACGACGCCCGCCTGGAACGGCACCACCGCCCACACGATCAGCGCTGTCGTGAACGTGACGATCGGCGCCAGCAGGAACAGGCCCTTGTTCGCGTTGGTCGGGATGATGGTTTCCTTGAGGAACACCTTCAACCCGTCGGCGAAGCTTTGCAGGAGCCCCCACGGCCCGACCACGTTGGGCCCGCGCCGCAGCGCCATCGCCGCCCAGATCTTGCGCTCGGCATAGATGACCATCGCCACCGCCAGCATTAGCGGCAACGCGATCACCAGGATGCCGATGAGCATCGAGAGGAACCACGCAAACCCATACGTCGCGCCCCAGGATTGGAAGAGCTGAGTCATGCGCTCCGCCCCTTCCAACGCTCAACGTGATAAAGAATGCAGGCACCGAAAAACGCCAAGGCGGGCAGAATGAGACCGCTCGAAATCGCTCTAAGAAAAAGACCCAACTTATCCGGCCGGTCAAAAGCGACACGGGAATCGTTGAACTCCACGCCCATGGCGATAACCGAGTAGAGGTTGGCCACCAGGAGCAGCACAGCCAACCCGAACAGGATGCCTGAGCCGTTGCGAAGAAGACGCGTCATTCCGCCGCCTCCTTGTGCGCGACGCCCTGCACCAGCTCTCCCGAGCAGCGGCGCATGGTCGGGCTGTTGCGGCAGATGGCGTTGGTCTGGAAGAAGTCGCCGATCGGATAGCGGATCGGCCCGTCGGCCTTGGCGGCGAGCTTGGGCGGCGACCATGGAAGATCGATCAGGCCATCGCGGCCGAGTGCCGGGTGAGCTTTGACCATCGCCGCGCGCAGCTGGCCGAAAGTGTCGAACGGCAGCGGCTTCCCCGCCAGCTCACTGACGGCGCGCAGGATCGTCCAATCCTCGCGCGCCTCGCCCGGGGCGAAGGCGGCCTTCTCGCTCCGCTGCACGCGGCCTTCGGTGTTGACGTAGGTGCCGTGCTTCTCGGCATAGGACGCGCCCGGCAGCACCAGGTCGGCCTGCTTCGCCCCGGCGTCGCCGTGGTGGCCAATGTAGACCTTGAATGCGCCGGCGAACTTGTCGGCCGGCATCTCGTCGGCGCCGAGCAGGATCACGACTTCCGGCTTGGCCTTTTCGAGGTCAGCGATCCCGCCCTTCTGCGCATAGCCGAGCACCAGCCCGGCCATCCGCGCCGCCGACGTGTGGACGACGTTGAAGCCGTTCCAGTCATCGCGGATGAGGCCCAACGGCTTCACGAGACCGAGCACGGCGCCGAGCCCGCCCGCAGCAAGTGCGCCCGGACCGGCGATCACCGCCGGCCGCTCCGCGTCCTTGAACGCGTCGCTCACCGCCTTGGGCAGCTTGCCGAGCAGGCCAAGGTCGTTGCCGAGCCATTCGACCGGCAGGTCGAGCTCGGCCTCGGGACCGATGGCGAAAATCTTGCCGCCCTTGCGCGCGACCTTGCGGATGCGGGTCGCGATCAGCGGCGCTTCCCAGCGGATGTGGGAGCCGACCAGAAGCACGACGTCGGCGTCTTCGATACCGGCGATGGTCGAGTTGAACGCCACTGCGGCGAGCGAGCTGACATCATAATCGAGCCCGGTCTGGCGCCCCTCGATCAAGCTCGACCCCTGCCCCGCAAGCAGCGCCTTCGCCGCATACATCGTCTCGGCGTCGAGCAGGTCGCCAGCGACTGCCGCGACCTTTGCCCCGGCCTTTTTCAGCCGCTTGGCGAAGATGTCGAGCGCGTCCTTCCACGAAGCTTCGCGCAGCTTGCCTTTCTCGCGCACCCACGGCCGGTCGAGCCGGTTGCGGACCAAAGCATCGACATGGTGCCGCGTCTTGTCGTGGATCCACTCCTCATTCACGTCCTCGTTGACGCGCGGCAGGATGCGCATGACCTGGCGCTGGCGGACGTCGAAGCGGATATTGGAGCCGACCGCGTCCATCACGTCGATGCCCGGCACCCGGCGCAATTCCCACGAGCGCTGCTCGAACAATTGCGGCTTCTGCAGCAGCGCGCCGACCGGGCAGACGTCGGCGAGGTTGCCTGACAGCTCGCCCGATACGGTCCGCTCGAGGTAGGAGGTGATCTGGCTGTCCTCGCCACGGTACAGCATGCCGATCTCGTCCACGCCCGCGACTTCCGATGAGAAGCGGATGCACCGCGTGCACTGGATGCAGCGGTTCATCGACGTCTTGATGATCGGCCCGAAATATTTGTCGTCGACCGCCCGCTTATTCTCTTCGTAGCGGGTGCCGCTGCGGCCATAGGCCATCGCCTGGTCCTGCAGGTCGCATTCGCCGCCCTGGTCGCAGATCGGACAGTCGAGCGGGTGGTTGATGAGCAGGAACTCCATCACCCCTTCGCGCGCCTTTTTGACCATCGGCGTGTCGGTGCGGATCATCTGGCCGTCGGCGGCCGGCAGCGCGCAGCTCGCCTGCGGTTTGGGCGGCCCCGGCGCGACCTCGACTAGGCACATGCGGCAATTGCCGGCGATCGACAGCCGCTCGTGATAGCAGAAGCGCGGGATTTCCTTGCCGGCAAGCTCGCACGCCTGCAGCACGGTCGCGCCCTGCGGGACCTCCAGTTCAACGCCGTCGACGGTAACTTTCGGCATCAGCCCCCCGCAGCCCGGAAATTACGGAAGGCGGCAAGCGCGATGATCGAACGCAGTTCGGTCCCGCCGGCGCCGAGCTTCTTGCCCTTGAGGCAGGTATTGAGCGCCGGGGTCAGCCCGCGGAACGCCGCCGTCTCCTCCTTGGAACCGTAACCCGACGCCAGCAGCTGGGCGACGCCGCCGGCATTGGCCTGGACCGCGCACAGCGCCGCATTTTCGGTCACGTCCTTGCTGCCGACCGGCTTCTTCGGCGCCTTGCCGATCATCGTCGCGACCTGCTTGGGCGTATGCCCATATTCAAGCAGCTCTTCGGCCAGGATGCCGGCGAACACGCCGCCGCCGGCCGACGCGCCCTGGCAGCCGGCGGTCTTCTTCGCCAGCGCCTTCAACCCGTTATTATAGCCCGCGCCGCGGTAATCCTGGTCGAGCAAATAGGTGACATCCTTGGGAGCGCGTTGCGCCGCGCAATGGCCGTAAGCGTGCATTGCCGGAAGGTTCGCAGCCGTCCCCCAGGCGGCGGCCGACATCAGGGCTGCTCCAGAGGCAATGGTAATGGCGAAAAGCTTCATGACCCGTCCTCCTCTTCGGTGCCGGTACGCTCCGTCGTTCGTTCAATGGTGGTTACGCGCGGACCGCTGCGTTGCGCGGCAAGCAGCGCAACAGGGATCCCGGTGACGATCGCGATGATCAGGATGATTTGCGTCGTGGTCATTGCGCGGCAACCCTTGGGGTCGACGCAATGCGCCACGCCGCTAGCGCCAGCACCGCGCGCAGTGCCGGCTGGTTGAGCGTCAGCTTCGTATCCTTCTTCAGGCACTCGCCGAGCACCGGGGCGACCGCGCTCATTGCCGCCGTCTCGTCCTTGGTCGCCGGCTCGCTCTCAAGCAGCCGCGCGGTCGCTTGCGGCGCCTGCAGCGCGGTGCACAAAGCCATGGTCTCGACCGGGCTGCGGGCCTGGATCACGGCGCGCGCCGGGTCATAGGCCAACCGCTGGGGCAGGTCGGCGGACTTGACCTCGGACTTCAGCAGCGCTTCAGCCATGGCCCCGGCGACCAACACGCGGCTTGAGCCGAGCTGCCACCCACCGACGATGCAGCGCTCATGGCCCTTGGCCATCGCGCGCAGCTTCTTCTGGTAGTCGAGGCTGCGGAAATCCATCTCGAGCACCTGCTCGGCCGCGCCTCGCGGTGCCTCGCGGACGATGCACGCCCCGAAATCATGCACGGCACGGACTGCCAGATCGTCGGAGACATTGGCCGCCGCAGCGGTCCCCAACAGGACAATTGCACCGATCATTCCGCCGCCTCCAGCATGCGCTTGCCCGCGCGTTCGGCGATGCGCCGTTCGAGTTCCGGACGGAAGTGCCGGACCAGGCCCTGGATCGGCCACGCCGCCGCATCGCCCAGCGCGCAGATGGTGTGGCCCTCGACCTGCTTGGTGACGTCGATCAATTTGTCGATGTCGCCGACCTCGGCGTCGCCTTCGCGCAGCTTCTCCATCATCCGCCACATCCACCCGGTGCCCTCGCGGCACGGGGTGCACTGGCCGCAGCTCTCATGCTTGTAGAAATAACTGATGCGGCTGATCGCGCGGACGATATCGGTCGACTTGTCCATGACGATGACCGCCGCAGTGCCAAGGCCGCTGCCGAGCGCCTTCAACCCATCGAAGTCCATGGCCACGTCCATGATCTCGTGCGCCGGGACCAACGGCACCGACGATCCGCCCGGGATCACCGCGAGAAGGTTGTCCCAGCCGCCGCGGATGCCGCCGGCGTGGCGGTCGATCAGTTCGCGGAAACTGATCCCCATCGATTCCTCGACGACGCACGGGCAGTTCACATGGCCCGAAATCTGGAACAGCTTGGTTCCTTCATTCTTCGGGTTGCCGAAGCTCGCGAACCATTCGGGCGAGCGCCGCAAGATCGTCGGGACGACCGCGATGCTCTCGACATTGTTGACCGTGGTCGGGCAGCCGTAGAGCCCGGCCCCGGCCGGGAACGGCGGTTTCAGCCGCGGCTTACCCTGCTTGCCCTCGAGGCTTTCGAGCATCGCCATTTCTTCGCCGCAAATGTAGGCGCCGGCGCCGCGGTGGACGAACACGTCAAAGTCGAAGCCGGATCCACAGGCGTTCTTGCCCAGCAGGCCGGCTTCGTAAGCCTCCGCAACAGCGCGTTCCAAAGCCCTGGTTTCGACAATGAATTCGCCGCGGACGTAAATGTAGGCGGCGCGGCAGCGCATCGCCCAGCCGGCGATCAGTGCACCTTCGACCAATTTGTGCGGATCGTGGCGCAGGATTTCACGGTCCTTGCACGATCCGGGCTCGGACTCGTCGGCGTTGATGACCAGGAAGTTGGGTTTGCCGGGCTTCGGCTCCTTGGGCATGAAGCTCCATTTCATGCCGGTGGGGAAGCCGGCGCCGCCACGGCCGCGCAGCCCCGACGCCTTGACCGCGTCGATGATCGCGTCCTGGCCGATCTGCATTAGCTTCTTGGTATCGTCCCAGTCGCCGCGCTGTTGCGCCGCCTTCAGCCCCGCGTCCTGGAAGCCGTAGACGTTGGTAAAGATGCGGTCCTTGTCCGCCAGCGGCCCGGTATAGCCCATCAGTGCGCCGCCCCGTTCATCAGGAAATAGGCAACGGCGATGACGATCAGCGCGAGAATCCCGAACTTGATCAAGCCCTTGATGAACTTGAACGCGAGGAAGGCGAGCACCAGCGCGATGATGATGGCGACGATGGTCATTTGAGACGCTTGGTCCCGAATGCGTTCTGCGCGAACATCACGATCCCGATCGCCAGCGCGAGGATGATCGCGACCTTCAGGAGCTTCAGGAAAATCCCGAGCAGGATGATGCCGATGATCACGGCGATGACGATCCCGATCATTATGCGCCCTCCCCGGCCGGGCCAGCCCACTGTGGGCGATAGTCGTAATTGCGCTCGGCCATCTTCTTGAGCGTGGTCGGCCCGCCTTCGGGGCAACTCGTCTGGCGCTCGATCTGCGGGCCGATCTTGGGCTTCTTGCCCGCTGCCAGGGCATCGAGAATCGCACCCATGCTGGACTCGGTCAAATCCTCATAATTGTCGTCGTTGATCTGGACCATCGGCGCATTGGCGCAGGCGCCGAGGCACTCGACCTCGGTCAGCGTGAACAGCCCGTCCTCGGTCGTGTGGCCCTTCTTCAGCCCACGCGCCTTGCACGCCGCGAAGACGTCGTCCGAGCCCCTGAGCATGCACGGCGTCGTCCCGCACACCTGGACGTGGAATTTCCCGACCGGGGCCAGATTGAACATGGTGTAGAAGGTCGCGACCTCGAGCACCCGGACCGGCGCCATGTCGAGCGCCTCCGCGACATATTCCTGCACCGGGATCGGCAGCCAGCCCTGCGTCTGCGTCTCCGCTCCAACCTGCCGCTGAGCAAGGTCGAGCAGCGGAATCACCGCCGAGTGCTGCCGGCCGGGCGGATAGCGGGCGATGATGTCCTTGGCCGTCTTTGCGTTGGCCGCGGTCCAAGCGAAGCCCTCCCAGCGCGCGCGCTGTTCGGCGTTGTCGAGGATGGTGGATGCGCCGGCCATCAAGAGCGGGTCCTTTGTCCGCCGCCTACCCACAGGATGAGGAACGGAACGATGAGGTACATGAGCACCGGGATGACCCCGAGGCCGCCGAACATACTGATCGGCGTCTTGAAGATGTGCTGCAGAAGGAAATAATCGAACGCCAAGCCGATCAGGCCGACCAGTATCCCGCCGATAAGTGTGCCAACGACGCGCGGGTTCACCGGTCGCACTCCCCGAAGACGATGTCGATTGCGGAGAGCACCGAGGTCGTGTCGGCCAGCATGTGGCCCTTCATCATCATGTCCATTGCCTGGAGGTGGCTGAACGCGGTCGGCCGGATCTTGCAGCGGTACGGCTTGTTGGTGCCGTCCGCGACCAGATAGACGCCGAACTCGCCCTTCGGGCTTTCGGTCGCGACGTAAACCTCGCCCGCGGGCACGTGATAGCCTTCGGTATAGAGCTTGAAGTGATGGATCATCGCTTCCATCGACTGCTTCATCTCGGTGCGTGACGGCGGGAACACCTTACGATCGTTCGTCGCCACCGGGCCCTTGGGCATCTGGTCGAGGCACTGGCGCATGATCCGGGCCGACTGGCGGATTTCCTCGCAGCGGACCATGTAGCGGTCGTAGCAGTCGCTGTTGGTGCCGACCGGGATGTCGAAGTCCATCCGGTCATAGACTTCGTAGGGCTGCGACCGGCGGATATCCCACGGAATGCCCGCGGCGCGGATCATCGGGCCCGAGAAGCCCCACGCCAACGCATCCTCTTTCGACACGATGGCGATGTCGACATTGCGCTGCTTGAAGATCCGGTTGTCGGTAACCAGCGAAATCGCATCTTCGAATAGTTTCAGCCGGTTATCGAGAAAGTCTCCCAAATCCTCGAGGAACTTGTCGGTGAGGTCGTAGCGCACGCCGCCGGCGCGGAAGTAATTGGCGTGCATCCGCGCGCCCGAGGCCCGCTCGTAAAATTGCAGCGTGTCCTCGCGCACCTCGAACAGCCACAGGTTCGGGGTCATCGCCCCATTGTCCATGATATGGCTGCCGATCTGCAGCAGATGGTTGGAGATGCGGGTCAATTCCGCCATCAGCACGCGGATATATTGGGCGCGCAACGGCACCTCGAGCCCCATCAATTTCTCGATGGCCAGCACGAAGCTGTGCTCCATGCACATCGGCGAGCAATAATCGAGCCGGTCGAAGTAAGGCAGCGCCTGGGCGTAGGTCTTGTACTCGATCAATTTCTCGGTGCCGCGGTGGAGCAGCCCGATATGCGGGTCGACGCGCTCGACGATCTCACCGTCCAGCTCCATGATCAGCCGCAGCACCCCGTGCGCGGCCGGATGCTGGGGGCCGAAGTTGATCGTGTAGTTGCCGATCTTCTCGTCGCCCGGGTCGCGCGGATGGCCGAGGGGCTCCGTGCCCATGCTGACCTCGACCTTGCGTTTCTTCTTCGGCTTGGCCGCTGGCGCGTCGGCGCGCTCGGCGAACAAATCAGGCGTGCGGGTATCGGTCACTTGGCCTTGCCCCGCGGCTTCTTGCTGACTTCGCTCGCCGCCTTGGCCGCGCGCGGTTTGCGCGCTTCCCGCGTCGCGGCGGCGTTGGCCGGCTTGCCCGCGCCGGTATCGGCCGGTTTCTCGGTTGTCTTGGGTGTCGGCGGCGGTGCTGCCGGCGGGATCGCGGCCTTCTCGTCGCCCGGCAGCTTATATTCTTCCGGCCCGTCCCACGGCATCAGGAAATCGAACGTGCGGAAGTCCTGCGGCAGCTGCACGGGCTCATAGACCACGCGCTTCTCGGCCTCCGAATATCGGAGCTCGACATGGCCGGTCAGCGGGAAGTCCTTGCGCTGCGGATAGCCCTCGAACCCGTAATCGGTGAGAATCCGCCGAAGGTCCGGATTGCCGACAAAACCGACACCGTAGAGGTCGAACACTTCGCGCTCGAGCCAGCCGGCGACCGGCCACAGGCCCGTGACGCTCGGCACCGGCGTCTCTTCATCGGTCGCGACATGGACGCGGACGCGGTGGTTCCGGGTCAGCGACAGCAGGCAATAGACGATTTCGAAGCGCTCGGCGCGGTCCGGGAAATCGACCCCCGCGATCTCCATCAGCTGCTGATATTCGTGCTTGTCGCGCAGCTCGGTCAGCACCGCGACCAAATCGTCGCGATGAACGTCGAACGCCGTTTCGAGGCCCGGCCGCGGCTTGGCCTTGGCCAGCTTCGCCAGGGATGCGGGCGCATCGGAATAAGTGGGGACGTGCAGCGCGACGCTCACCGCTCGATCGTCCCCTCGCGGCGGATCTTCCGCTGCAGCTGGAGGATGCCGTAGAGCAACGCCTCGGCGGTCGGCGGACAGCCCGGGACATAGATGTCGACGGGCACGATCCGGTCGCAGCCGCGCACGACGCTGTAGCTATAGTGATAATAGCCGCCGCCATTGGCGCAGCTGCCCATCGAGATGACGTAGCGCGGCTCGCTCATCTGATCATAGAGGCGGCGGAGCGCGGGGGCCATCTTGTTGCACAGCGTGCCGGCGACGATCATCACGTCCGACTGGCGCGGGCTCGCGCGCGGCGCAGCGCCGAACCGTTCGAGGTCGTAGCGCGGCATGTTGACGTGGATCATCTCGACGCCGCAGCAGGCGAGGCCGAAGGTCATCCACCACAAAGAGCCGGTCCGCGCCCAGGTGAACAAATCCTCGGCGGTGGTGACCATGAAACCTTTTTCGTCGAGGTCGCGGCGCAGCTCCTCGAGCTTCTTGCGGTCGATATCGCCCGGAACCAGCCCGGCCAGCCGCGCCAGTTCCTCCTCGCTCGGCATCGGATCTTCGTTGGGGCGGAGCATCACTCCCATTCGAGCGCTCCCTTCTTCCACGCATAAGCGAGGCCGAGGCCAAGCTCGACGAGGAAGATGACCATCGCCGTCCAGCCGGTCCATTTGGTGAAGCTGAGGCTGACCGCCCACGGGAACAGGAACGCCGCCTCGAGATCGAACACGATGAACAGGATGGCGACGAGATAGAAGCGGACGTCGAATTCCGACCGGGCATCCTCGAACGCCGGGAAACCGCATTCATATTCGCTGAGCTTGACCGGGTCCGGCTGGTGCGAGCCGGTGAAGCGCGAGACGATCATCGGCAGGACCACGAACGCGGTCGACAAGCCGACCGCGATGATCAGGAACAGCAGGATCGGCAGGTAGCCGGCGGCAACGCTTGCCAAGGGGAAACTCCGGGGTTCGAAAACTGGCGGTTCTCTAGGACAGGCGGTTCACGCCCGCAACCACCCTCTCCCCTTGGCAGCGAGGGAATCAGTGGCCGCTGTGGGCCGCCATCATTTTATCGTGGACGGCCTTGAATTCGTCGAAGCTGACGATGCCGTCGCCATTGGCGTCGAACAGAGTGAAATGCGATCGCAGGGTCGATTCCGACGGCGGCTGGCCGTGCATCGCGGAGGCAGCTGCCGCTGCCGCCATCGCCTTATGCTCGTCGCCCATGCCTTCGTGGTAGGCGTGGATGACCGACGGGTCCGCGGCGTGCTTGACGAACTCGCTCAGCGAAATCGAGCCATTCTTGTCGCCGTCGACGGCCTGAAAGATCGTCTTCAGGTCCGGCTTCGCGTGAAGCGGAGCGGGTGAGACGGCAACCCACATCGCGACCGCGGCAGCGCCAAGCGCGGCAGCTGGCTTCCATAGGGTGATCAACATCGAACGAGCCTCCTTCGGTTTTTCCGCCAGATAGGCTTCGATCGAATGGCGAACGACGTCGCTGGCCGAACGTCCCTGAGTCCGCGCCTTGTCCATCAAGGCACTCTTGGTCTCGTGGGGAAGGCGAACCTCGAGGGTCTCGCTCTTCTTCGGCTTACGCGGTCGGGCCATCTTCTCCGCCTGGCGGCTGGGAGGAGGATCAGCCGCAACCGCACCATTGCCAAGACGATTCACGTCCGGATGCAAGCGAAATCGTGTCCGGACAGCGCCTTACTGGACGACGCAGTTCTTGCCGGTCGGAATGGCGAGGATTTGAGCGCCCGTCGTTCGCGCGGTCTCGCCCTTGCCGATCCGCTCCCAGCCAGAGTCTGAAACGACCAGCACCCTTTTTCCGTCGAACGCGATCTGCGTCGGGTCGGTCAGGGTCAGCCCTTCGACCAGCTCGTCGCGCTGGATACCGCCCGGCCGCAAGCGGATGCGCCAGATGCGCGCCGGTGCCGCGCCGCCATTGTAGATGCCGAGATAGGAGTCGCCGCAGCGGACTAGGCCGTCGATCCCGACCGACGGCTTGCCGTCCTGGCGCGGGAGCCAGGTGGTCGTGGTGGTCTTGAGATCGATCCGCCCGATCCCGCGCGGATAATCGGCGACGATCAGTTCGGTCCCCGACGGCGCCAGCGCCGTGCCCTGCGCGCTCTTGCCGTCGCCCGGGCGGTTGACGGCGCGCAGCCCGGTCCGTCGCGGATAGAGGCCCCACACGAGCCCGTTCTGGCTATCGCTGACGAAAATCCCGCTTTGCGTCGCCGAGACGTCGCCGGGATGAAAGGGCATGTTCGCCGGCGCCCAGCGCCCGCGCATTTTGCCGAGGCGGTTGATTGCGACCAGCGCCCCGCGTTCGCATTTGGCGATGCCGGCTACGTCCGGGCAATCGGCGGCGATCCACAGCAGCCCCCGCCCCCAATCGTAGGCCATCCCGAGCGGGTGCAGCCCAGGCGGCAGGGTCGCGATCGTCCGGCAGGTCCTCGTGCAGGCAAGCACCTGGCGGTCAAGCACGCTGGTCACGAAGATCGTCGAGCCGTCGGTCGCCACGCCTTCGACCAGCCGATGCTGCGGCGTGACGGTGACGACGGCCTGCGGCTGGGCGACGGCAGCAGCAGCTGCGATCGCCCACAGGCTCACCGTACGGCTCCGGCGACCAGTTTCTGCAGCTTGTTGTGGATGGCACTCGACCCGGCGAGATATTCGCCGCGCTCGAACGCCCGGTCAGCACCGCGATAATCGGTCACGAATCCTCCAGCCTCGCGGATCAGAAGTACGCCCGCCGCCGTATCCCATAGGTTGAGGCTGTCTTCCCAGAAACCGTCCATTCGACCAGCGGCCACCCAGGCCAGATCGAGGGCGGCGGAGCCGAAGCGGCGAATGCCGGCAACCTGCGATCCGACCGCGCCGTAGATCTTGGCCCAGCGTTCGACATCGCCGTGGCCGAGGAAGGGGATGCCGGTGCCGATCAGGCAGTCGCTCAAGTCGCGGCGCGCGGATACACGCAGTCGCGCGTCCTGAAGCCAGGCGCCGCGGCCTTTCTCGGCCCAGAAGCTTTCATCGGTCAGCGGCTGGTAGACGAGGCCGTGGCTGATCTCGGTCCCGCCGCCGGGCTTTTTCTCCTCGACGGCGATCGAAATGGCGAAGTGCGGCAGGCCATGGAGGAAGTTGGTCGTCCCATCGAGCGGGTCGACGATCCAGCGCGGCTTGTCGGGATTACCGGCGATCTCGCCGCCTTCTTCGAGCAATAGGCCCCAGTCGGGCCGCGCATTGCGCAATTCCTCGACGATCGCCGCTTCGGCGCGCTTGTCGGCCATCGTCACGAAGTCGGCCGGGCCCTTACGGCTGACCTGCAGCTGCGCGACCTCGCCGAAGTCGCGGCGGAGGCGCGGCGCCGCCTTGTGGGCGGCGCGCTGCATGACGGTGATAAGGCCGGAGTGAGATACCATCAGGATCAGTCCGCGCGGCGGACATATTCCCGGTTGTAGACATCGACCACGATCTTGGTCCCGGCGGTGATGTGCGGCGGGACCAGCACTTTCACGCCATTGTCGAGCACGGCCGGCTTGTAGGACGACGAAGCTGTCTGGCCCTTAACCACGGCGTCGGCTTCGACGATCGTTGCCTCAACCTGGTCGGGCAGCTGAACGCTGATCGGCTTCTCGTTGTAGAGCTCCATGACGACGTCCATGCCATCCTGGAGGAATTCGCCGGCATCGCCGAGCAGGTCGGCGGGAAGCGCGATCTGCTCATAATTGTCCTTGTCCATGAAAGTCAGCATGTCGCCGTCGTGGAACAGGAACTGGAAGTCCTTGGTGTCGAGGCGGACGCGCTCGACCGTCTCGGCGGAGCGGAAGCGGACGTTGGTTTTGCGGCCATCGATGAGGTTCTTCATTTCGACCTGCATGTAGGCGCCGCCCTTGCCCGGCTGGGTGTGCTGGATTTTCACCGCGCGCCAGATGCCGCCTTCATATTCGATGATGTTGCCGGGACGGATGTCCACGCCGCTGATCTTCATGATCGCCTACCTGCCAAGACTAAAGAAAGAGCCGCCGCGGCTGTCCGCGGTTCGGCGGCTCCCTAGCCGCTCCCCTATTTTCCGGCAAGCAGCGGGAAGGGATTGATCGGCGTGCCGTCCCACCAGCGCGCGCCCGGCGCCATCGAATTGACCGCGAAATGGAGGTGCGGGCCGGCGGCGCTGGCGTCGCCGGTATGCCCGACGCGGGCAATCACCTGCCCGCGTTTCAATTCCTGCCCTTCGTGGAGCCCCGGCGCGTAGGCGGAGAGATGCGCGTAATAATAGACCCAGCGGTGGTCGGCCGAACGTTCATAGATGGTCGTTCCGCCAAGCGCGCTGTTGAACAATTTCTCGACCGTGCCATCGCCCGCCGCGATCACCGGCGTACCCTCATTCGCCATGATGTCGATGGCATCGTGCCGGCGCCCCGAGCCGCGGGCTGCGGCATAGGTATCAACGAGCTGGCCGGGCTTGATCCCGACCACCGGCAACGCCAGCCCCGACGGGCCGACGATCACCTGCTGCGACACCTGAATCGGCGCGGCGTCGGGCGATTGCACCGCCACTACATTGCCGCTTCGCGCAACGTCGGGCTCCTTCCCCGGCACCGCATTGTAGAACCAGATCCAGAACGCGCTCACGATCACCGTCGTGAACACGAACGTGAACAAAGCTGTCGCGCCGATCCTTCCCATGCCGGAATGAACGACGAACGAAACAACTGTATCCCCGGGCTTGCGTAACGGCGGTGGAATGTTCCAGCTGTGCGCTTCGAACCGGAGGGGGCTGGCCGTGAAGACTCACTTTCTGTTGCTCACCGCGAGCGGGCTCATCGGCGTGCAGCCTGCGACAGCGCGTCCGCTTGCCGTCACCGACCTCAACAACCTCCGCAACGTTGCCAATCCAGCGATCGACCCGAGCGGTCAGTCGGTCGCCTACGAAGTCGGCACGGTGGACGCGAAGGCCGACAAGAATTTCACTCATATCTGGATGACCTCGTGGGACGGCGCTCGCACGGTCCAGCTCACCAACCGCGACAAAGAGAGCGAAAGCCTGCCGCGCTGGAGCCCCGACGGCCGCTACCTCGCATTCATCTCGTCCCGCACCGACAAGCACGACAACGACCAGCTGTGGCTGCTCGACCGCAGCGGCGGCGAAGGGCGCCGGATCACCAAGCTCGACGGCAGCGTCGTTGATTACGCCTGGTCCCCCAATGGCCAGTCTATCGCGCTGATCGTGCTCGATCCCGACCCCAATGTCGGGAACGGCGACGCCAAGGATGACGACGAGAAAGCCGACAAGCCAATCGTCATCAACCGCTTCCAGTTCAAGCGCGACATCGACGGCTATCTCACCGACCGCCGTGCGCGGTTGATGATGCTCGATGTCGCGACCGGCAAGGCGCGGCGATTGACGACGGGTGATTTCGACGAAGGCCTGCCCGCTTTCTCCCCCGACGGCAGCCGCGTCTCCTTCGTCAGCAACCGCGACAAGGACCCCGACCGCACCTACAACAACGATCTGTGGGTGGTTTCGACATCGGGTGAGGCGCAGACCCCGACGCGCCTCACCACCTTCCCGGGCGACGACAACAATCCGGACTACTCGAGCTATCCAGCGTGGAGCCCCGACGGCCGCAGCATCGCTTATGTCCAAGGCGGACCGGTGGAATTGTTCGCTTACGGCACGCGGCATCTGGCCGTCGTCCCCGCCGCCGGCGGCGACCCGCGCATCCTCACCGCCGCGCTCGATCGCAACGTTGGCAATCCGCGCTGGTCGGCGGACGGCAAATCGCTCAGCATCATCGTCGAGGATGACAAGGCGCAATGGCTGGGAAGCGTCGCCGCGGCGGGTGGCCCCGTCCGGCGCATCACTACCGGCCGCCCGGTGATCTCGGCTCATGACGATGCGCGGGGGCACGCCATCGTCCTCGCCGAGGATCCGGCGCACCCCGCCGAAGTCTATGCGCTTGACGGTCCGTCCCTGCGCCGACTGTCCCGCCAGAATGACGCCTGGCTGAAGGAGGTCCAACTGGTCCCGGTCGAGGACACCGTGACGCGCAGCAAGGACGGGACGGAGGTTCACGGCTTCCTGCTCAAGCCCCTGAACGGCTCCACTGGCCGGGTCCCGACGATCCTCCGCATTCACGGCGGGCCGCAGTCGCAATTCGATTATGGCTTCAGCTTCGAGTGGCAGCTGCTCGCTGCCAACGGTTATGCGGTGGTTGCGGCCAATCCGCGCGGCAGCACCGGCCGCGGGCAGGATTATGCCAAGGGCATTTACGCCGCCTGGGGCTCGGTCGACGTGCCCGACATCCTGTCGGTGGTGGACGATGCGGTCGCCCGCGGCATCGCCGATCCCAATCGGCTCGGCGTCGGCGGCTGGAGCTACGGCGGGATGCTGACCAATTACACGATTGCCAGCGACCCGCGCTTCAAGGCCGCGACCAGCGGCGCGAGCATCTCCAACATCCTCGCCGGCTACGGCACCGATCAATATATCCGCGACTATGAAATGGAGCTCGGCAAGCCGTGGGAACATCTCGATGTGTGGATGAAGAACTCCTACCCCTTCTACCACGTCGACAAGATCGTCACGCCCACGCTGTTCCTGGCCGGTGACAAGGACTTCAACGTGCCGCTGCAGAACAGCGAGCAGATGTATCAGGCACTGAAGAGCCGCGGCGTCGATTCCGAGCTGATCATCTACCCCGGCCAGTTCCACGGCATCCGGCGGCCGAGTTACCTGCGTGATCGGTACCAGCGCTATCTCGACTGGTATGCCAAATATCTGAAGTAGCTAGAGCGCCAGAACGGGGCCGAACGCGGCCGCAGCCGCAGCTGGGTCGTCCTTGGCCCACACCGCCTGGCACACCGCGATGAAGTCGGCGCCAGCGTCGACCAATGGCTTGGCATTGTCGGGCGTGATTCCGCCGATCGCGACACAGGGGATCTCGAACAGCGCCGACCACCAGCTGAGGATCGCCGGCTGCGGCCGGTAATGCGAGGGCTTGGTCGTCGTTTCATAAAAGGCGCCGAACGCGACATAGTCGGCGCCGGCCTCGCCCGCCTCCATCGCGAAATGCCGGCTGTCGTGGCAGGTCTTGCCGATCTGCGCCAGCGGACCGAGCAGCGCCCGCGCCTCGCGGATGTCGCCGTCGCTCTGCCCGAGGTGGACGCCGTCGGCACCCAGCCGCTTGGCCAGCCCCATGCTGTCGTTGACGATGAACGCCACGTTCGCGTCGGCGCAGATGCGCTGCAGCGGTTCGGCGAGCCGCGCCAGCTGATGCTCGTCTACGTCCTTCACCCGCAGCTGGAACGCCGTCGCCACGCCCGGTCCGACCGCGGCCTTCAGCCGGTCGGGGAAGTCGCCGCCGACCTCCTGCGGGCTGATCAGGTAGAGTTGCGCGGGCGCCGTCCGCTTGGGCGGCGGGAAATCGGCCGGGTTGAATTCGTCGGTGACGGTTTGATCGCGATTCATCGCGCGCTCATTAGCTGTGCTACAGTCTGCGTCCAATGCGCTACGCACTCTTCGCTTCGCTCCTGCTCGGCACC
>Ga0268265_10001933_pt1 | contig 16442 bp, 14 predicted proteins | sample KBSSwiS52_FD_190355 | JGI IMG/M metagenome (GOLD analysis project Ga0268265, IMG submission 190355) | Switchgrass rhizosphere microbial communities from Kellogg Biological Station, Michigan, USA - KBS Switchgrass S5-2 (SPAdes) (version 2) | ecosystem: Host-associated > Plants > Roots >... | reverse complement strand
CCGCGGCTACGAGCTGATCCTCACCCTGCCCGAGGGGATGAGCCGCGAGCGGGCGAAGCTGCTGCGGGCCTACGGGGCTGAAGTGCGGGAGACGCCGTCGCTGGGCGGGATGAACGAGGCGGTGGCGCTGGCCGAGGAGATCCGCGAGCAGCGCAAGGCGTTCATGCCGATGCAGTTCTCCAATCCCGCCAACGCCGATGTGCACCAGCGCACCACCGCCGAGGAGATCTGGGCCGACACCGACGGCGAGGTCGGCGCCTTCGTCGCCGGGGTCGGGACCGGGGGGACGATCACGGGAGTGGGGCGGATGCTGAAGGAACGCGCGCCGGCGGCGCTGGTGGTCGCGGTCGAGCCGGCGAGCTCGCCGGTGCTGTCCGGCGGCCCGCCCGGCCCGCATAAAATCCAGGGGATCGGCGCCGGCTTCGTGCCCGAGGTGCTCGACCGCTCGGTCGTCGACGAGGTGCTGTCGGTCGGCGACGAGGATGCCTTGGAGATGGCGCGACTGCTGGCGAAAGAGGAGGGGATCCTGGCCGGGATCTCGGCTGGCGCCAACGTCTGGGCGGCGCTCGAGGTCGCGGCGCGGCCCGAGCTGGCCGGCAAGCGGGTGGTCACCGTCGTCTGCGACTCGGGCGAGCGCTATATGTCCCTACCCTTTTTCTCACCATGAGTCGCTGGAGGAAAGTGGTCCGCGAGGTACGCGCCGACGTCGCCGCTGCCCGCCAGCGCGACCCCGCCGCCCAGGACGTCTCGAGCTTCGAGATCCTGACCAGCTGGGCCGGGGTGCAGGCGCTGCTCGCCCATCGCGCCGCTCACGCGCTGCAGGAGGCGGGGGTACCGCTGCTGCCGCGCACGATCGCCTACCTCACCCGCTCGGTCACCGGGGTCGAGATCCACCCCGCCGCCCAGATCGGCGAGTCGTTCTTCATCGACCACGGCTCCGGCGTGGTGATCGGCGAGACCGCGGTGATCGGCGACTACGTCACCCTCTACCAGGGGGTCACCCTGGGCGGCACCGGCTTCCAGCGCGGCAAGCGCCACCCGACGCTCGGCGACAACGTCACCGTCGGCTCCGGCGCCAAGCTCCTCGGTCCGATCGCGGTCGGCGACGGCGCCAAGATCGGCGCCAACACGGTCGTCGTCGAGGACGTGCCGCCGCGGGCGACCGTGGTCGGCAACCCCGGGCACCCGGTGCGGGTCGAAGGCCGCCGGCCCGAAGGCCCCGACGCCGACTGGATCCACCTGCCGGACCCGATCGCCGAGGCGATCAAGGCGCTCTCGGAGCGGATCGCCGAGCTCGAGCGGCGGCTCAGCGAGCTCGACGGCCACGACAACGGCGACGCTCCACCGGCCGAGATCCAGCCGCGCAAAGGGCGCTCCTCGGCCGGCGGCTGACCAGCCGCCGCCGTGTCTATGCTCGGGAGCCGATGCTTCAGAGCGAGTTCGAGCTCCCTCCCGAGGGCGAGCAGCCGTCCCACGGCGCACCGACCGAGCCCGGCGCAGACCGCGTCGAGCGGCTGCTGGCCGGCCTGAACCCGCCGCAGCGCGAGGCTGTCGTCCACACCGAGGGCGCGCTGCTGGTCCTGGCCGGCGCCGGCTCGGGCAAGACCCGCGTCCTCACCCACCGGATCGCCTACCTGCTGGCGACCGGCGAAGCCCGCCCTGGGGAGATCCTGGCGATCACCTTCACCAACAAAGCGGCGGCCGAGATGCGCGAGCGGGTCGGCGGCCTGGTCGGCCGCTCGGTGCGGGCGATGTGGGTGACGACCTTTCACTCGGCCTGCGCCCGGATGCTGCGCGCCGACGCCGAGAAGCTCGGCTACTCGCGCAGCTTCACGATCTACGACCAGGCCGACTCGATGCGGATGCTCAAACGCTGCCTCACCGAGCTCGGCGTCGACCCCAAGCGCTACCCGCCGCGCGCGGTCCAGAACAAGATCTCCGGCGCCAAGAACCAGCTCGTCGACCCCACCGCCTATGGCGAAATGCAGGTCGGCGGCTTCGAGGAGGTCGTCGCCGAGGCCTTCCCGCTCTACGAGAAACGGATGCTCGAAGCCAACGCGATGGACTTCGACGACCTGCTGGTCCGCACGGTCAACGCGCTGGAGCTGTTCGAGGAAGTGCGAGAGCGCTGGCGCGGCACTTTCCGCCACGTGCTCGTCGACGAGTACCAGGACACCAACCACGCCCAGTACCGGCTGCTGCAGCTGCTCGCCGCCGAGCACGGCAACCTGATGGTGGTCGGTGACGAGGACCAGTCGATCTACGGCTTCCGCCACGCCGACATCCGCAACATCCTCGACTTCGAGCACGACTTCCCCGAGGCGGCGCTGGTCAAGCTCGAGCAGAACTACCGCTCGACCCAGACGATCCTCTCGGCCGCCAACGCGGTGGTCGAGCGCAACCGCCAGCGACGCCCGAAGGAGCTCTGGACCGAGGAGGCGGGCGGCGAGCCGGTGCAGCTGAACGAGCTCGGCGACGAGCACGAGGAGGCGCGCTGGGTGGCCGGTGAGATCGAACGGCTGGCCGAGGAGGAGGGGCTGAAGCGCTCCGACGTCGCGATCTTCTATCGGACCAACGCGATGAGCCGAGTGCTCGAGGACACGCTCAACCGCTACGACGTCTCCTACCAGGTGATCGGCGGCACCAAGTTCTACGAGCGGGCCGAGATCAAGGACGCGGTCGCCTACCTCAGCCTGCTGCTCAACCCGGCCGACCAGGTCTCCTTCTCGCGAATCGTCAACTCGCCGCGGCGGGGGATCGGCAACACCACCCAGGGCCGGCTCGTCTCCCACGCGAACACCACCGGGCTGCCGATCTGGGAGGTGATCGAACGGGTCGAGGAGGTCCCGGGGCTGAGCGGGGCCGCAATCAAGTCGGTCGGCCGCTTCTACGAGACGATGGAGACGCTGCGCGACCGGGTCGAGGACTCGAGCGTCGCCCAGCTCCTCGAGCGGGTGCTGAACGAGACCGGCTACCTCGAGGCGCTCGCCGCCGAGCGCACGGTCGAAGCCGAAGGCCGGGCCGAGAACCTCGAGGCGCTGGTCGCCGGCGCCGCCGAGTTCGACCTCGAGCGCGAACGCGAGGGAGAGAGCGAGGTCACCCCGCTGGAGGAGTACCTGCAGCAGATCTCGCTCTACACCGACCAGGACGCGCTCGAAGGCGCCGCCGAGGAACTGGTGACGCTGATGACGCTGCACAACGCCAAGGGGCTCGAGTACGACACGGTCTTCGTCGTCGGCTGCGAGGACGGCGCCTTCCCGCACATGCGGGCGCTCGAAGAGGGGGCCGAAGAAGAGGAGCGGCGGCTCTGCTACGTCGCGATCACCCGCGCCGAGCGCCGCCTCTACATGACCTGGGCGCGCGAGCGCCGGCTGTTCGGACGGGCTGAGCGCAACATGCCCTCGCGCTTCATCGATGAGCTGCCGCCGGAGCTGACCGAGCGCCACGGCGGGCCGCCGGCCGGGCTGACCAGTTGGGACTCGAACTTCGCCGGCACCACCCCGGCCGAACCGCTCGACCCGGGGCCGGCGCTCGAGATGCAGACCGGCGACGACGTCGTCCACGCCAGCTTCGGCGACGGCGTCGTGACCGGGGTCGAGCCGGGCGGAGTGATCATCGTCCGCTTCTCCGGCGACGGCAGCGAGCGCAAGCTGATGGCCGACTACGCCCCGATCCGCAAGCGCTAGCCGATGGCGGCGCGGGTGATCGACGGCAAAGCGGTCGCCGCGACGGTCCGCGAGCGGGTCAAGGCCGACGTCGCGGCCTACGCCGAGGAGGCGGGGCGGACGCCGCTCTTGGCGACGGTCCTGGTCGGCGACGACCCGGCCTCGCAGATCTACATCCGCAAAAAGGGCGAAGCCTGCGAAGAGGTCGGGATGCGCTCGGTCCACCACGGGCTCGAGGCGTCGACCGGCGAAGCCGACCTGCTGGCGCTGATCCGCGAGCTCGGCGAGGACGAGGACGTCGACGGCATCCTCTGCCAGCTGCCGGTCCCCGCCCAGATCGACGAGAACGCGGTGGTGGCGGCGATCGACCCGGCCAAGGACGTCGACGGCCTCACCCCCTGGAACGCCGGCCTGCTCGCCCACGGCGAGCCCGGGCTGGTGCCCTGCACGCCGAACGGGGTGATGGAGCTGCTCGCCCACGAGGGGATCGAGCTGGAAGGCGCCGAGGCGGTGGTGGTCGGCCGCTCGAAGCTGGTCGGCGTGCCGGTCGCGCGGCTCTTGCTGATGGCCAATGCGACCGTCACCACCTGCCACTCGCGGACCCGCGACCTCGACGCGGTCTGCCGCCGCGCCGACGTCCTCGTCGCCGCGGTCGGGGTGCCGCGCCTGCTCGGCGCCGGGGCGGTGAAGCCAGGCGCGGTGGTGATCGACGTCGGCGTCAACCGGCTCGAGGACGGGCTCGCCGGCGACGTCGACTACGAGGCCGCGGCCGAGGTTGCCGCGGCGATCACGCCGGTCCCCGGCGGGGTCGGCCCGATGACGATCGCGATGTTGCTCGTCAACACGCTGCAAGCCGCACGCACGCGCACGCCCAGCGCCTAGGAGAGTTGTCCAGAACGGCGAATTTGGCCTCCTGGTCCCGGTGTAAGGTCGGCCCCGACCTAGGGAGTTCTCGCACGCCACGCGGTGGAAAGGGAGCAATGGACCTGGACAAGCTGAGCCAAGGGGAGAAGATCGCCGGGGCTTCGTCGATCCTCCTCTTCATCTTCATGTTCTTCGACTGGTTCGATGCCGAATTGAGCGGTGCCGGGCGCTCGATCAGCGAAGGGGTCAGCGCCTGGGACGCCCTCGATGCGATCCCGGTGATCCTGCTCGTAGCGGCGATCATCGCGGCCCTGGTCGTCGCCAGCATCCGTTTGCTGGACTCCCCGCTCGAGCCGTCGTTCTCGCCCAACGTGATCGTCTCGATCCTCGGCGCTATTGCCTTCATCCTGATCCTGATCGAAATCATCGACCCGCCCGGCGGCAGTGGTTCCGGCCCCGGCTTCTCCTTCGACGTCAGCCCAACCTTCTGGATCTTCCTCGCCCTCGTCTCCGCCGCCGGCATCGCCTATGGCGGCTACAAAGCGATGCAGGAAGAAGGGGCGAGCTTCGGCGACATCGGCGACCGGTTCTCGGGCGGCCGCGGATCTGGCGGCGGTGATGCGTCGGGCGGCGACCCGAGCACTCCGCCACCGCCGCCCACTCCGCCGGCCAGCCAAACTCCTCCGCCACCGCCGCCCCCTCCGAGCTCGCCACCGCCGCAGAGCTAGCTGGCCGGCCCGGAACGGGATGACCAAAGTCACGACTGAGCTCGACGCCCGCTTCAGCGCCCCGGCCGCGGAGGCGACCTCCTGGGAGGAGGCCGAGCGGGCGTTGGAGGCCGCGCAGCTGTTCTGGATCACCACCGTCCGCCGCGACGGCCGCCCGCACGTGACGCCGCTGGTAGCCGTATGGAGTGATGGTGCGTTGCACTTCTGCACGGGGCCGGAGGAGCAGAAGGCGGTCAATCTGACGGACAACACCAAGGTGGCCCTCGTCACTGGTTGCAACGACTGGGAGAAGGGTCTCGACCTCGTCGTCGAGGGCGAGGCCGAGCGAGTCACCGACAAAGCCCGCCTGGCCGTGCTCGCCGCAGCTTGGGAAGGCAAGTGGGACGGTCAGTGGAAGTTCCGGCCGGTCGCTGAGGGCTTCGAGCACGACGAGAGCGAGGGCATCGCCCTCGTCTTCGCGGTGCGGCCCACCAAGGTCCTCGCCTTCGGCAAGGGCCCGTTCAGCCACACTCGGCACCTCTTCTCCGCTGCCTCCGGCTAGCGGCTATGTCGCCCGCTCGGCGATGCCGCGGGAGACCTGCTTGGCGAAGGCGATGATCGTCATCATCGGGTTGACGCCGACCGAGGTGGGGAAGAGGCTGGCATCGGCGACGTAGAGCGCCTCGGTGCCGTGCAGTGAACCGTCGGCGGCACAGGCGCCCTCGCCCGGCGCCCCGATCCGTGCAGTCCCCATCGGGTGGAAGGCCTCGAGCCGCAACTCCTGCGGCTTGAAGCGGGTCGCCTCGAACCCGGCCAGGTTGCCGGGCTTCAGCGTCCCGACCCTCGGGATGTTCGGGTAGACCTCGCTGGCGCCGGCTGCGAAGTGGACCTCGGCGGCGCGGGCGATGCCGAAGGCGAGGCGGTCGGCGTCCTCGCGGGTCAGCTTGTAGCTGGCGCGGATCGCACCTTCGGCGCCGAGTCCGACGCGCCCGGCCGAGCGGTCGGAGAGGTGCACCCCGATCGAGCCGACGTGGCCGAAGTCGAGCATCGCCCGCTGGTGGTCGACGCCGGCGCCGAGCAGCCAGGCGCCGCCGAAGGCGAGCGGCGTGAACGTCGCCTCGAGCAGGATCCCCTGCTCCTCCCACTGGTCGACGTAATAGCTCTGCATGACGCCGTCCCAGCCGCGCACCTCCTCCTCGTAGCGGGCGCCGACCCAGCAGGCGGGGTGGATGTGGAGGTTTCGGCCGACCGCGCCGCCGCCGAGCCCGGAGCGCTGCAGCAGCTCCGGGGTGCCGAAGGCGCCGCCGGCGACGACCACAGCGCGCCGCGCCCGCACCGTGAAGTCGCGCGCCGGCCGCCCGTTCGGCGCCACCCGCGCCGAGACGCCGACCGCGCGGCCGCCCTCGACCAGCAGCCGCTGCGCCTCGACTCCGGCTCGCAGACGCGCGCCGGCGGCGACCGCCCGCGGCAGGTAGCTGACGTGCATCCCGCGCTTGGCGTCGATCTCGCAGCCGAACGGGCAGGAGCTGCACTGCACGCAGCTGCCGGCGTTGCGGGAGATCGGGCCGCCGCTGGCGCCGAGCTCGGCCGCTCCCTCCATCGCCAGCTGGCCGTTGCGCCCCATCCGCTCGGGATCGAGCGGGGTGACGTGCAGCGTGTTCTCGGCCTCGGCGTAGTCGGCGGCGAGGTCGAGCGCCCACTCGACGCCGTGCTCGGCGCGCCAGCGCTCGAGCACCTCGCGCGGCGCCCGGAAGCAGGTGCCCGAGTTGATCACCGTGGTGCCGCCGACCACTTTCGCCACCGGCACCGGGATCGGCGGTTTGCCGGCGGCGATCGTCAGACCGGCGTCGCGGTAGAGCGCGGCGATCGCCTCGAGGTGGTCGCTGGGGTAGCTGTCGCGGTCGTAGTGGCGGCCGGCCTCGAGCACGAGGACGTCGAGTCCCGCCTCTGCCAGCTCCGCCGCGGCGACCGCGCCGCCCGCCCCCGAGCCGATCACCAGCACGTCGCATTCCTCCCCTTCGCCGCGCGGCTCGGTCTCGCCGAGGCTGCCGGCCGGCTCCGGCAGGGTGCCGTCGGCGAGCCCGCAGCTGACCTTGAAGCCGATCCGCGCCTGGACCGGCGCCGTCACCGCGTAGCCGAGCGTTGCCAGGATCTTCGCCATCAGCAGCAGGTCGTGGTGGAGGCCGAGCCGCGACCGCTCGAGCTTTCGCAGGAAGTCCTCGGCCTGCTCGGGCGAGAGCCGGCTGAAGCGCCAGGGGAAGGGGAGCCACTCGAAGACCCGCAGCCCGAGCCGCATCTGGTTCCGCACGCTGGGCGCGGTCGAGCGCAGGAACTCGGCGACCGGGCCGGAGACCTCGACGTCGCGCTCAGCCGCGGGCAGGCCCTCGATGCCCGGCGCCATCGCCGCGCAGATCGCGCTCAGGGTGCGCTGCTCGGCGGTCGCGAGCCCCGGCGCGCGCCGTCAGCCCGGCTCGACCGGCCGGCCGATCCGCCCCGCCAGGACCCAGAGCCAGAGCGAGAGCATCGCGAGGAAGCCGTCGACGAGGAAGTTCAAGAGGAGAATGAAGAACGGTTCGTCGATGACGAAGAAGGCGAGCGTCGCCAGTGAGGAGGCGGTCTTGCCGGCGGCGAGGACGAGCAGCAGCGGCCGGTAGCGGACGACGTCGGCCTGGACGACGAGGCAGATTCCGGCGATCACCACCATGTAGGCGAAGGCCAGCGCCAACCAGAACTGCTGGTCGGTGTGGGCGGCGCGGGTGTCGTTGCCGAACCATTCGCCGACGTCGGAGATCACGTCGAGGACGCCGCTCGGCACCGCGATGAAGAGGATCCCGACCAGCGCGAAGGTGGCCGCGAGGAGACGCAGGTTGAGAACGACGAATCTCTCGGCCCCCGGACCCTGCATCCCGCGGAGACAATACTGGCTGGACGGCCAGTTCCGCCACCGCCCTAGAATCGGGGCCGTGATCGACCGCGACCAGGTCCTGCACGTCGCCCGCCTCGCCCGCCTGCGCCTCGCCGAGGAGGAGGTCGAGACGATGGTCGGCGAGCTCTCCGGGATCCTCGAGCACGTCGACCGGATCGGCCAGCTCGACCTCGACGGGGTCGAGCCGACCAGCCACGTCGTCGCCCTCGAGAACGTCTGGCGCGAGGACGAGCCGACCCCCAGCCTGCCCCGCGAGGCCGCCCTCGCCAACGCGCCCGACCCGCAGGACGGCGCCTTCCGCGCCCCCTCGCCGCAGGCCGAGTGATGGCGGACCCGCTGGAGTTGACCGTCGCCGAGGCGGCGGCGGAGATTGCCGCGACCGAGCTCTCGGCGGCCGAGTACTTCGCCGCCTGGCGCCGGGCCGCGGCCGGCGACGAACTGAACGCCTACCTCTGGACGGCCCCCGAGCCGAACGGCGAGCACGAGCATCTCGAGGGCTCGCTCGGCGGCGTCCCGATCGCCGTCAAGGACATCTTCGTCACCCGGGGCGTGCCGACCACCGCCGGCTCGCGGATCCTCGAGGGCTACCTGCCGCCCTACACCGCGACCGCGGTCCGACGCCTGCGCGAGGCCGGCGGCCGCGTGCTCGGCAAGACCAACATGGACGAGTTCGCGATGGGCTCCTCGAACGAGAACTCCGCCTACGGGCCGGTGCTCAACCCGTGGGACCGCGGCCGGGTCCCCGGCGGATCCTCCGGCGGTTCGGCGGCGGCGGTTGCCGGCGGCCTCGCCCCGGCGGCGCTCGGCACCGACACCGGCGGCTCGATCCGCCAGCCCGCCTCACTCTGCGGGATCGTCGGCCTGAAGCCGACCTACGGCGCGATCTCGCGCTACGGGATGATCGCCTTCGCCTCCTCGCTCGACCAGTGCGGGCCGCTGACCCGCGACGTCACCGACGCCGCGCTGGTGCTGGCGGCGCTGCAGGGGCGGGACGCCTGCGATTCGACCTCGGTCGGGATCGAGGCGGGGGTGGTGGCGCCCAGCCGCGAGGACCTCTCCGGACTGCGCTTCGGCGTGCCGCAGCTCGCCGAGGAGGGAGTCGAGGCCGGCGTCCGCGAGGTCTTCGAGGCGACGCTGAAGCGGATCGAGGGGCTCGGCGGCGAGATCGCCGAGATCGAGCTGCCCAACTCGGAGCTCGGCATCTCCGCCTACTACGTGCTCGCCCCGGCCGAGGCCTCCTCGAACCTCGCCCGCTACGACGGCGTCCGCTACGGGGTTCGGCGCGGCGGCGACGGCGACCTGCTCGAGATGTACGAGTCGACCCGGGCCGAGGGCTTCGGCGCCGAGGTGAAGCGGCGGATCATGCTCGGCACCTACGCGCTCTCCTCCGGCTACTACGAGGCCTACTACGGGCAGGCGCAGAAGGTGCGGACGCGAATCGCCGAGGACTTCGACAACGCCTTCGCCGCGGTCGACTTCGTCGTCACCCCGACCTCGCCCTCGGTCGCCTTCGAGCTCGGCGCCAAGACGGCTGATCCCTTGGCGATGTACCTGAATGATTTCTTCACCGTGCCGATGAGCCTCGCCGGGATCCCGGCGATCTCGATCCCGGCCGGCCTGGCGGTGCCCGATGGCGGCGGCGCCGAGCTGCCGGTCGGCTTCCAGATCGCCGCCCCGGCTTTTGCCGAGCAGAAGCTGCTCGAGGCGGCGTTCGCGCTGGAGACGGCGATCGGCTTCAACCGCGAGCACGCCGCTTCGATCCCCTGGAAGGGAGCGAACCGTGGCTGAGCTGGAGGCGGTGATCGGGCTCGAGATCCACGTCCAGCTGGCGACGCGGACGAAGATGTTCTGCGGCTGTGAGCTCTCCTTCGGCGACGAGCCCAACACCCACACCTGCCCGGTCTGCCTCGCCCACCCGGGCTCGCTGCCGGTCCCCAACGAGAAGGCGATCCGCTACGCGTTGCAGATCGGCACCGCACTGGAGTGCGAGATCGCGCCGCGCTCGATCTTCCACCGCAAGAACTACTTCTATCCCGACAACCCGAAGGCCTACCAGATCAGCCAGTACGACATCCCGATCTGCGGGGCGGGGAAGCTCGGCGAGGTTCGGATCACCCGCGCCCACCTCGAGGAGGACGCGGCGAAGACGATCCACGTCGGCTCCTCGGGCCGGATTCACGGCTCGGCCGCCTCGCTGGTCGACTTCAACCGAGCCGGGACGCCGCTGGTCGAGATCGTCACCGAGCCCGACCTGCGCGGCGCCGCGGAAGCGGCCGAGTGGGCGCGCCTGCTGCGCGAGACGGTCCGCCAGCTCGGCGTTTCCGACGTCAACATGGAGGAGGGGAGCCTGCGGGTCGACGCCAACGTCTCGGTCCGGCCGGCCGGCTCAGAGACTCTCGGAACCAAGACCGAGCTGAAGAACATGAACAGCTTCCGCTTCCTGCAGCGGGGGATCGAAGCCGAGTTCGAGCGCCAGCGGGCGCTGGTCGAAGCGGGGGGGACGGTCGAACAGGAGACGCTCCATTTCGACCCGGTCAGCGGCAGCCTCACCTCGCTGCGCTCGAAGGAGGAAGAGCACGACTACCGCTACTTCCCCGAGCCCGATCTGGTTCCGATCGTGCCGAGCGAGGCGATGCTGCGCGAGGCCCGCGAGGCGCTGCCGGAGCTGCCGGCGGCGCGGATCGAGCGCTACCTGGGGATGGGTCTGGCGCACGACGTCGCCGCGACCCTGGCCGGCGACCCGCAGACCGCCGAGTACTTCGAGCAGGTGGTCGGCGAAGCCGAGGTGGTCGAGCCACGCGTTGTCGCCAACTGGGTGACGGGCGAGTTGGCCGGCGAGCTGCGCGCGGTCGACGGCGGCTCGGCGGCCGAGTCGAAGGTGACTCCAGCGGCACTGGCGGCGCTGGTGCGGATGGTTGCCACGAAGCAGATCTCCCACGGCAGCGGCAAGACCGTGCTGGCGGCGCTGATCGCTGAGGGTGGAGAGCCGCAGGCGATCGTCGAGCGCGAGGGCCTGGCCCAGATGGCGGCCGGCGACGACGGCGAGCTGGCCGGCATCGTCGCCGCCGTCATCGAGGCCGACCCCGCCGCCGCCGAGCAGGTCCGCGCCGGCAACGGCAAGGCGATCGGCGCCCTGGTCGGTGCCGTGATGCGCGAGACCAAGGGCCGTGCCGACGGCGGCGAAGTCAACCGCCTCCTGCGCGAACAGCTCGGCGTCTGACGCGCTGCAAGGGTTGCACCCCCTACAGGGGGTAAAAGTGCGGCTTGGCACTTTGTAACAGGTTGTTACAAAGTGCTAGGTTGGGGCCATGGCTTGGAACGTGGTCATAGCGGGCGGTGGGTTCGGCGGCGCGGCGGCGGCGCGGGAGCTGGAGCGCTTGATGCCGAAGCAGTCGGCGCGGCTGACCCTCGTCAACGAGACCAACTTCTCGCTCTACACGCCGTTTCTGCCGGAGGCGGCGGCGGGAACGCTGGAGCCGCGGCACGTGGTGACGCCGCTGCGCGAACTACTGAACCGGACCTACCTGCGGCTGGGCCAGATCGTCGGCCACGATCCGGAGGCCAAGACCCTGCAACTGCAGAAGAAGTTCGGCGGCACCGAGGAGATGGGCTACGACCAGTTGCTGCTGGCGCTTGGCTCGGTCTCGCGGACGCTGCCGGTGCCGGGGCTGGCCGAGCACGCGGTCGGCTTCAAGGACCTCGCCGACGCGATCTACCTGCGCAACCACGTGGTCGAGACTCTCGAGGAAGCGAACGCGACCGAGGACCCGGCGCGGCGCGAACGGCTACTGACCTACGTCTTCGTCGGCGGCGGCTACGCCGGCCTCGAGGCGCTGGCCGAGCTGCAGGATTTCGCCGCCGACGCGATGGACTCCTACCCGCGCGCCCGCCTGCACGGGATGCGCTGGGTGCTGGTCGAGGCAGCCGACCGGGTGTTGCCGGAGATCGACCAGCAGCTCGCCGACTACGCGCTGCGCGAGCTGCGCGGCCGCGGCATCGACATCCGCCTCAAGACGACGCTGGAGGAGGTGACGGCCGAGACCGCGCGGCTTTCGAGCGGCGAGGTGCTGCCGACCGAAACCGTCGTCTGGACCGCCGGCGTCTCGCCGCAGCCGATCCTCAAAGAGCTGAACCTGCCGCTCGACGAGCGCGGCCGGGTGCCGGTCGACTCCTACCTGCGGGTCGAGGGGCTCGACTCGGTCTGGGCGATCGGCGACTGCGCTGCCGCTCCCGATCCGCGCGGAGGAACCTGCCCACCGACCGCCCAGCACGCGGTCCGCCAGGGCCCGGTCGCCGCCCGCAACATCGCCGCCGAGCTGGGGATCGGGACGCCGGCCCCGTTCGACTTCAAGAGCTACGCCTCGTTCGTCAACCTCGGTCGCTACAAGGCGGTCGGCCGGATCGGCGACCGCACCTTCCGCGGTTTTCCCGCCTGGTGGCTCGCCCGCAGCTACCACATGAGCCAGATCCCGGGCACCGCTCGCAAGGTCCGCGCCGTCCTCGACTGGTCCGCCGGCCTGCCGTTCCGCCGCGACATCTCCGAGGTCGGCACGATCGGCCACCCGAAGCGGCTCGGTTAGGGCGTCACCACCAGGGTCCGTTCCATGCCGAGTTCGGCGTGGTCGGCGAGGCTGCAGTAGAGGCGGTATTCGCCCGCTTCGAGCACCGCGCTGGCGCGGGCGTGGCCGCTGCTCCCGGTCGGCGAGACTTCGAGCACGGTCGCGTGGGTCGCGAGCGATTCGAGGTGGAGGTCATGGGCGTCTTCGCCGCGGTTGATCATTTCGATCGTGTCGGCGCCGGCCTGCAGTTCGAAGCTCGGCTTGGTCGGCGTGAAGCCGAACTCGTAGGCCTGGGCGCCGAGGAAGTGCGGGTTGCTGAGGTCTTCGGGCGAGAAGACCGGCGGTGCCGGTGGCGTCGGAGCAGGGACCGGATCCGGGGTTGGCGCGGACGGCACGGCCGCCGTCGGTGCCGGCGTCGCCGCGCCCGGGACCGCGACGCAGCTCCACCGCACCCGCTTGCGCACCACCTTGACCCGCTTGCCGTGCCGTTTCACGTGCTTCACCACCCGCACCTTGTGTGGGCGCCATTCGCATTCCGCGGCAGTCGCACCGCCTCCGAGCGGCCCCGGCGCGGCGCCGAGTACCAACACGGCGAGCGCGAACAGCGCTGCGCCCGCGACCGGCGGGCCGGCGGTGCGCCTCATCTCACGCTTTCACCAGCGTCGGCCGGGCGAAGCCGGCGGCGCCCGGGATGATCGGTCCCGCGTCCTGCCCCAGCCACTGCTCGAGCAGCGAGCAGTACATGCCGCGGAAGTCGCTCGTCACCCGCAGATTGTCGTTCTGGTCGAGTTTTTCCAGCCCGGGGAATTCGCCAACCATCTGACCATTCGCTTTCGAGCCGATCACGAAGGCGCAGCCGGCGGCGCCGTGGTCGGTCCCGGCCGAGCCGTTCTCCTCCGGCCGCCGCCCGAACTCGCTCCAGACCTCGACCAACACCCGGTCGGCAAGGCCGCGGTTCTCGAGGTCGCGCTGGAAGGCGAGCAGCCCGTCGCAGGTGTCTTTCAGGTTGTCGCTGAGGTCGGCGGCCTGGCCCGAGTGGGTGTCGTAGCCGCCGGCGGCGCTGATCGTCACCACCCGGATCGGCAGCCCGGCGGCGATGTAGGCGGCGAGGCCGGCGAGCTTGTGGCCGAAGTAGTTGTCCGGGTAGGGGACCGGGCTGGTGAAGCCGCCGAGTCCGCCGAGTTCGGTTCGCAGCTTGTCGGTCTGCGCGGTCGCTCGGCGCACCTGGGCAAGAGCCGGGGAGTCGGCCGGGAGGGCGCCGAATTTGGCGAAGCTCTTGAACATCTCCGCCCGCACCGGATCGGAGACCGCCGCCCAGAGGTCGTAGCCGTCGACGCTGTCGATCGCCGCCACCGGCTTCTGCGCGGTGGCGATCATCGGCGACAGCGAGCCGTCCATCGAGAGCCCCTGCAGCGGGTTTTCTTCGTCGCCGACGATGTCGAGGTAGCGGCCCATCCAGCCGGTGCGGAAGCCGACGTTGAGCTCGCCGATCTCGTAGTAGTGGCGCGAGGTGAAGTGCGACTGGTCGGGGTGGTCGTAGCCGATCGCCGGGAAGACGCTGACTTTCTGCTCGGCGTGGAGGGTGGCGAGCCCAGCGGCGCTCGGGTGCCACTGCAGCCGCGAGTCCTCGCCGAAGGTCGTGCCATCGCCCGCTTTGGCCGCCAGGGTCGGCCGCAGCGCCGCGTATTTCGGGTCGCCGACCGGCGCCAGCACGCTCATCGCGTCGATGCCGCCGTCGAAAAAGACCGAGACGAGGATCTTGTCGCCCCTCTCGGCCTGCGCGATCCCGGTCTCGAAGGCCGAGAGGGGGATCTTCGAGGCGCCGTAGACCGACAGCGCCAGGCCAGCGCTGCGCGAGAGGAACCTGCGCCGCGAGAGCCCGGTCCCTGCCGGCTCGGGCATCCCCGGCTCGATCGCCGGCAGCCCCTTGCCCGCCTCGGCGGCGCCGGCGCGGAGCAGCTGCGAGCGGGTGTAGTTGTTGCAGCAGTTGTGCATTGCTTCCTCTCAGCGGCTCATTGCAGGAGCAGGTCGGGGCTGACGCCGATCAACTGCAGCAGTGCGTTCTGGCGCATCGCTCGGTAAGGGCCGCGCTGCCATTTGGCGGTGATCGTCAGCTCGCAGCGGCGGGCGAGGTCGAGCAGCTCGGCGCGGGTCTCGTCGCGCAGTTCCGGGTAGCCCCAGACGGCCTGCGCCCGGGCCAGCGCTTCCTCGGGCGTCTCGGTGGTGCTGTAGCTGCCGTCCCAGGCGTCGACCGAGAGCTCATCGAGCACGTAGTCGACGACGTTCCAGCGGGCCCGCATCCGCGAGGTGTCGAGCCAGCGGTTGTCGTCCCAGCCCGCCACGTTGGGCGGCCAGAACAGCACCTGCCCGGTCGCTTCCATCAGCCAGGTCCAGGAGTCGGTGTCGACGAAGCGGCCGATCCGGCGCAGCATCGACGCCAGCTGCACGACCGGCGGTTTGACCATCGGCGGCCCGTCGTAGAACTCGGGGCTGAGGAGGATCGTCTCCAGCACCGGGCGGATCTGCCAGCCGGAGGAGACGTAGGTCTGCATCAGCGTGTTGCGCGTCGCTTCCGGCGCCGGCGTCGCGGCGAAGTAGCTCCACAGCTTGTCGACGAAGAACGACGGGTGGAGCGGGTTCCCGACGCAGAGCCGGCAGGAGTCTTCCCAGCTCCAGTTGCCCGTCTGCCCGAAGACGGTCTTCAATTTTTCGTCGTGGCGTTTGGGGTCGAAGCGGAAGTTGTGGGCGCCTTCGTCTTCGGACCAGTCGTAGCGCCAGCCGGTCAGGGCGCGGGCCTGTTCGCGTACGTCGTCCTCGCTGTAGGCGCCGCGGTCGGCGCCGAGACTGAACAGCTCCATCATCTCGCGCGCATAGTTCTCGTTCGGCGCCGACTTGGTGTTTTCGGCGCCGTTCAGCCACTGCAGCATCGCCGGGTCGACGGTCACCGCCTTGAACAGGTCGAGGAAGGAGCCGAGGCCGTAGGCCCGGAAGAGGTTCGACTGGTCGATCATCTGCTGTGGCTTCGAGACGCCGTCCTGCGAGGTCGCGAACCAGTCGTGGAAGACGAGCGCCAGCCGCTCGACCAGCGGCTGGTCGGAGCGGACCATCCGGTCGAGCCACCAGAGCCCGTCGTGGCCCCAGGCGTCGGCGGGGGCGAGGGGATTGCCGTCGTCGTCGGTCGGCTCCGGGCCGACGAGGTTGGCGGCGCCGCTGGGCCGGGTCAGCGAGTAGACCGCTCCGGTGAGGCCGAGCGAGACCAGCTGCTCGGCCTGGCCGGGCACCGGGCCGAAGCCGGCGCGGTGCAGGAGCCGGTTCGCCTGCGGGACTCCGAACGGGCCCTGGTAGGCGCCGGCGGGGCGCGAGTCACCGGTGGCGGGCGGGGCCGGCGTTGGTGCGGAGGCCGCGGCCGGAGCGGCGGCCCGCTTCGGCGGCTTCGGCCCGGGGCCGCGAAAGTGGTGCTTCTTCGGTTTGTGTTTGTGCTTGAAGATGTAGCCCTGGACACGCCAGTCGCCGTCGGGGGTGGCGACCCAGCGCCAGTGCTTGTCGTTCCAGACGCGCTGGTGCCGCCGCTGCTTCTTGTGCTTCGGCTTGGACGAGCTCGGTTTGGACTGGGGTATGGCCATGCAGCGCCGGCCCGTTCGGGCTTTCCTCCGTTGTCGGCGCCCGCCGCGGGCGCTTTAGATCGGGGTTCTTGCTTGGACGTTCGCTCTACGCCAGGGGG
>Ga0268265_10001931_pt1 | contig 16450 bp, 11 predicted proteins | sample KBSSwiS52_FD_190355 | JGI IMG/M metagenome (GOLD analysis project Ga0268265, IMG submission 190355) | Switchgrass rhizosphere microbial communities from Kellogg Biological Station, Michigan, USA - KBS Switchgrass S5-2 (SPAdes) (version 2) | ecosystem: Host-associated > Plants > Roots >... | reverse complement strand
GGTCGACGATCTATCTCAACCGGCTGGGCTACAACTGCCCCGGCCTGAAAGATTTGAGCACGATCATCACCGAGGTTCGGGGCGGTCAATATTGCCGCGGCGACCATATTCGCGCGCTTGAGCCGGGCGCGATCATTCCCGGGCCAAACTGTAATCTTGGCGATTGGGTGCCCTACCGGCGGTGAGCGCAGCGCCGTCGGGTGAGAAATTCGGCCTTTGCTTGCGCGCGGGCCGCCTCTAGCAACGCCGCATGCGCGACAAGGCCTCGACCCTGCTGATGTTCGGTGCGACGGGCGATCTCGCCCAGCGCATGCTTTTGCCCTCACTATTCGGCCTCGAGTCGGACGGGCTGCTGCCCGACGATTTGCGGGTCATCGGCACGGCCCGGACCGAACTCGACGATGCGGGCTTCAGGGAGCGGGCGCTCGCGGCGATCAAAGAGCATTTTCCGGAGCAGGCATTCGACGAAACGATTGCCGCGCGCTTCCTCAAGCGGCTCCATTACGTCGCGCTCGACATCAACGACCCGGCGGGGTTTGAACGGCTGGCGAAGACGATTGGCGACCCGTGCGACGGAGTCGCGATCTTCCTGTCGACCGCGCCGTCGCTGTTCAAACCGACGATTGACGGGTTGGAAGGCGCGGGCCTGGCTTGTCCGACGGTCCGGATGGCGTTGGAAAAGCCGCTCGGCAGCGATCTCGAATCGAGCCGCGAGATCAATGATGCCGTGGCCAGTGCCTTTCCCGAAGACCGAACCTTTCGCATCGACCATTATCTCGGCAAGGAAACGGTCCAGAACCTGCTCGCGCTGCGGTTCGCCAACGCGATGTTCGAGCCGCTGTGGAACAGCACCCACATCGACCATGTCCAGATCACCGTCGCCGAGACCATCGGGGTCGAGGGCCGGGGCGATTATTACGACCAGGCCGGCGCGCTGCGCGACATGGTCCAGAATCATATGTTGCAGCTGGTCGCGCTGGTGGCGATGGAGCCACCGTCCGATTTTGATGCGACCGCGGTGCGTGACGAGAAAGTGAAGGTGCTGCGCGCGCTGCGCCCGATTACCGCGGCCGATATCGAGACCAACACGGTGACCGGCCAATATGCGCGCGGCGCGATCGACGGGGAGTCGGTGCCCGGCTACGCCGAGGAAATTGGCAAGGACAGTCGGACCGAGACGTTCGTCGCACTGAAAGTGAACATCGACAATTGGCGGTGGAAGGGCGTCCCGTTCTACCTTCGCACGGGCAAGTGCATGCCGGCGCGCGACACCGAGATTTTCATTCAGTTCAAGGATGTGCCGTTTTCGATCTTCGCGTCGCGCGGGGCGACGACCAAGCCGAACAAGCTGGTGATCGGCCTGCAGCCGGAGGAGACGATCAGCCTGTTCCTGATGTCCAAGACGCCGGGACTCGACCGTGGAGGCGTGCGCCTGCGCGAAATCCCGCTCGATATCGGGCTCGCCAATGCGTTCAGCGAATACCGGCGGCGGATCGCCTACGAGCGGCTGCTGCTCGATTTGATCGAAGGCGACCCGACCTTGTTCGTCCGCCGCGACGAGGTCGAGGCGCAGTGGACATGGATCGACCGCATCCGCGCCGCCTGGGCGGAGAGGGGGATTGCGCCGCGTGCTTATGCCGCGGGCACGTGGGGGCCATCGGCCGCGATCGCGCTGACCGAGCGCGACGGCATCAGCTGGCACGAGTAGGGCGGGCCATGGCGCTCCATCCCACCGTGTCGAATGTCACCGACCGGATCGTCGAGCGGTCGAAGGGAAGCCGGCGGCGTTATCTCGCGCTGATGGCCGAGCAAAAGGAGCGGGGGATCAGCCGGCCGCGCATGAGCTGCGGCAATTTCGCGCACGGGTTCGCGGCGTCGGGCGAGGACAAGGACGCGATCAGCCACATGGTCGGGCCGAACATCGGCATCGTTACGTCCTACAACGACATGCTGTCGGCGCATCAGCCGTACGCGCGCTATCCCGAGCAGATCAAAATCTTCGCGCGTGAAGTCGGCGCGACCGCGCAGGTCGCCGGCGGGGTTCCGGCGATGTGCGACGGAGTCACGCAAGGTCAGGCGGGGATGGACTTGTCGCTGTTCAGCCGCGACGTGATCGCGCTGTCGACCGCGGTCGCGCTGAGCCACGGGATGTTCGACGCGATGGCCTTGCTCGGGATCTGCGACAAGATCGTGCCCGGGCTGGTGATCGGGGCACTGCGCTTCGGCCATTTGCCGGCGCTGCTGATTCCCGGCGGGCCGATGCCGACGGGCCTGCCCAACAAGGAAAAGCAGCGCGTCCGCCAGCTGTTCGCCGAGGGGAAGGCGAGCAAGGCCGAGCTGCTGAAGGCGGAGAGCGCGTCCTACCATGCGCCCGGGACCTGCACCTTCTACGGGACGGCCAATACCAACCAGATGATGATGGAGCTGATGGGGCTGCACATCCCCAATGCGGCCTTCATCAATCCCGGGACGCCGCTGCGGCAGGCGCTGACCCGGGCGGCGGTGCACCGCCTGGCCGAGCTTGGGCGGAGCGGTGAGCGGCCGTTGGCAGAGGTGGTCGACGAAAAAGCGATCGTCAACGCAATGGTCGGGCTGATCGCGACCGGGGGATCGACCAATCATTCGATCCATCTGCCGGCGATGGCGCGGGCCGCGGGGATCCGCATCGACTGGCAGGACTTCGACGATCTGTCGCACGCGGTACCGCTGATCGCGCGGGTCTATCCCAACGGATCGAAGGACGTGAACGATTTCCAGGACGCTGGCGGGATGGCGTTCGTGACCTACACTTTGGGCCGCGAGGGATTGATCCATACCGACACGCTGACCGCGGGAGCGGACACGATGGACGCGTGGATCGGCAATCCCGAATTGCACGGCGACGAACTGGTGTGGAGATCGGCCGAGGACAGCGCCGACGTCGACATGCTGCGCCCGGTCACCGATCCGTTCCGGCATGATGGCGGGATGCGGCTGCTCAAGGGCAACCTTGGGCGCGGGATCATCAAGACCAGCGCGGTCGACGAGGAACGCTGGGTGATCGAGGCGCCGGCGCGCTGTTTCTCCGACCAGAACGAAGTGATCGCGGCGTTCAAGGCGGGCGAGCTCGACCATGATGTCGCCGTGGTCGTGCGCTTCCAGGGACCGCGCGCCAACGGCATGCCCGAATTGCACAAACTGACGCCGGCGCTCGGCGTGCTCCAGGACCGCGGCTACCGCGTCGCGCTGATCACCGATGGGCGCATGTCGGGGGCGAGCGGCAAAGTGCCGGCGGCGATCCATATGTCGCCCGAAGCCTTGCCCGACGGGCCACTGGCGCGGGTCCGCGACGGCGATGTCATCCGGCTCGACGCGCACGAGGGGACGCTCGAAGCGGTCGGGGTCGATTTCGCCACCCGTCCACCGGCCAATTCACCGCCGCCGCCGGCCGGCACCGGGCGCGAGTTGTTTGCAATGATGCGGCTGCAAGCCGACGAAGCCGAACTTGGCGCGTCGGCGATGCTTGCGGCGATGGGGGCCGAACTGACGTGAGACAGATCGTTGCAGCCGATATCGGGGGCACTCACGCGCGCTTCGCTTTGGCCGAGATTGCCGACGGCGCGGTGGTTTCACTGGGCGAGGCGATCACGCTCAAAACCGCTGATCATGCGAGTTTTCAGCTTGCCTGGCAGGAATTCGGGCGCCGTGCCGAGATCGATCTGCCCGACGAATTAGCGATCGCTTTTGCCGGCCCGGTCGGGGGCGAAGTGTTGAAGCTGACCAACAATCCGTGGGTGATCCGGCCCTATCTGATGAAGGAGCGGCTGGGGGTCGAACGGTTCGTCATCGTCAACGATTTCGGCGCAGTCGGCCATGCCGTGGCGACGCTCGGCGACGAGCATTTCCAGCATTTGTGCGGGCCCGATCATGCGCTGCCCGACGAGGGTGTGATTTCGATCGTCGGCCCGGGCACCGGCCTCGGCGTCGCCGCTTTGCTCAAGCGGGCGGACGGGTACGACGTGATCGAGACCGAGGGCGGCCACATCGACTTCGCCCCGCTCGACGACCTCGAAGACAAGATCCTCAAGCAATTGCGGAAGAATTTTCGCCGGGTGTCGGTCGAACGGGTGGCGGCGGGGCAGGGGCTGCGCAACATCTACGAAGCGCTTGGCGCGATGGAGAAGCGCGACCTGGTCTTTCACGACGACAAGGATCTGTGGCCGGCGGCGCTCGAAGGCAACGACAGCCTGGCGACCGCCGCGCTCGACCGGCTGTGCCTGACGCTGGGCGCGGTCGCCGGGGACCTCGCGCTCGCCCAGGGCGCCGCGGCGGTGGTGATCGCCGGTGGGGTCGGATTGCGTCTGGCCGATTATCTGCCGAAGTCCGGTTTTGGCGGCCGCTTCATTGCCAAGGGCCGGTTCGAGCGGCGCATGGAGCATATGCCGGTGCGGCTGATCACCCATCCGCAGCCGGGCCTGTACGGGGCAGCGGCAGCGTTCGCGCGGGAGTATCCATGACGATCGACGAGATCATGCGCACGGCGCCGGTAATTCCGGTGCTGGTGCTCGACGGCGCAGTTGAACCGGTAGCGCTGGCGGAAACGCTGGTCGGTGCGGGGCTGCCGGTGATCGAGGTCACGCTGCGGACTGCGGGGGCGCTTGAGGCGATCACCGCGATGGCGCGCGTTCCGGGCGCGATTGTCGGCGCGGGGACGGTGCTCAACGACGGGCAGCTGGGGCAGGCGATCGATGCCGGCAGCCGGTTCAGCGTCTCACCGGGGCTGACCGAGTCGCTGGCCAAGGCGGCGATTCAGGCAGGCATTCCGTATCTGCCGGGCATCGCGTCCGCCGGCGACATCATGCGCGGGTTCGACCTTGGACTGAACCGGTTCAAATTCTTCCCGGCCGAGGCGTCCGGGGGGATCGCGGCACTGAAGGCGCTCGCTGCACCGTGCGCGGATGCGCGTTTTTGCCCGACCGGTGGAATTCGGCCCGAGACCGCCGCCGATTGGTTGGGGCTGCCATCGGTGCTGTGCGTCGGCGGGAGCTGGATCGTGCAAGCGGGAGAGAGCGATCTCGCGGCGATTGCCGAACGCGCGCGCCAGGCGGCGGCGTTGGCGCGTTAGGCTAGCCTCCGAGCGATCGCGCGCACCGTGGCGCAGGCCGGCGTCCCATCCTTGCCGGTGCCATCGACGGTAATTTCGACGACGCCCTGGCCCGCCGCCGCGCGGTCGAGCAACGCCTGCTCGAGGTCGTGGATGTCGATCTTCATCCGCCGCGACCAGGGCGAGGCGAAATCACCGGCGGATTGGCCGATGCGGATATAGACGAACCGCCGCTGCGGTCCCTCGCGCCGCACCTGGTCGCCGAAGAATTTCGGCCCCGGCGCAACGCGGATCGGAAAATCGAAGCTAAGCGCTTCGCCGGCGGCAGCCCGCTTGGGATCGAGCGGATGGCCGTCCTTCGCCTGGAGGCTGTGGAGCACCCCGTCGACCGGATTCTCAATCACGATCCGCAGCGGGATTTTGACCTGTTCGGCTTTGGCCATGGTTCGACCTAGCCCGGTTCCCCGGCCCGCAAAAGATGTTAAGCCGCGCGTCCGCGTGCTCGGAGGACCCATGGATCAGCCCGTCAGGAAAGTGACCATCGTCGGTGGCGGCACCGCAGGCTGGATGACCGCCGCGGTCTTGTCGCAATGGCTGAGCAAGGTCGAGGTCACGCTGATCGAGTCGGATGAAATCGGCATCATCGGGGTGGGCGAAGCGACCATCCCGCACATCCGCAACTATCTCGCATTGGCGAACGTCGACCCGCTGAAGATGATCGCCGCGACCAAGGCGACATTCAAGCTCGGCATCCAGTTCGTCGATTGGGGGGCACCCGGCGAAAGCTACGTCCACGGCTTCGGCAAGATCGGCCGCGACATGTTGTGGTTGCATCCGCACCAATTGTGGCTGGCGGCGTGCGAGCGGGCGCCCGACGCGGTCGGGCATTTCGATCGCTATGCGCTCAATTGCGTCGCCTCGCTGAAGAACCGGTTCGCGTTTCCCGATCCGAGCAACCGCAATTCGCCTTTGGCCGACATTGATTACGCCTATCATTTCGACGCGTCGTTGCTGGCGCGTTTCTTGCGGACCGAGAGCGAAGCGCGTGGCGCGATGCGGGTCGAAGGCAAGATCGTCGAGGTCGACCAGAATCCGGAAACGGGGTTTGTCGAGCGTGTGCGCCTGAACGATGGGCGCGAGGTCGAGGGCGAATTGTTTATCGATTGCTCGGGCATGCGGGCGCTGCTGATCGGCGATGCGCTCGGCAACGGCTACGAGGATTGGAACCAGTGGCTCCTGTGTGACCGCGCGCAGGCGGTGCCGTGCGCCAGCGTCGAACCGCTAACGCCGTACACCCGCTCGACCGCGCGCAAGGCCGGTTGGCAGTGGCGCATTCCGCTCCAGCATCGGATCGGCAATGGCTACGTCTACGCGTCGAACCTGTTGAGCGACGAGCAAGCCGCGGAAACGCTGCTCGCCAACCTCGACGGCGAGGCCATGGCCGATCCGCGGCCGGTGCGGTTTCGCCCCGGGCGGCGGCTCAAGGGGTGGGACAAGAATGTGATCGCGCTCGGCCTGTCGTCGGGCTTTCTCGAGCCGCTCGAATCGACCAGCATTCATCTGATCCAGACCGGCATTCACCGGCTGCTGGCGATGTTCCCTTCGGCCGGTTTCGATCAGGCCGACATCGACGAGTATAATCGCCAATCGCAATTCGAATATGAAGATGTGCGCGACTTCATCATCGCCCATTACAAGGTGACGCGCCGAGCCGGCGATCCATTCTGGGATCACGTGCGCGAAATGGACGTGCCCGCCAGCCTGAGCGAGCGGCTCGAGTTGTTCCGATCGTCCGGGCGGTTCTTCAAGCATGGCGCGGCCGAGTTGTTCGCCGAGGAAAGCTGGGTCCAGGTGTTGCTCGGGCAGGGCTTTGCGATGACGCCGGACCCGGTCACGCGGTTCGTCGAGACCGAGGAACTGGTCGGATTTCTGAACGACCTCGCCGAAGTGATCGACGACGTTTCGGACGAGATGCCGGATCACGGTGCGTTCGTCGCGAACCTGCCGGCGAGCAGCGCGCCGCAGCCGGCCGCGCGGCCGCCGGGCGTAAATTTCGCGATCAAGTATGAGCGCATTACCCACTGAAAGTTGATCTAACGCGTGGCACAAAGGTCACACGGCGCGTCTGTTTCCTGACGCCAGATTGACATGATGCGCGCGAAGGTCTTTCGTCAGCGACGGAGAGAAGTCGGTTATGTGAAAATGTAACCGGTTACATGTTGCCACAGGAAGAGGGGCCAGTGAGCATGACGAACAACAAGCGCCGGCTTGCGTCCGGAATTTCGACCGTCGCAGTGGCTGTCGCGCTTTGCGTGGCCCAACCGGCCTACGCACAATCTGAACTGGCTACGATTCAGGGACACGTCGAGGGCGGCAAGACCGGTGAACAGGTCGTCGCGGTTGACGCGCATACTGGCCAACGCCTTACCGGCACGGTCAACGCGCAGGGTGACTATGTAATCCTTGGCGTCCGGCCGTCGACTTACAAAGTCACGTCGGGGGGGCAAACCCAAGACGCTGATGTGCAGGTTGGCCAGACGGTAAGCGTCGACTTTGTCACCGCCAAGCCGGGCGGCGGCGCGATCGTTGTCACCGGTAGGCGCACTTCACAGCCGACTCAGGCGCAGACGGTGGCGACCAACATCACTCCGGCGCAGATTGAGAATCTCCCGCAGAGCCAGCGTAACTTCCTAAGTTTCGCGCAACTCGCGCCGGGTGTCGCGTTGATCTCGCCGAGCGGTGCGCAACAACTTCAAGCCGGCGCGCTTGCTCCGCAAAATGCCAACATCCTGCTTGATGGGATGAGCTTTAAGAACCCGATCAACCACGGCGGCATGTTCGGGCAGAACTTCGGCGATTTTGGCAATCCGTTCCCGCAAATCGCGATCCAGGAATACCAGCTCCAGACGCAGAACTTCGGCGCTGAGAATGGCCAGTCAGCGTCTGCGTTGCTCACAGCGATCACCAAGACCGGCGGCGACAAATTCCACGGTGACGCATTCATCGAATGGCAGCCGCGATCGTTCGTCGAAAAGGGTCATTTCGAGACGACCAAGCAACCGTATGATCGCAAGCAGTTCGGCGGCGATATCGGCGGGCCGATCATTCCCGGCACGTTGAGCTTCTACGCCGCGTTCGAAGGAACGAACCAGAAGGTTCCTCCAGGAACGTTCAATGATTTGAACGTAACGATTCCCCAAAACATTGAAGACCTGATCAACAACTCGATTTCCAGGACGTTCAAGCAGCGGCTCTATTTCGGCAAGCTCACCTGGTTTGCGACACCGAACGACACGGTGAATTTGAGCGGCTATAAGCGCAAACAGAGCAACCTCGCCGACTTCGGTGGGAACGCGCCGCCTGAGCACGGCCACTTTCTACAGACCAATCAGGACCGCTATCAGGTTCAGTGGAAACACAGTGCGGGCGATTTCCTGAACTTTCTAAACGTGTCCTACGACAAGGCGACCCAGGGGACGCCAAACGTCAGCGATGGTCCCGAATATATTTTGAAATCAGCCGCAAACACGAGTTCGCAGGATCTCGTGTTGATGGGGGCAAACGGCTTCCAACAGGACGATACCGAGAAATCCTGGACCATTCGCGACGACGCTACGTACCGAATGGGCCAACACACCCTCAAGGCTGGCGGCCAGATCACGTTCTTCAAGCTGTCGCGCATTGAGGCGGCCAACACGAACGGCACTTATTTCGTCGTCAATCCTTGTGCGCCCCCGGCGATAGTCTGCCCGTCGAACTTCGATATCACGACGGCTGTGCCATTCGCTGGCAAGATCAACATCAATCCTGCCCCGGGCCTGTCTGCGAAGGACACTCAAATCGGGCTATACATCTCGGATGAGTGGAAACCCGACGATCATTGGACGATTAATGCCGGCATTCGCTGGGATTTCGAGAGCAACCCCAACAACAAGGATTATGTAACGCCGCCAGCGATTGCCGCGGCACTTCGCGCCTATCCGGGTTGGGCGGCACGTGGAATCGATCCGGAGGATTACATCTCGAACGGACATAACCGGAAGCCGTTTTATGGCGAGTTCCAGCCCCGGCTTGGCGTGTCCTACGACGTACACGGCGACCGCGACATGGTCGTCTTCGGCGGCGCCGGCCGTTATTACGACCGCAATCTGTTCATCCAGGGCGTGATCGAACAGCAGCAGAACGCTAACACGGTCATCACTACTCCGGCTAACGTTCCGCCTCTGCCGACGGATTTTGCAGTTCAGTGCGCGAGTGCTTCGCCGCCGGCCATGTGCCACGATCCCGAAGCGTTGCGGACTTTCCTGGCCAGCCTCGACACTGGAGGAAACGTCTATGTCCTCCCGAATAAGGTCAAGATGCCCTATTCGGACCAGTTTGATCTGGGCGTTCGCAAGCGTTTCGGCGCGATCACCGCGACGCTGACTTACAGCCATGTCGAATCGCACAACCTTTCGATGTTCGGACGGGCGAACTTCTACAATAACGGCTGGTTTTCGGTCCTTCTAACCCCGACAGGGTGCGCTAACGGCGGCGATACGTGGATTGATGACAACGTTCCTAATGGGCCGTTCCCAAACTGCTCGGCGACCGGCGCGCAACTCGCGGGCTTCAACGGCAAGCTAAATCGGGGTCTGAATAACGGCCGGGCGCGCCTCGACGCCTTGTTCTTGCAAATTGAAAAGCCGTTTACCGACCGAAGCGTCTGGGGCTTCACCCAGGCGATCACGATCCAGCGCGCCAAGAGCAACGTCCCGATGGAGCTCAACGGCGACGAAATGTTCAACGCCCCGGCCTTTGGGACCTATGGCTGGAACCGAATCAATGGCGTTCCGAAATGGACGTCGGTGACTACGGGAATCTGGCGGGCTCCGCTTGGGATTACGCTATCCGGGACACTCTCGCTGAATTCCGGACCCTCGTTCGGTCACATCATCTTCGACGATCCCAACACTCCGGTCGGCGCCTGCTGTAACGGGAACTTCGGTGGCGCTCTCTTCCCGAAGAAGGACATCGCGTACAAGCGGCTCGACATTCGTGTTGCCAAGACTTTCAAAATGCCTTGGGGCCACGAGGCGACGATCGATTTTGCGGCCTTCAACGTCTTCAATTGGCTCAATCGCACTTACTCGACTTGGGGCGCTGGTTCGGAATCGATTAGCCCCAATCCCTTATTCGCTCATCCGCCCGCGCTCACTGAGAACGGGCAGGTCGCCAACGACCAGCGGCAGTTCCAGGTCGGGCTCAAATACAAGTTCTAGGTCCGGCGTGCCGGATCCGGAGGGGGATGGTAACGTCCCCCTCCTTTTCGTTTCAGGGTGAGTCGTGAGGCCTGAGCTTCGACATGTCGGCAAGAGCCACAGCCCGGTTGTCGTCATCGACGATTTCAGCGGCTCGCTCGAACACATTCTCGAAATTGCGGACGCGCTCGCGCCTTTCCCTCGCCACACCAATTACTACCCGGGCCTCAGACGGATTTTCACCGCCGCCGACACGGCCGCGTACGCTTATGCCGAAGAGACTTGCGAGCGCGCCGCCCAGTTTATCGCCGGCGCCTTCGACATCGACGTCTTCGATCTCCTCGAAGCCAGCTTCTCGATGGTCACGCTGAACCCGACGGAGCTGACGCCGCCGCAGCGAGCGCCGCATTTCGACACGGTCGACCAGAAGCATCTGGCTTTGCTGCATTTCCTGCGCGTGCCGCCCAATTCGGGGACGGCTTTTTATCGCCAGCGCACAACGGGTATTGAGCGAGTGACCGAATTGAATGTCTCAACCTACGTCCCGGTCGCGGAGGTTCAGACTGCGCAGTTGCCCGCGGACTCGGGCTACTTCGAAGGCTCGGACGAATTCTTCGAGCAGATCGGCGCCGTCGAGGCCGTCCCCGACCGGATGATTATCTTTCAGGGCAGCCTGCTCCATTCGGGAATCATTCCGCCCGACATGCCGCTCAGCGCCGACCCGCGTGAGGGCCGGTTGACCGCCAACATCTTCGTTCGCGGCCATTGAGAGGGATAAGGATGCGCAAGGCGGCCTTAATCCTGGCGGCGGTGCTGGCGGCGACGCCCGCGGCGGCCGAGAAGCGGACCTACATCAACCCGATCGACATCGACTATCGCTACAATTGGGAACAGACCAACGACGGCATCAGCTATCGCACCGGTGCCGACCCGGCGATCGTCCGGCACAAGGGCGCTTACTACCTCTTTCAGACGCTGGCCGACGGTTGCTGGCGCTCGACCGACCTGATCGACTGGACATTTGTCACGCCGAGTATGTGGCCAGCCGATGGGGTGGTGGCGCCGGCCGCGATTTCCGACGGCGACCGGCTGATCCTTTGGCCGTCGATGAACCGCCCGGGGCCGATCTACGTCACCACCGATCCGGCCAGCGGCAAGCTCGATTATCTGGTCCGGCGGACGCCGCCGCTGCCTGGCATGGTCGACAAGCCGCCCGAGGAAATGAAGCCCAATGAAGTGCCTCCGGGGCCATGGGACCCGGGCCTGCTCAAGGACGATGACGGTCGCTGGTACCTCTATTGGGACAGCAGCAACGTGTTCCCGGTCTACGGCATCGAGATCGCGTTCGCGGACGGCAAGCTGATCTACATGGGTAATGCAACGCCGCTGTTCCTGCTGCACCCCGAGCAGCATGGCTGGGAGCGGTTCGGCCAGGACCATAGCGGGCTGCTCGCCAACGGCCAGCCGACCAAGCCCTATGTTGAGGGTGCATGGCTGACCACGTACGGCGGGCGATACTATCTGCAATACGGGGCGCCCGGAACCGAGTTCAACGCCTACGCCAACGGCACCTACGTGGCGGACAAGCCGCTCGGGCCGTTCAAATACGCCGACTACAATCCGATCGCCTACAAGCCCGGCGGGTTCGTCGAGGGGGCGGGGCACGGGTCGACCTTCGAAGATGCGTACGGCAATTGGTGGAACACCGGGACGCCGTGGATCGGCTACAATTGGACGTTCGAGCGGCGGATCAACCTGTTTCCGACAAAGTTCGAGGCCGACGGGCAAATGCATGCGTCGTCGCGGTTCGGCGACTTTCCCCAATATGTCCCGCGCAAGAAGGTCGACGACATCGACAGCCTGTTCACCGGCTGGATGCTGTTGTCGTACCGCAAGGCAGCGAGCGCCTCCTCGACCATGGATGAGTTTGCCGCGAACCGCGTAACCGACGAGAATCCGCGGACGTTCTGGGTCGCCGCGGCGAACAAGCCGGGCGAGACGCTGACCGTCGACCTAGGGAGGGCCGAGACGGTGAGGGCGGTGCAGGTCAATTTCGCCGACTACAAGTCGGGGCGCTTCGACGACGCGCCGGACATTTACACCGAGTTCGAACTGCAGCAGTCATTGGATGGTCAGCATTGGCAGCCACTGGCGCGCACCGAGCCGCCGCGGCGCGACCGGCCCAACGCCTATTTCGAACTGCCGCAACCGGTGCGCGCGCGATACATCCGCTATTTCCATGAGCACGTCGGCGCGGCGAACCTGGCGATCAGTGACATCCGCGTGTTCGGCAATGCCGATGGCCGAGCGCCGGCGACTCCGTCGCGCGTCGTGGGGCAGCGTCACACCGATCAGCGCGACGCGACGGTCCGCTGGGCGAAAGTGCCGGGGGCGGTCGGGTACAATATTCGGTTCGGGATCCGCCCGGACCGGCTGACGCTGACGCATCAATTGTGGGCGGACGAACTCGGCAAGGATGCGATGCTGGGCAAGGAACTGCGCTCGCTGAACGCCGGCGTGCCGTATTGGGTGGCGATCGAGGCGTTCAACGAGACTGGCGTGTCGAACCTTAGCCGAGTTGTCCCGATCCGTTAGCCGAGCCAGCCACCGGTGAAGCCGGCGCGCTTGAGGCCGCGGCGGATCGCGGGGACACGGCGCATGTAACGCCACAGGAAGTCGTCGCGGTAATTGGCGGCCTGGAGCAGGATCGGACCCTGGTCGATGCCGAGATAATCGCTCGCGACCCAGCCGTGCTGTGGGTCGACCGACCCCGTCTCCAGCCTGGCGTCGGGGTAGCGGAAGCTGGGGTTGAAGCTGTCGACGAAGCCATAGCGATCGAACAGACCGGGCTGCCGCATCAATGCCGCCGCGCAGGGAATCGCAATCTCCGGCGCGAACGGGAGCGCGCCGAGCGCCGCGCTCGGCGTGATCGTGCCGTCGTCGCGGCCGTCGGGCTCGCCCACCGGCCCGCGCGCCGAATAGCCGAAGAAGCTCCGGGTCTCGCCGCGATAGGGCAGCTCGAACCCGCCCGGCCCGTCGCAGGCGGCCAGCCCCCACACGTCCTTTGAATAGCCCCGCCACCGCATTGGATTGGCGATGCAATAAGCGCGGTTGGCCCAGGTCTCGCGGCGGCTGTTTTCGAAATAATCGAACCCCGCGGCGCGCATGGTGGCGTCGCGGATGCCGCGAAAGTCGATGAAGATCTGGCTGTACTGACCGGGGAACAAAGGCGCGAAGGCGACGCGCCGCGTCGGGCCGGAGCCGCGCCAGAATATTGGGTAGAGGGCAGTCCATTGTTCCCACAGATCGGCAGGCGCGGGATGGGTCGGTGAGCCGAGCGCGAGGATGTTGACGCACATGCCTTCGTTGAAGCCAACCCAATTCGCGTCGATCAGGCCCGCACCTGGGTGCCAGCCCATGGAGATCGCCTTGCGCCCGTCGGAGCGGAAGAAATTCCAGTCGGCGCGGGCGTATAGGGCGTCGGCGAGGCGGCGGATTTCGCGTTCGGCGGGGTCGTCGCGATCGTAATATTGCCCGGCGAACAGCACGCCCATCAGCAGGATGGTGGTGTCGACGCTCGACAGCTCGACGTCCCGAAACCGCGCACCGGTCTGCATGTCGAGGAAATGGTAGAAGAACCCTTTGTAACCAGGTCCATCCGGCCTCTGCGAGGCGTTCCAGAAAAAGCGCAGGGTGGTCAGCGTCAGGTCGCGGGCTTCGCCGCGCTTGCACCAGCCGTGTTCGGCGCCGATCGCGTAAGCGGGCAGCGCGAAGCCGACCGCGGCGATGCTCGCGAAGGACGGCGTCGGCCAGCGATCGGGTACGAGGCCGTTGGCCCGGTTTACCGTATCCCAGAACCAGCGGAAGGTACGCCGCTCAATCTCCTCGTAGAAGGCGGGCAGGCGGCGCGGCCCAGCTGGCAAGGCGGCCAAAGCGGCCGCTGGCAGCGCGGCCTTGCCGAGCAGCAGCGACGAACCAGCGAGCAGCTGACGGCGGTCGAGCCCCATCATCGCACGTACGCCCCGGCGACGGTCGAGCCGCGCACCACCAGCTCGGGTGCATGCAATTCCTCGCCGATGCTGTCTTCTTCGCCTTCAAGCATGCGGATCAGGCGTTCGATCGCCCGTTCGCCAAGCTCGGCGATGCGCACCCGCACCGTGGTCAGGCCAAGGTGGCTGGCGAGGGGAACGTCATCGAACCCGGCGACGGCGACATCTTCCGGCACGCTCAAACCACGGGCGCGCAAGGCCTCCAGCGCGCCGATCGCCATCATGTCGTTGCCGGCGAAAATCGCGTCAAAGCTCCGGCCGGCCTCGATCAACGCCGCCACCGCCGCGCCGCCCGACTCTTCGTAGAAATCGCCCTGGACGACGGTGGATTGGACGTCCTCGTGCAGATCCAGCGCTGCCGTGAAAGCACCCGCGCGCTCCTCGGCGTCAATATTGCCCAGCGGTCCCGAAATATGGACGATGCGGCGCCGCCCGGTCGCAATGAAATGCTCGGCGACGACCCGTGCGCCGGCGGCATTGTCGAGGTGAATCGCCGGCCGATCGCTGATCTCCGCCCGCGTGTTGACCAGGACCGCGGGCGTGCCGCGGGGGATGGCGGTGGCGAACTCGACGTCCTCGAGGTGCGGGGCCATGACGATCAGCCCATCGACCCGGCCGCGCATCGCTCTCAACACCGTCTCGGCCTCGCCGCTCTGCGCGTGCATGTTGGACAGCAGCAAAAGATAGCCGCGCTTGGTCGCCAGCCGGTCCATGCCGCGCACGATTTCCGAGAAAAACTCGCCGTGCAGGTTGGGCAGGACGACGCCGATGGCGCCGGTCTTGGCCAGGCTCAGGCTGCGTGCCCCGGCATGCGGGACATAGCCAAGCGCATCGACCGCGGCGGTGACCCGCGCGCGGGTTTCATCGCTGACGTTGTCGAGGCGGTTGAGGACGCGCGACACCGAGGCGACCGAGACCTGGGCGCGGCGCGCAACATCGCGGATTGTCGCTTCGGCCATGACCTCCCCTTGCCGCCGTTATGATCATCGGGGCGACGTTCGCAAGCAATTGCAAATGGCTCGCGGCTCGTCCATGTAACCGGTTACATAGAGCGTCAAGTCCAGCCGTCCGCGGGCCGGACGACGCCGGGACTTGCGTTGGGAGCGCGCACAATGGAGGGGAGGCTGATGCCAGACACGCGCATTTCGCGCCGGGCTGCGATCATTGGCGCGGGCGCCGTTGCAGCGTGGCTGGCGAGCCCCGCGCGGGCGCTGATCGCGGCGGCCGGCAACCTAACGATCCCCGGATTCGTCGACGATCTGGTCGCGCGCATGACGCTCGAGGAGAAGGCCGGCCAGCTCAGCCTGATGGCGTCCGCCTGGGGCGGCGGCGTGGCGGCGTCGCTCAACCCGCCGAGCACAGGGTCGAGCTTTCCGCAGCAGGTCGAGGAAGCACGGCAGGGGCAGCTGACCGGCGTCTTCAACGGCAATGGCGCTCGGATGGCGCGCATTATGCAGACGGCGGCGGTCAAGGACTCGCGGTTGAAGGTTCCGCTGATTTTCGCCGCGGACGTCATCCACGGTCATCGTACGATTTTTCCGGTCCCCCTCGCCGAAGTCGCGAGCTTCGAGCCCGAGCTCGCCCAGCGCACCGCCGCGGCGGCCGCGTTTGAAGCGGCCGGTTCGGGAATCGACTGGACCTTTTCACCGATGGTCGACGTGGCCCGCGATCAGCGCTGGGGCCGCGGGGTCGAAGGCGGCGGCGAAGACGTGCTGCTCGGCTGTTTGTTCGCGGCCGCAAGGGTCCGCGGATTCCAGGGCGACGATCTCAAGGCCGGCGACCGGATGCTCGCCTGCATCAAGCATTTCGCCGCCTATGGCGGAGCCGAAGCCGGGCTCGACTACAACACCGTCGACATGTCCGAACGGACTCTGCGCGAGGTCTATTTGCAGCCCTACAAGGCGGGCTTCGATGCCGGTGCCCTGTCGGGGATGGCCTCGTTCAACGAGATTTCCGGCGTTCCATCGACCGGCAACCGCTGGCTGATGACCGACCTGCTGCGGGGCGAATGGGGTTTCCAGGGCTTCGTCGTGTCGGATTACACCGGCGACGAAGAAATGATCCTGCACGGCTACGCG
>Ga0268265_10001930_pt1 | contig 16454 bp, 11 predicted proteins | sample KBSSwiS52_FD_190355 | JGI IMG/M metagenome (GOLD analysis project Ga0268265, IMG submission 190355) | Switchgrass rhizosphere microbial communities from Kellogg Biological Station, Michigan, USA - KBS Switchgrass S5-2 (SPAdes) (version 2) | ecosystem: Host-associated > Plants > Roots >... | reverse complement strand
TCGGCGTCATCGAGCCGGAAAAGAAGCGGCTTCGAAGGGTGGGCGTGCCCGCTCGCGGGCACGCCCACCCTTCGAATCTGTCACCCATGTAACTGGTCTCAAGTGTCACCCAGCTTTCCGCTGGACAGTGGTTCTTCTTCCTTTTCCTCATCGACCCCGATAGCCCTCCCCTCGCCCATCGGCTAAACACGACAACCGATGGGCAACCCGCCGGCCTATGTCTTCAAGCCGCACGAACGGCCGATCCTGCCCGGATCGCCGGCCAATCCCGATCATCCGCATCACCGCCGCGCCGGTTACTTCGCCGTCGCGACGCTGATCGGCATCACCGGCGGGCTGGGCAATGCGCTGATCGCGGTCAATCTCAACTTCGCGCAGGGCACGCTGGGCCTTTACAGCAATGAGAGCGCCTGGCTGACCGCCGCCTATTTCATGACCAACACCACCGCCAATCTGCTGCTGGTCAAATATCGCCAGCAGTTCGGGCTGCAATCGTTCGTGCGCTATGTGCTGCTGGCCTATGCGCTGACCACGGTCATGCATCTGTTCCTGCACGGCTTCTGGACGTCGGTGGCGGTGCGGGCGATGAGCGGGGTCGCGGCGAGCGGCCTGACCACGCTGACGATCCTCTATTTCATGCAGGCGATGCTGCCGCCCGCCCGGCTCTACGGCCTGATGATCGGCATCGGTGTGCCGCAACTGGCGACGCCATTGGCGCGCGCGCTGTCGCCGGGGCTGCTGATCTCGGGCGACTGGCACATGCTCTACTGGTTCGAGCTGGGCCTGGCCCTGGCGACGCTGGCCGCCGTCTTCACGCTGCCGCTGCCGCCGAGCGACCGCGAGAAATCGTTCGAACCGCTCGATTTCCTCGCCTTCATACTGTTCGCGCCAAGCCTGTGGCTGCTGATCGCGGCGCTCTCCGAAGGGCGGATCGAGTGGTGGACCGATCAGCCGTGGATCGGCTGGGCGCTGGCGGGCAGCGTCGTGCTGATCGCGGCCGGCGGACTCGTCGAGCATCATCGCGCCAATCCGCTGATCAACGTCCGCTGGCTGGGCACGCGCGAGATGATCCGGCTGATGCTGGTGGCGGTGACGGTGCGGATATTGCTGTCCGAACAGAGCTTCGGTTCGGTCGGCCTGCTCAACACGCTGGGCATGATCAACGACCAGATGGTGTATCTGAACCTGATCATCGTCGCCGCCTCGATCGCCGGGCTGGCGACCTCGGTGCTGACGTTCAAGCCCGACAATGTCGTGCAGCCGATCGTGATCGCGGTGGTGCTGATCGTGATCGGATCGTTCATGGACGCCAATGCCAGCAATCTGACGCGGCCGAGCAGCTTCTACATCAGCCAGGCGCTGGTCGGCTTCGCGTCGCTGCTGTTCCTCGCGCAGGCGATGGTGATCGGCATCGCCCGGACCCTGCTGGCGGGCGGGCGTCATTTCGTCTCGTTCATCGTGCTGTTCAGCCTCAGCCAGGGTGTCGGCGGCCTGGCCGGCTCGACCCTGCTCGGCACCTATCAGGTGATGCGCGAGCGCGTTCATTCGAACGAGCTGGTGCAGCAGGTGGTGCTGACCGATCCGCTGGTGGTGCAGCGGCTGCAATCCGGCGGCGCGGCGGTGGGCCGCGTGGTGGGCGACCCGACGCTGCGCAGCGCGGAAGGCGCCGCGCTGCTGGGCCAGACCGTTGCGCGCGAGGCCAATATCCTCGCCTATAATGACGTCTTCTTCCTGATCGGCGCATTGGCGATCCTGACTGCCCTGTGGGGCGTCGGCATCTATTGGGCGATGCGCTGGCGGCGCGAATCCTCGCCGGTGGTGATGCTGCAGCAGCGGATCGCGGCGGCGCAGGCGGCTGCCGCGGCCCAGGGCGCGGCGAAGCGGGAATGAGGGACAGCTGCTTGCCCTCTCCCCTCGGAGGGTGAGGGTGAGTCCGCTTCCTCGCTGGCGCTCGGACCCTCACCCCAACCAGTCCCGAGGGGAGAGGGAGAAGATCGGCGCCGAGCAGGTCGCGGCGCTGTTTCGCGCGGTCACCGCCGGCGTGATCGGCGGGACGATGGGAGCGATGGTGCTGGCGGGAACGATGGTTCGGCTCGGCTATGTCGCGCCGGCCACGGCATGGGGGTGGACCGCCTACATCGCGCTGTGCGCGGCGGTGCATATCTGGCTGCGGCGCCTTTACGAGCGGGCACGGCCCGATGTGGCGGACTGGCGGCGCTGGGCGTGGCGCTTCACTTGGGTGGCGCTGGCCGAGGGGATCGGCTGGGGCTGGGCGACGATCTGGCTGCCGGGCAATGGCGGCTTCGAGATCCAGTTGCTGGTCCATGTCGTCACCTTCGGCGTCGCGGCCGGCGCGATTCCCGGGTTCAGCCCCTATCTGCCCGCTTTCTTCGCACTCTTCCTGCCGACCACCCTGCCCTACGCGATCGCAAGCATCGGCGCCGAGAATCCGGTGCGGCAGGCGGCGTCGCTGTTGGTGTTCGTGTTCATCGCGGCGGTCGGCACGCTGAGCGTCACCACCAACCGCAGCTTCCGGCAGATCGTCAGCCTGCGCATCCGCACCGAGCAGATGGCTGAAGACCTGCGCGTGCAGAAGGAGATCGCCGAACAGGCCAGCCTCGCCAAATCGACCTTCCTCGCCGCGGCCAGCCACGACCTGCGCCAGCCGGTCCATGCGCTCGGCCTGTTCGTCGGCGCCCTGCGGCAGATCGCGCTGCCGCCCGAGGGCCGGCAGCTGGTGGAACAGATCGACGCCTCGACCACAGCGATGGACGGGCTGTTCTCCGCGCTGCTCGACATCTCGCGGCTCGATGCCGGCATCGTCGAGGTCCGTCGCCGGTCGTTCGCGATCGGCCCGCTGATCGCGCGCATCTGCCGCGATCATCAACGCGAGGCGCTGGACAAGGGCCTGACGCTGCGCTGTATGGCCACCGCTGCGATCGTCGCGTCGGACCCGGTGCTGGTCGAACGGATCCTGCGCAACCTCGTGTCGAACGCGGTCCGCCACACCCGGCGCGGGCGCATTCTGGTCGGCTGCCGGGCGCGCGGCGCGCAGATCGCCGTGCAGATCTGGGATAGCGGCCCCGGCATCGCGACCGGCGACCGCGAACGCATCTTCCAGGAATATCATCAGCTCGGCAATTCCGAGCGCGATCGCGCCAAGGGCCTCGGACTCGGACTGGCGATCGTCCGGCGGCTGACGATCCTGCTCGATTGCCCGCTCACCCTGCACTCCGAACCGGGCCACGGTTCCTGCTTCGAGATTGCCGTGCCGCTGGCGAGCGATGCCGAGACCATCGCGGTTGAACGCGCGGAAGCGGAGGCGGACGCGGGTGCGCTCGCAACCGGTCTCGTCGTCGTCGTCGATGACGAGATCGCCATTCGCGAAGCGATGGCGAGCCTGCTCGGCGGCTGGGGCCACCAGGTCGTCACCGCCGATTCGGGCGACGACGCGATCGCGCAGCTTGCGACCTGGCCGATCCGGCCCGATCTGATCATCAGCGACTATCGCCTGCGCGACGGCGAGAACGGCATCGACATGGTCGAGAGGCTGCGGTCCGAATATAATGAGACGATCCCGGCGATGCTGATCACCGGCGACACCGCGCCCGACCGGCTGATCGAGGCGCAGGCGAGCGGCCTGCTGCTGCTCCACAAGCCGGTCTCGAACAGCCGGCTGCGCGCGGCGATCGTCAATCTGGTCGGGCTGGCGGACCCGGTTGGCGGCGATGACGCCGAGCCGGCATGATCAGATGAGGCCGGCCTCGCGACCGGCCACGGCGGCCTGCGTGCGGTTGACGACGTCGAGCGCCTTGAAGATCGCGGTGACGTGTGCCTTCACGGTCTTTTCGGAGAGATCGAGGTCGAGCGCGATGATCTTGTTGGGCTGGCCCACGCTCAGCCGCCGCAGCACCTCGATCTGCCGTTCGGTCAGGATTTCGCCATTCTCGCCGCGGCGCGACGGCTGCGCCGGCCGCGCGTTCGCCACTTCGTTGAGGATCAGCGGCGGCACGTAGCGATCGCCGTTGAGGACGAGCCGGATCGCCGACAACAGCACATGCTGGCTGGCGGACTTCGGCACATAGCCGAGCGCGCCCTGCGCCAGCGCCCTGCGCGCGTCCTGCGGATCCTCCGAAGACGACAGGATGATCACCGGCAGATCGGGCCGGATCCGTCCGAACGCGGCGATCGCCGGCAGCCCGCCCGTTCCCGGCATGACGAGGTCGAGGATGACGATGTCGAGATCGGGATTCGCCTCGATCTGCTGCAGGGCTTCGGCAGCGCTGCCGGCCTGGACGATGACCGTATCCGGCCCGGCCTGCCGCAGCAGGGCGACCAATCCTTCGCGGACCACGGGATGATCATCGACGACCAGCAGTTTCATGCCGCCATTATCGCCGATCGGCCGACGGTCACAAGATGCCGTTAGGTCTCGAATCCCGGCATGGGTCGTAGGACCGTCGCGCGACTTGCATCCAATTTACCAGGGTTCGAAAATCCGCGATCATCGCGCCATGCCCGTCAGAAGGTCGCCAAGCGGACATCACCCAGCCGGCGCTGTTCGCCGGCACGCGTTCAGGAGGGATTTCCAGCATGCCTACCTATAACGGTACCGCCGTTGGCGAAACGATCTTGGGCGATCAGGCGGGTCCTGATGCCGACACGATCAATGGCCTGGGTGGCAACGACCTGTTGCTCGGCGGCCAGCTCAACGACGTTTTGAACGGCGGCGACGACAACGACCAGCTCGATGGCGGCGACGGCAACGACCAGATGAACGGCGGAAACGGCAACGACCGCCTCGATTCCAACGCCGGCAACGACATTTTGAACGGCGACGACGGCAACGACCTCCTCTTCGTCTCGATCGGCGCGAACACGATCAACGGCGGTGCCGGCAGCGATCTGCTCCACTTCGACTATATCAATGCGACGTCCGGCATCACCGCCAATTTCACCAATGTGTGGACCGGCGGTACGGGAAGTCTCGCCGGCGGAACGGTCACGGCGATCGAGGGCTTCGACTATTTCGGCGGCACCAACTTCAACGACACCGTCATCACCGGAGAGTTCGCGACCGCCTCGTTCTATTTCGGCCAGGGCATGTATCTGAATGGCGGCAGCGACACCGCGACCGGCGGAAGCCTCGCCGATTCGTTTCACGGCGGCGCGGGCAACGATACGCTGAACGGCGGCGGCGGAAACGACATCCTGTACGGGGAAGCGGACAACGACACGCTCAACGGCGGTGACGGCGACGACCTGATCTACGTCGACGACGGCGCGGATGCGGTCAATGGCGGCAATGGCGCCGATCTGCTCTACGTCGATTATGTGAACTCGGCAACCGGACTCACCCTCGATTTCACGACCGTGGCGGCCGGCGGCACCGGATCGCTCAACGGCGCCGCGGTGACCAATATCGAGGGTTATCAGTTCTTCCGCGGCAGCAATCTGGGCGACACGGTCAAGACCGGCGAATTCACGACCACCAATTTCTATTTCGGACTCGGCATCTTCCTGGAGAATGGCAACGACAGCGCGACCGGCGGCGGCCTCGCCGATCGCTTCAACGGCGGCAACGGCGACGACACGCTGAGCGGCGGCGGCGGCAACGACACGCTGGCAGGGGACGCCGGCAACGACACGCTCAACGGCGGCGATGGCGACGACATCATCTACGTCACCGACGGCGCGGATATTGTCGATGGCGGCACCGGCGTCGATCTGCTCGATGTCGATTATATCAATTCGGCGACCGCCCTCACCCTCGATCTGACGACGGTGGCGGCCGGCGGCACCGGATCGCTCAACGGCGCGGCGGTGACCAACGTCGAAGGCTATCAATTCTTCCGCGGCAGCAACCAGAACGACACCGTCGCGACCGGCGAGTTCACGACGACCAATTTCTATTTCGGACTCGGCATCTTCCTGGAGAATGGCGATGACAGCGCGACCGGCGGGAGCCTCGCCGACCGTTTCAACGGCGGCAACGGCAGCGACACGCTGAACGGCGGCGGCGGCAATGACACGCTTGGCGGCGACGCCGGCAACGACACGCTCAACGGCGGCGGCGGCGACGACATCATCTACGTCACCGACGGTGCCGATACGGTCGATGGCGGCACCGGCGTCGATCTGCTCAACCTCGATTATATCAATTCGGCGACCGCCCTCACCCTCGATCTGACGACGGTGGCGGCCGGCGGCACCGGATCGCTCAACGGCGCGGCGGTGACCAACGTCGAAGGCTATCAATATTTCCGCGGCAGCAATCTGGGCGATACCGTCAACACCGGCGAATTCTCGACCACCAATTTCTATTTCAACCTCGGCATCTTCCTCGAAAATGGCGACGACAGCGCGACCGGCGGCGGCCTGGCCGACCGTTTCAACGGCGGTGCCGGCAGCGACACGCTCAACGGCGGCGGCGGCAACGACATATTGCGCGGCGACGCCGGCAATGATTTTCTCATCGGCGGCGACGGCGACGATTATTTCGTCGTCGACGATGGTGCCGATGCCGTGAGCGGCGGCGCCGGCACCGACACGATCGAGATCAACTATCAGAATTCGGCCGGCGCGCTGACGCTCGACTTCACCAATTTGTGGTCGGGCGGAACGGGAACGATCAACGGCGCGGCGGTCACCGGCCTCGAAGCGCTGTATTATCTGGGCGGCAGCAATCTCGCCGACAGCATCACCACCGGCAACATCGCGACCTCGACCCTGTATTTCAACAATGGCGTCAATCTGTTCGACGGCGACGATAGCGCGACCGGCGGCAATCTCGACGACCAGTTCCGCGGCGGCAACGGCAATGACACGATCAATGGCGGCGGCGGCAACGACATCTTGCGCGGCGAGGCCGGCAACGACACGCTGAACGGTGGCGACGGCGACGACCTGTTCATCCTCGACTCGGGCGCGGACAGCGTCACCGGCGGCGCGGGCATCGATCGCCTTTCGATCGAATATAGTCCCTCCGCGAGCGGAGTCGTCGTCGACCTCACCGGGCTGTGGTCGGGCGGCACGGGCTTCGTCAACGGCGGCGCGATCACGAGCGTCGAGGGACTCTATTACGTCTCCGGCAGCAATCTCGCCGACAGCATCACGATCGGCGACATCGCGACGAACACGCTTTACTTCAACAGCGGGATCCTGCTGCAGGGTGGCGACGACAGCGGCTCGGGCGGCAAATTCGCCGACCTGTTCCACGGCGGCAGCGGCAACGACACGATCAGCGGCGGCCTGGGCAACGATCTGCTGCTGGGCGAGCAGGACAATGATCTGCTGCGCGGCGACGGCGGCAATGACACGCTGGCCGGCGGCGAAGGCGACGATATTCTGGAAGGCGGCCTGGGCACCGACCTGCTCTATGGTGAGGCCGGCAGCGATATCGCCAGCTATGCGGCAGCGACGGCACGCGTGATCGTCAACCTCGGCATCACCACCGCGCAGAATACACTGGGCGCCGGCAGCGACACGCTCAACAGCATCGAGAATCTGGCCGGCTCTGCCTTCAACGACACGCTGACCGGCGATGCGAACGTCAACGCGCTGACCGGCGGCGCCGGCATCGACATCCTCAATGGACTGGCGGGCAACGACACGCTGGCCGGTGGCGACGGCAACGACACGCTGGCCGGCGGCGATGGCGACGACAGCCTCGACGGCGGCATCGGCAGCGACATCGCCAGTTACGCGACCGCGACGACCGCTGTGACCGTCAGCTTGGCTGTCGCCGGCGCGCAGAATACGCTGGGCGCCGGCAGTGACACGCTGACCGCGATCGAGGGGCTGACCGGTTCGGCGTTCAACGACACGCTGACCGGCGACGCTAACGCCAACACGCTGAACGGCGGTAACGGCAACGACCTGATCTCGGGCGATCTCGGCAATGACTTCATCGACGGCGGATCGGGTGTGGATACGCTCGATTATGCGCTGGTCGGCGCAGGCATCACGCTCAACCTGGTCAGCCAGTCGGCGCAAAATACCGGTGGTGCCGGCACCGATACGGTGCGCGGGATCGAGAATGTCATCGGCACCGCGTTTAGCGATGTGCTGACCGGCAATGAGTTCGGCAACATCTTCACCGCCGGTAATGGCAACGACACGCTGGTCGGCGGACTCGGCAACGACACGCTCGATGGCGGCGCCGGCATCGACACTGCCAATTATGCCACCGCCACCGCCGGGGTGAAGGTCAACCTCACCATATTGACCGCGCAATCGACGATCGGCGCCGGTGGCGACACGCTCGCCGGCATCGAAAATCTCAACGGCACCGGCTTCGACGACCAATTCACCGGCGACGCCGGCGATAATGTGCTGACCGGCAATGGCGGCAACGACACGCTGCTCGGCGGCGCGGGCAACGACACGCTCAACGGGGGCGCGGCCATCGACACGATCAGCTATGTCGGCGCGACCGCGGGCGTCACCGTCAATCTCGGCGTCGCCATTGCGCAGGATACGGTCGGCGCGGGCACCGATACGCTGGCGAGCATCGAGAATCTGATCGGCTCCGCACTCAACGACATGCTGACCGGGAGCATTCAGATCAACATCATCTCCGGCGGCAATGGCAACGACATCATCGACGGCGGCAGTTCGAACGATACGCTCGACGGTGGCGCCGGCAACGACACGCTCAAGGGTGGCACCGGCAATGATCTGATCACGGGCGGCACCGGCAACGACAGCATCGACGGCGGCGCCAACAGCGATACGGTCAGCTATGCGGCGGCGGGATCGGGCGTACTCGTCAATCTCGCGCTGACGACCGCGCAGGCCGTTCTCGGCGGCCAGGGAGCCGACACGATCGTCAACGTCGAGAATGTCCTCGGCTCGGCGTTCGGCGATACGCTGACCGGTTCGACGCTGGCCAATGTGCTGACCGGTGGGGCCGGCAAGGACAATCTGACCGGAGGCGCCGGTAGTGACAGCTTCGTCTTCCTCGCGATCACCGACAGCGCGGTCGGCGCCAATGCCGACCGCATTCTCGACTTCGCCGCCGGCGACATCCTCGATCTGTCGGCGATCGACGCCGACAGCAATACGACGCCGGCCAATGAGGCCTTCACCCAGGTCGGCGCTTTCTCCAATGTCGCGGGCCAGTTCACCTTGGCGTTCGACGGCGGTTCGAACACCACGACCTTGCTGGGCGACACCAACGGCGACAGCGTGGCCGACTTCTCGATCCTGTTCACCGGCGATGTCACGGCGCTGACGGGGACGTGGGTGCTGTAGGGGGCCGGATCCTCCCCGGAGCCGTGTTCCGGGGAGGATCTGATCCGGCATGGTCAGAGCGATCCCGCGATCGTCTCCGCCGCGAGCCCGGGTTGGCGGGCGAATGCATGCTGCAGCCACAGTCGGGCCGCGACGCGTGGAGGAGAGAAAAAGACGCGATCGCCAGGTCGGCACGGCCGGGGCCTATCCGCCGCGGCAGGCCATGGCCGTGCGAATGGTTCGGACGGCGGCCTGCCCGGCCATGTCGACATGGGACGGCAGGACCCTCTCGTCGAACGCGAAGGCCGGCCGCGATCGCCTGGCATCGCCGGAATCGGCGGCGACGTCAGGCGCGCTGCCGGCCTCGGACGGCCGCTCCCGCTGTATCCCGCTGTAAATTTCGGGATTTGCGACCGCCTGCTGCGCGCCTTCCAGCCGTTCACTGGCGGCGTCGAGCACGATCTCGCCGGGAGCCGCCGCCGGCGCCGCTTCGTCCCGATCGTCCGATCGCGGCTGTATTTCGCTGTAAACATCCAGATCCGCGCCCTCCCATTCGTCGGAATCCGCCATGACCGACACCTGGCCTTCGCCCAGCTCTTCCAACACCCGCTGGGTGAGGCACGCCTTGAGCTCCGCCATGAGCCCGCCGGGGTCGTCGCGCTGGACCAGCTTCATGTGCGCATCGAGCTGCGCCCGCATCCGCTGCGCCTCCTGCGCGGTGAGATCGCCCGCGGCGACCGCATCGAACAGCGCCTCCGAGACTTCGAGCGCCGCCGCTGTCGTGCGCACGCCGGCCAGGCTGATCTCGACCGGCGGCCGATCGGGCAGCACGCGGCCGGCGCAGAAGCGCAACGCGGAGACATTGCCGTCGAGCGCGCGCTCCAACAGCTTGTCGATGACCGCGCCGAACTTCTCCTCGATCTTCGTCTCGGCGATGAGCGTGGCCTTGTTGCGCGCGCCTTTCGGGCGGCCGGCGGGGTTGCCGGACTGGCCTGAGCGGAAGGGGCGTCCGCGTTGAGGTTCGCTGTTGGTGGCGGGCATGGGGGCTGCTCCTTTTCCATCGGGAGTCGGTGGGGCGACTCCCGATATTCAATCGGAACATATATAGAACACATGAGGGCCGATGTCCAGCTTTTCGGTCGTACGCCCGTGGCAGGGCAGTCTGATGACGAAGGGTGCGTTAAGATTGATAAGCCGCGGGGGTTCTCAGCCGGGAAGGCGGCGTGTGCGAGGATCGCAGCGCAGGAAACATCACATCGGCAAAATATCGGGGCCATGTGATCGGAAGCACCGAAGACCGGTGCATCGCGTCGGTATGATCATATCGTTCAATCAAAAGGTCTCTGAGATGAAATATTTGACGATTACCGGACTACTACTCAGTTCCTTCACCGCGATTTCATCTGCGTCCGCGACGATAGGCGTTGACCCGCCGCCCTCGCCCAAGCCGCAATGCCCGCTCAGCCACCCATATTGCATCCGCTTCCCCCGATAATGATCGCGTAGCGTCCATTTATCGCTCCAGACGCGAGCCGGGAACGGGCGCAGAACGGTCCGGCTTCTCGCCGGGAGCGGGGAGCCGGGAGCCACGATGCACATTTTGCCGCGCGCCAGTATATAGGGTTCTGTTCCAGAGGAGCCGGTATGCCCGCCAAGCGCTATTATTCTGAAGAGGACTTCGAGCGGGGCGTGACGCTCGCGCAGCTGAAGCGCGTCGGCCGCGAACGGCGGCAAGCCTATGTGACCGATTGGTTCGGCCGCAATTTTGAGGATCCAGCCCAGAACACGCCCTACAATTCCCGTGAGGGAGGCTATTTGTATGTCATGGGCGGCCCCTATGACGCGCTCGAGGAGATCGAGCAGGAGTTCGACAGCGTCATCGCTTTTGACGAGCTGGAAGGCATCGCTGCCGAACTGACTGCTGACGGCACGGTGGATTGGGCACCGGGGCCCGAGCACCCCGATATTCGACGTGCCCATCATCCGGAGGAGCCGGAGGATGAGCCTGCGCCTTCAGCACTCGACCTTGATGACCTGATCAGTCAGCTTGAATCCGGTGCGGCCACGCGATTTGGATCGGAGGACGAGCAACACGAGCGGGCGCAGCTTATTGAACGGATCACGGCGCTTGAGAATGAAATCGAGCGCCTGCGGCCGACGCATGGCGGGATCGGCCATAACCAGCCTCCAACGGACCACGTCGACAGTGAAGCCGCGCCAAGCTCCTCTTTGTCGGATGAATTGGCCAATGAACTCAACGCGGCGGCAGCCAGTGCTAAGGTTGAGCTGGCGAAACCGGAGCCCGAGGCGCTGACAGTGGCGAAATCGGTGTCGTGGTTGCGCAGGAGCTTGGAATTTCTGAGCAAAAGTGCGGTGGACGGCGCAGCGAAAGAAGTGGGAAAAAATGCGCTGCTCATCGTGGCAGTCCCGCTGGGAACAAGCCTGGCCGCTAAGATTCTTGAAGTGATCTCGGCTGCCATCCATTGGCTCGGAACCGTCATCACCCCCTTCTTTTGATGTGACGCGAACCTTTAGCGGCGCTATGACGCTACCAATAAATATGACGGGAGAATAGATTGGCGACGCTGTTTTTCTCTTATTCCCATGCGGATGAGGATTTGCGCAACGAGCTGGAAAAGCAGCTCACCATGCTGAAGCGGCAGGGCATCATCGAGACCTGGCACGACCGCCGGATTGGCGCTGGCGCCGAACTCGACGCGGCGATCAGCGAGCATGTCGAAAACGACGACGTGATCCTCCTCCTGATCAGTTCGGACTTTCTCGCCTCTGAATATTGCTACAATCGCGAGATGATGCGCGCCATGGAGCGCCACGAGGCTGGCGAAGCTCTCGTCATCCCCGTTATCCTGCGCGCCTGCGACTGGCATGGCGCCCCGTTCGGCAAGCTGATGGCGACGCCGACCGATGGCCGCCCGATCACGCAATGGCCGGATAAGGATCAGGCGTTTCTCGAAGTAGCCCGGGCCATCCGCCAAGCCGTCGAACGTTTGGGGGTAGCGCCAAGCCAACGCCATTGGCCACAGTCGCGGCGGCGGTGACGGGGGCCGCGCCCCTTGGCCCGCGGTCGAGCAATCTTCGGATCGCGAAGACGTTCAGCGAACGGGACCGTGATCGCTACAAGCTTGAGACCTTCGACTACATGGCTAAATATTTTGAAAACTCGCTTGCCGAGTTGGCCGAGCGCCACCCGGGCATCGAAGCCGATTTCCGGCGGATCGATGCCAATCGGTTCACGGCGGCGATCTATCAGAATGGCAAGGCCGCCGCCCGCTGCACGGTGTTCATGGGCGGTGACCGCATGATGGATTCCGGGATCGCCTTCCTGTTCGGTGAGACCACCGGCGGTAACTCCTTCAATGAAAGCCTACGGGTGCAGGCCGACGATCAATCGATGTATCTCGCAAGCATGGGCATGGCGGCTATGAGTCGCCGGCAGGGCGAGGAAGGTAAGCTCACGCAGGAGGGCGCTGCTGAACTCTACTGGGAAATGCTGATCGCCCCGCTCCAACAGCAATCGCGCTAAGGGACTCAAAATGTTGCATCCTCACGAATTTACCGTGGGTCCGATCAGTGAGGTTGGAAACCTTACACTGGTCCTGCCGCGCAACGGCTATGAGCACGCGTACCTCGTTGCCCCGTCCGGCGAGGGTCTCCACGCCGTCTATCTGAGCGGCGATCACGTTTATTCATCCTTTGATTGCCAGGGCAACACAGCTTTGGAGGGGTTGCTCATACCTGACGTCGCCATTGAGGTTGACCCAGACAGCCTTTTCGATCCGAATGATGGCCGTAGTCCATTGGGCGCTATTATCCGGACCGGCCAGATCCTCGGCGTTGCGTCGATTAACGTCGACCCGCGCTCATTTCAGCGGCGACTCACGGTCCCACTTCAGACCGCGCTGCCATCGCTGCCGCCCCAGATGTCGGCCGGGTTTCACAGCTGGGCCATCACCCTCGGCCGCGGCCTTGAACGCCGCGAGCTGTTCAAGGTGGACGTCGGGCGGCGGGCTGAATCAGTAACGACCAGTTAGCTTATGCCCTCCGGCCTTTGCCTACCCAATCAAGCCGCCTTAACCCCGAATACGGCTTCGAAAAACGTGACTCCTTTTTGCCCTCATCGAGAGCGCACGAAGGTGGCAGCTAATAAGCAGTCGCCGGGTTGTGGCTCGACGCCATGCTTTGGGACATTCCGGATCAGGTCGCACTACAACAGGTCGGCAGGCACTATGCGTCGCGCAGGAAGAACAACGCGTTTCGTCCAAGTAGCCGCGATGACTGGTTCGCCTGCGTCCGGTTGCAGGCATCCGAAGCCACATATAACGTGGATGCGCTCTCAGCCGGGCCGGTGGGTATGACGCGGCGAGGGGAAAAGCTGGGGCCTTGCGAAAGGCAGAGGAGCTTCCACCGCTCTCCCAGCACCACGGCAGCTAACGCCACTAACGGACGTCGATATTGACAATTGAAGACCGTCAAGCTTCGTTCTGAACGAAGCCAGCTTTTCGAGGATGGGGGATGATGGAGTTCGAAACGCCGGGTCAGTGGCATGACAATTGGGCGTGGGTCTTGTTGTCTGCGCCCGACCATTTTCGAGATATCCGAACAGGCAGCTTAATGCCTGACCAGAAGGCAGCGCTTAGAGATGCATTTGACCAACTTAGGTTGGGATTTCATTTTGCAGAGCGTAAGCTAAACGATTTTCGTTTGACGAAGATTGCGGAGAAATTAATTGAAATGTCTTTGGAATATTATCTATCTGGGGAGCCGAAGGCGGGTGCGCATGCATTACAGGAATGCGAAGGTCTAATCTGGCAGGGCCAGAAGCAGAAAGTGAAATATGGGATCGAAGCCGAAAGACGCGTCTTCGGAGAGAATATACTTTATGCTGGCATGGTTCCATCACGTTTCCCGTTCGAGGGGACGGAGGCGGATCTCGGCCCTGACCAAGCCCTGCTTCTACCGTTGGCAATGAAATGGTCTAGAACTTATCAAAGGCAATGGAATGACTTTAAATACTTCTCTTGGATAATTGATAGAGACGGAGTCGTTTGGCGCCTGTCTGTCGAACCTCGGGAAGATGAGCATCCCGTTCTTCGTCCCGCACAGCGATCGAGTGGCTTCAAGCGCCTAAGAGAACTAGGGCAGAGTGGGGGTATCCGGGCTTGCGTACTGATGGAAATCCTGGGGCCGCACGGGGATGGACTTGTATGCTACGATCTCGAAGAGATAGGCCGGCCACAGGTAAGCGCACGTCAGTTGTTCAAGCGTTTGGACAGCGGCATCCACTACGAGGCTCTAAGGTATCATATAGACGAACTGAAAATCCTGCAGCTCGAACCCGACTGAAACGAACCTGCGCGTAAAATGGTCTGCGTGGCAGTCACAGCGTCAGACGTCCGCCTTCCACCCAAATTGGCCATTTGGAGGCTCTGAAAGCCAAGGCTTGACGTCCAAGCAGCTGTTAAGAATTAGGCGCCCGTATACGCTGCGTCGCACTCAATGACGCGATTGTCCGGCAAAGCCGGAAGCGGCTACCCAGACCGTTCACCGCGATCCAAAAGGCACCAGCATGGCAAAGGCAAAACGGAAAACCCTGCCCAAGGATTTCGAAGCCCTCCTCGCGACCGGCGACCAGGAGGCGCTCAAGGCCGTCTTTGTCGGCTGCGATGTCGATGCGCGTGGCGGCGTGTTCAAGCAGACCGCGCTCGCCTTCGTCGACTGCCCGGACGCGCTCTCGCGTTGGCTCGTCGAACAAGGGGCGGATCTGGCCGCCGGTGACGCCTATGGCGAGACGCCGCTGCATGCGCGTGCCGGGCACTGGAAGGGCGATGTCGCATTGCTGATTGAACTCGGCGCCGACGTGAACCACGATGCCGGCGGCCGAGGTACGCCGCTTCATCGCGCGGCGGCGGCGGGGAAGCTTCGAGCGGCCCGGATGCTACTGGATCATGGCGCCCGGGTCGACGCGACCAACAACCAGGGTCAGACGCCGCTTGGTCTTGCCCTTCAGCGCTGCAGCAATGCGACGATCGAGCGGGTGGCGCCGATGGCGGAGCTGCTGCTCGGCGCCATGGCGGGGCCGGTGGAGACGCCGAAGTCGTGGTTTGGCCGTCTGTTCGGGGGTCGCGCGGCACCGACTTCGCCCGTGACGCTCGAGATGCAGGCGCAGGTGCGGCGGATCGGGACCGACTTTGAATTTCATCGGCCGAACTTCAATCCTGACAGCGTCGATGCGGCAAGCGAAGCGCTGGCCACGCTCTATCGGCTGTTCGATGTCGCGCCGGTGCCTCGTCGCGTGGTGCACGACGGCACATCGCCGATCCGTGCGACATCGGCGCGATGGGAAGATCGGCACCAGGAGCTTTGGAGGTTGCTCGTTCCGTCGAGCGGGGCCGCGGCGACCGTGCAGGGCGAGGTGATCCGGATATCGGGTCGGGTCAGCGACGAGATCGACCGGAACGGCGGCGTGAACTGGGATGGTGATTATCGGAAGATGGTCGTCGCCTTTCTCGGTCATGTCGGATCGGGGCGGCCATTGCCTGGTGCTGAACTGGACGCGGCCCGCCGGGTCGTTTCCGCGATCAAGGGCGACGGCGGGGATACGGCACTGATGTGCCGGCTGGCGGTGGACTGGGTTGCGCTCAATCCGGAGCCGATCGTGCTGGCTGAGCCGGGCTATCGTCGGTGATCGGGAGGCGATGCTGCGGCGGCGATGGGCTGTCCGGCGGCATCGGGAGCGGCACACGCTGAATCCGGGCCGTTTTTCCGATGCAGTTCCCCAGCGAAAACCGGGTCCAGGGGTGACGAAGCTCGATGTGGGTGACTTCTGGGCCCCGGCTTTCGGCCATATGCGCTGAGATAAATTCCGGGTGCGCAGAACTCGTGGGCTTCTGGCAGCTATTCCCCCAACCGTCATTCCCGCGCAGGCGGGAACCCATGCGTCTGGCCGATGAACGTTCGTGATCTATGCCAAAAATGGGTCCCCGCCTTCGCGGGGATGACGGTAAGGGGATGCGTGATGTGTTAAAATTCACGCTCTTCCTTCACCCTGCGGCTTATATTAGCGCCTATGGGCTTTCGCCGGGGAACGCAGGCGGATCGGATGTGTGGAAAGAAAGAACAACCACTGTCCAGCGGAAAGCTGGGTGACACTTGAGACCAGTTACATGGGTGACAGATTCGAAGGGTGGGCGTGCCCGCGA
>Ga0268265_10001925_pt1 | contig 16493 bp, 18 predicted proteins | sample KBSSwiS52_FD_190355 | JGI IMG/M metagenome (GOLD analysis project Ga0268265, IMG submission 190355) | Switchgrass rhizosphere microbial communities from Kellogg Biological Station, Michigan, USA - KBS Switchgrass S5-2 (SPAdes) (version 2) | ecosystem: Host-associated > Plants > Roots >... | reverse complement strand
GTCCACCTGCGAGAAGCCGTCCCTGGCCACCGGGCGGACCTCCACCGGCGGGTCGATCAGGCCCGTGGGGCGGATGACCTGCTCGGCGAAGACGCCGCCGGCGCGCGCCATCTCCCAGGGGCCGGGGGTGGCCGAGACGTGGACGGTGGCCGGGCGCATGGCCTCCCACTCCTCGAACTTCAGCGGCCGGTTGTCCATGCAGGAGGGCAGGCGGAAGCCGTATTCGGCCAGGGTGAACTTGCGCCGGTAGTCGCCGCGGTACATGGCGCCGATCTGCGGCACCGTCTGGTGGCTCTCGTCGACGAACAAGAGGGCGTTGTCGGGGATGTATTCGAAGAAGGTGGGCGGCGGCTCGCCGGGGCGGCGGCCGGTGAGGTAGCGGGAATAGTTCTCGATGCCGGCGCAGGAGCCGGTGGCGTCGATCATCTCGATGTCGAAGGTGGTGCGCTGCTCCAGGCGCTGGGCCTCCAGCAGCTTGCCCTCCTTGACCAGCCAGTCGAGGCGCTCCCTGAGCTCGTCCTTGATCGAATTGATCGCCTGGCGGAGCGTCGGCCTGGGCGTGACGTAGTGGGAGTTGGCGTAGATCTTGATGCCCTTGAGGTCGGCGGTCTTGCGGCCGGTCAGGGGGTCGAACTCGGTGATCGATTCGATCTCGTCGCCGAACAGGGAGATGCGCCAGGCGCGGTCCTCGTAGTGGGCGGGGAAGATCTCGAGGGTGTCGCCGCGGCGGCGGAAGGTCCCGCGCTCGAAGGCCGCGTCGTTCCTCTTGTACTGCTGGGCCACCAGGTCGCCCATCAGCTTCTTCTCGTCGATCCGCTGGCCCGGCTCCAGGGTGAAGGTCATGGCCGTGTAGGTCTCGACCGAGCCGATGCCGTAGATGCAGGACACCGAGGCCACCACGATGACGTCGTCGCGCTCGAGGATCGCCCGGGTGGCCGAGTGGCGCATGCGGTCGATCTGCTCGTTTATGGAGGAGTCCTTCTCGATGTAGGTGTCGGTGCGCGGGACATAGGCCTCCGGCTGGTAGTAGTCGTAGTAGGAGACGAAGAACTCCACCGCGTTTTCCGGGAAGTAGCTCTTGAACTCCGAATAGAGCTGGGCGGCCAGCGTCTTGTTGGGGGCCAGGATCAGCGCCGGGCGCTGGGTGGCCTCGATGACCTTGGCCATGGTGAAGGTCTTGCCGGAGCCGGTGACGCCCAGCAGCACCTGGTCGTGCTCGGACCCCTCCAGGCCGGCGACCAGCTCGGCGATGGCGGTGGGCTGGTCGCCGGCCGGCTCATAGTCGCTGACCAGCCGGAACGGGCGCCCGCCCTCCGACTTCGCCGGCCGCGAGGGGCGGTGCGGCGTCCACAGCATGGGCCGGCTGTTCTCGTCATAGTCGAACGCCGCCGACATGTCGGCGACGCCGCGGGGCGCAGGGGAACGGGACATGAACGGGAAGGTAGGCGCACGGGCGGCCGAAGGCTAGGGGCGGCGAGCCTCGTCTAGAACAGGCGCACGCCCGTCGTCGCCATGGCGATGGCGGCGACCAGGATGACCACGGATATGACCAGGTGACGCACCTTGCAGTCCTCGAACAGCTCTTCACGCCGATCGAGTATTTCGTCGACGCGCCCGGTTGGCATGATGCAAATATACCAAGCGGACGCCCGCGAGTTCCCTCCGTGGGCGAAGTAATTTTGCGCTACTTCGCCTGTTCGGCCTTGCTGACGGCCGCGCCGCCGCCCACCGCGCCGGTGGCGGCCGTCTGCTCGGTGTTGTGACCGCCGCCGGCCAGCGCCAGCGTCGCTACACAGGCGACGAGAATGGTCAAGGTGTAACGCATGGGACGGCCTCCAGGCGCAAGCTTCCTCCATCGAACGGTGGTGTGCAGCCTGAGCTTCCCATGAGTAACGCGACGACACGTCGCGGCCATGATTAATGCTGCAGTGCAGAAAAGACTTGCTACAGCAGCGCTAACGGATTATAAGCCGTAATTCTACTGGCCTGTCCTTCATCGTGTACGGACAGGCTCGCATCGACCGCCGCCAGCATGGGCAGGGGCCGTCGGGCGACGTTGATGGGGGGCGGATCGCCCTCGACGCACACAGGACACGCCCCTTGCTTTCCTTCTTCCAGCAGCGCCCCGGGCGCGCGCTGATTCTCACCCTCGCGATCGCCGGCGCGGGCGCCGGCGCGGCGCTGAACGTCGAGGCGAGCCGCGCCCCATCGCCTTCGGTGCGGATTCCGCTGCCGGCCGCGTCGTCCGCGACGCCGGCGCAACTGGCCGCGGCCTATGTGGTCCCGGCGGTGAAGCCGCTGACCGACTCCGCGACGGCGCCGCTGCGCCACGCCCAGACCGCCGCGCGCGAGCTCGATTGCCTGACCCAGGCGGTCTATTTCGAGGCCCGCGGCGAGAGCGCCACCGGCCAGGCGGCGGTGGCCCAGGTGGTGCTCAACCGCGTGCGGCACCCGGCCTTCCCGAAGACCGTCTGCGGCGTCATCCACCAGGGCGCCAACGGCCGCGGCTGCCAGTTCAGCTTCGCCTGCGACGGCCGGGCCGAACTGGCCTATGAGCGCGGCGCCTGGACCCGGGCGCGCAATGTGGCCGCCCGCGCCCTGGCCGGGACGATGATGCCGCAGGTGGCCGGCGCCACCCACTTCCACGCCGCCGCGATCGGGCCGCAGTGGCCGGGGATGCTGCGGGTCTCGCAGGTGGGGCTGCACGTCTTCTATCGCTTCGCCCCGCGCGGAACGCACACCGCGCACGCGCCGCGGCCGGAGACCGTGACGTTCACCAAACTCGCCGACGACCCGCTCGCCGAACCGACCATGACCCCTGCGCCCGCCGCGCTGGACGCCGCCCCGGCCGCCGAGGCCCAGGGCGTGGACTCCTCCGCCCAGGTTCCCGCCGCCTCCTGACTCCCGGCCCCGGCCGCGCCATGATGCCCCCGACCTAAAGCACGATGAGATCAGGCGGAATCGCCTGATCTCATCGTGCTGTAGATTCAAAACTCAGAGCGCGTTCTAGCCGCAAAGCCGGTAGCCACTTTTGCGGAACGCGCTCCAGGAGGGCGTGATGGCCGACAAGCCGAAGCATGAGGCGCCGCAGGAGCAGCTCGCCCGCGAGCTGCTGGCGTGCGCCTATGGGGAGCTGACGCCGGTCCAGCGCAGCGTCATCGACCTGATCGTCAACGAGGCGCCCACCGGGATCAACCCCAAGCTGGTGACGGACGACCGCACCTTCGGCGCCCGGCTGGCCGACCGGGTGGCGGCGGTGGGGGGATCTTGGGCCTTCATCATCGCCTTCGCGCTGCTCCTGGCCGCCTGGACGGGGTGGAACACCCTGGTGAAGGCCAAGGGGCTGAATTTCGACCCCTATCCGTTCATCTTCCTGAACCTGGTGCTGTCCACCGTCGCCGCGCTGCAGGCGCCGGTGATCATGATGAGCCAGAACCGCGCCTCCGCCCACGACCGGGCGGCGGCCGAGCACGACTATGTGCTGAACCTGCGCGCCGAGCTGGAGATCATGCTGCTGCACGACAAGCTGGACGCCCTGCGCGAGGTGGAGCTGGTGCGGCTGGTGAAGCAGCAGAACGACATGCTGAAGCTGCTACGCGCCCAGGTGGGCGAGCTGCAGGCGGAGACGGAGTCGCTGGCGAAGCCTAAGCGCGCGCGGCGCGGCGCAGGGCCTGGGGGGGCTGGCCGAAAGCCCGGATGAAGGCCCGGCGCATGCGCTCGGCGTCGCCGAAGCCCGCCGCCTCGGCCACCCGCTCGACCGGCTCGGCGGTGGCTTCCATGCGCAGCCGCGCGGCCTCCAGGCGCAGGCGCTCCACGGCCTTGGCGGGGGTGACGCCGGTCTCGGCCGTGAAGGCGCGGGCGAAGTGGCGCGGGCTCATGGCGGCCTTGTCCGCCAGGCGCTCGACGCCCAAGGGCTCGTCCAGCCGCTCGCGCGCCCAGGCCAGCAGCTCGGCGAAGCGCCCGGCCTGGCCGCCCACCTCCACCAGGGCGGAGAACTGCGACTGGCCGCCGGGCCGGCGGTGGTGGACCACCAGCTGCTGGGCGGTCTGGCGGGCGACCGCCTCGCCGAGGTCCTCCGCGACGAGCGCCAGCGTCAGGTCGATGCCGGCGGTGATGCCGGCCGAGGTCCAGACGTTTCCATCGCGCACGAAGATCCGGTCGGGGCGCAGGTCGACCTTCGGGTAGCGGCGGGCGAAGTCGAGGCTGCGGCCCCAGTGGGTGGTGGCGCAGCGGCCGTCCAGCAGGCCCGCCTCGGCCAGGATGTAGGCGCCCGAGCAGACGCTGGCCGTGCGCCGGGCCGCGGACGCGGCGCGCAGCAGCCAGGCCCGAAGCTTCGGGCAGATGAACGCCGCGCGGGTTCCCTCGCCGCCGGCGACCATCACGGTGTCGAAAGGCTCGTCGGGGAGCGGACCGGCGCAGAGGGCGACGCCGGAGGAGCTGGCCACCGCGCCGGGCTCCACGGCCATCACCGCCAGCTCATAGCTTCCCGGGACGAAGCGGCCGGCGATCTCGAAGGCGGCGATGGGGCCGGTGGCGTCCAGGATCTGGAAGCCCGGGAAGATCACCACGGCGATCCGGCGGCTCATGGCAGAAATCGAGGGAAACAAGTCATTTCAGACAGACGCTAGGGCGGGCAGGGTGGGGCTGTCAAATTTCGGAGCGCGCCATGCTGTCCCTGCGTCCCAACTGCGAATGCTGCGATCGCGACCTGCCGCCGGAGAGCCTGGCGGCGCGGATCTGCACCTACGAATGCACCTTCTGCGCGGACTGCGCGGACGGGCGGTTCGCCGGCGCCTGCCCCAACTGCGGCGGCGAGCTGGTGCGCCGCCCCGTGCGGCCCCCAGTCCGGCTGGCGCGCGATCCGGCCTGCGCCGAGCGGGTGCGCGTGGCGCATGCGGCGTGCGCGGGGTGAACCATCCCCCTCGCCCCCCGGAATCGGGGGGAGAGGGGAGCGTTCGAAAGGAGGCCTCTCATGTTCCGCATCGTCTTCCCGCTCTATCCGGGCGTGACGCAGCTCGATTTCACCGGGCCGCACCAGGTGTTCTCGCGGCTGCCGGGGGCGGAGGTGACCGTCGCCTCGCTGGGCGGGCGGGACATCACCGCCGACGGGCTGACCTTCGCGGGCCTCGCCGACCTGGCCAGTGTGGAAGGCTGCGAGCTGCTCTGCGTTCCGGGCGGCCTGGGCGCCACCGACGCCATGCTGGACGAGGCCTTCGTAGGCCAGGTGCGCCGGCTGGCGGCGGGCGCGCGCTATGTGACCTCGGTGTGCACCGGCTCGCTGGTGCTGGCGGGCGCAGGGCTGCTGAAGGGCCGCCGGGCGGCCTGCCACTGGGCCTGGCGCGAGCTGCTGGAGCCTTTTGGCGTCACGGCGGACGACGGCCGGGTGGTGCGCGACGGGAACGTCTTCACCGGCGGCGGCGTCACCGCCGGGATCGACCTGGCGCTGACGGTGGCCGCCGAGGTGGCGGGGGAGGACGCCGCACAGGCGATCCAGCTGTCCCTGGAATATGCCCCCGCCCCGCCGTTCGACGCGGGCCGTCCGGAGACGGCGCCGGCGGCCGTGCTGGCGCGGGTGCGCGCCGGCATGGGGGCGCTGATGGAAGCGCGCCGCGCAGCGGCGCAGGAGGCGGCGCGGCGGCTGGGGTAGTCCCTTCCCCGCGAGGGGCTGCGGCATTCACACATCTCACGACGCCGGCGCCACGCGCACCCCTCGCCCCGCTTGCGGGGCGAGGATGGGTGAGGGGCGCGCCGTAGGCGCGGGTGTCGAAGACGCCACTTGCGGCCTCGCCTGAAGCGCGTTGCGGCCCTCACCCATCCTCTCCCCCCGATTCCGGGTGGAGAGGGGGCCGTTTCCGGCGATTACCCCCCGCAGGAGCGATGCGTGAGTCCCTTCCCGCGAGGGGAAACGAATCCCGGCCTCAGACCTCTTCGGTCTCGGTGCTCGGCGTTGCGCCTTCGCCGGCTTCGAAGCTGCGCGGGGCGCGGCGGCGACGGGGCTTGGGGGCCGGCGCGTCGCCGGCCTCAGGGGCGGCGGCGGGCGCGGGTCGGGACTGCAGGAAGGCCGGGGCGTGGCTTTCGCCGCCCTCGGCGTCGCGCAGCATCGGAGCGGCGCGTTCCTCGCTGACCAGGGGGGTCGCCTGGGGCTCCACCACGGCCATGGGGTCGCCCCGCTCGCGTTCGGGACGGGCGTCCTGGCGCTCGACGCGATCCGGGCGGTCTCCCCGCTCGCGCCAGCGGTCGCGGCGACCGCCGCCTTCGGTGCGGGGACGGTCGTCCCGCGGGCGCTCCTCGCGGGGCCGGGCCTCCTGGCGATCGTCACGGGGACGTTCGTCGCGAGGGCGTTCGTCGCGCGGTCGCTCGTCCCGGGGGCGAGCGTCCTGACGGTCGTCGCGCGGCCGTTCGTCGCGCTGGCGATCGTCCCGGCGGCCGTCCCAGCGTTCGCGCTCACGCGGCTCGCCGTCGCCCTCGGACGCCTCGGCCTCGGCGGCGGCGCTGTCGGCCTCGGCGGAGACCTGCTGGGCGCCTTCGTCCTCGAAGTCGATGTCGTAGCCGGACACGAACTGGTCGCGTCCCAGGATCTCGCTGGCCGGCCGCTGCGGCTGCATGGCGCGCAGCAGGCGGAAATAGTGTTCGGCGTGCTGCAGGTAGTTCTCGGCCAGCACCCGGTCGCCGGCCGTCTGGGCGTCCCGGGCGAGCTGCTGGTACTTCTCGAAAACGTGCTGGGCGTTGCCGCGGACCTTGACGTTGTCAGGCCCGTTCGAATCGAAAGCGCGATTGGCGTTCTGCTGCTGCGGCTTTCCGCCGCCGCCACCGCCTCCGCCGCCGCGATTGCGGCCGCGCTGGCGCTTCATACCCTTGAAGTCTCTCATATGATGACCGTCCGGCCTCTTCCCCGGCCTGTCCCGCTTTTCCGGGAGGCCTTGCCCTGCTTTGCGGCTAACGGGCTCGATAGCCCAGTCTACTTGGCGAAGGCGTTAAGTGTTCCCCGTCATCCGCCGAAACTTGCCGTGCGCGCCGCTGGGGCGTCACACCCGCTGGTGCGGCAGGGCGTCCGCTAGGAACGTCGAGACCCGAAGCCAGCGATTTGGGTGGAGACAGGACAGAGATGTAGCGTCTCAGCCCGAAGTTTCCAAGGGGTTTTTCTTGCCCGCCACCACACGGTCACGATCGGCGAGGTCGCGCAGGGTCTCGACGTCGCGGGCGCCGGCCGCGCGGAACAGGGCCTCGACCGCCGCCTTCTGGTCGTAGCCGATCTCCACGGCGAAGCGGCCGCCGGGCTTGAGGACGCGCAGGATCTCGGGCGCGAGCCGGCGATAGGCGTCGAGGCCGTCGGCGCCGCCATCGAGGGCCAGGCGCGGCTCATATCGCCGCACCTCCGGCTCCAGAGTCTCGATCACCGCGGAGGCGATGTAGGGCGGATTGGCCACCACGAGGTCGAAGTTGGCGTCGGCCAGGCCCGTGGTCCAGTCGCCGCGCAGCAGGGCGCAGCGGGCGGCGAGCCCCAGCTGGGCGGCGTTATCGCGGGCGACGGCCAGGGCCTCCTCGGAGATGTCGACGCCGAGGCCGCGGGCGGCGGGCCGCTCGGCCAGGACGGAGAGCAGGATGGCGCCGGAGCCCACGCCCAGGTCCAGCACCGACCAGGGGGCGTGCTCGGGGAAATCACGCAGCACGTATTCCACGACGGTCTCGGTGTCCGGGCGCGGGGTCAGCACCTGGTCGTTCACCGCCAGCATCAGCTTCCAGAAGCCCTTGCGGCCGAGGATCTGGGCCACGGGCTCACGATGCTCCCGGCGGGCCAGGTAGCTCTCCAGCAAGGCCTCCTGCTCGGCCGTCAGCGGGCGTTGCGGGTCGGTGACGATGTCGGCCCGGGTGGCTTCGGCGGCGGCCTCCACCAGCAGGCGGGCGTCGATCACCGGACCTGCGAGCCCGGCCGCCTCCAACCGCTGCCTGGCGGTGGTCCAGGCGCGCACCAGGGTGAGGGTCATGCCGGGGCGTCCTGCGCTTGCGGGCAGGGGTTGCCAACGGAAACGACGCCGCCGACCGTCACATGAACGTAGAGTCCGCAGTTCATGTGTCCGTAATGATCGAACAGCGCCTTGGTGACCTCGACGTCGCGAACGGCCGTCGTCGGGTCCACATCGGGGGCCGCGCAGCGGACGATCGACTTGAAGACGCGGCCGTGGACGGGGCCGAGGGCGATCCCGCGGCCGGTCCAGTCCAGCTCGGCCCAGGCCGGCCAGCCTTCCACGTAGAGATTGGCGCGGAACCGGAGCGGGTCCAGCGGGCGGCCGAGGCGGGCCTCCAGGTCGCGGATGCTGGCCAGGTTGATCACCGAAACGTGGCCCAGCGGGTGGTCCATGAAGGCGTGCCCGTCGCTGGCCGGCAGCACCTTCAGCGGGCCGCGGGCGGCCTCGCCCAGCAGGGTGGTGAGCCAGGCGGCGAAGGCGTCGCGGCCGGCGGGCTCGTTCAGCGCGCCCTCGAACGGCGCCTGGCCCGGCGCCTCGGCGCGCAGCACCCCGCGCTCGGGATCGTAGGCGGTGCGGGCGCGGGCGACCTCCGGGATGGCGGCGAGGACGGTGAATTTCTGCTTGGGAATGAACTCGGGCTTCTCCGGATCGAAGCCGCTGGGCCCGTTCTCCACCGCATAGATCCGGTCGGCGGGGAAGTTGCGCCCGGCCGTCAGCTCGGCGCGATCGAGGCGCTCGGGCGTGAAGCCCTTTACAGGGTGGCGGAAGATCGCTGCGATGCGCCCGGTCATGATGCGGTGTTGCCGCAAGGCGGCGGCGGCGACAAGCGGAACGGCGCCTTGCGCGGCAGGGTTTAGGCCTGTGGCGCGGGGTCGCTCGGGAAAGGGGCGGGGGTTTGGCGAAACGCAGGCCTGAAACCGCAGCGGCCCGGCCGCGCAACGTGGCGGCCTGGGTGATGGGCGCCGCGCCGCTGTTGGTGGTGGCGGCGGCCGTCCTGTGGCCCCGCCGCGGCGGCAAGGCCGAGCCGGGCCTCAGCGTGCCCGACGCCGAAACCCACTCGCCGGAGACCTTCGACGCCAAGGAGCCGGGCCGCGGGCGGCTGGCGCGGGCGCCGCACCAGATCCCGCCCCGGGGCTGGAAGGACGTGATCTGGCGCACCTACCGGGAGGTGTCGCAGGACCGGCTGACCGTGGTGGCCGGCAGCGTCACCTTCTACAGCCTGCTGGCGATCTTCCCGGCGGTGGGCGTGTTCGTCTCGCTCTACGGCCTGGTGGCGGACGTGGCGGAGGTGAACCGGCAGCTGGCGAGCCTGGCGGTGTTCGTGCCTGGGGAGGTGCTGGGGATCCTGGGCGACCAGATGACCCGGCTGGCCGGCCGCAAGCAGGCGAGCCTGTCGCTCGCCTTCGTGATCAGCCTGCTGATCTCGGTGTGGAGCGCCAACGCCGGGATGAAGGCGCTCTTCAACGGCCTGAACATCGCCTACGACGAGGTGGAAAAGCGCAACTTCTTCTCGCTCACGGTGCTGACCTACGCCTTCACCGGCGGGGCGCTGCTGTTCGCCACGGTGGTCGTGGCGGTGCTGGTGGCCGCGCCGATCTATTTCCGCGAGCTCGGATGGACCGAATCCTCGATGCTGTGGATCCCGCTGCGCTGGCTGGTGCTGCTGCTGTTCACCGCCGGCGCCTTCGCGATCGTCTACCGCTACGGGCCGTGCCGGGCGCGGGCGCGCTGGCGGTGGGTGACCTGGGGCGGGCTGTTCTCGGCGGTGCTGTGGCTGGGGGGGTCGCTGGGCTTCTCATGGTACGTCAACCACGTGGCGCATTTCGACGTGACCTACGGCTCGCTGGGCGCGGTGATCGGCTTCATGATGTGGATCTGGACCTCGGTGATGGTGGTGCTGGTGGGCGCCGAGCTGAACGCCGAGATCGAGCACCAGACGGCGATCGACTCCACCACCGGGGCGCCGATGCCGATCGGGGCGCGCGGCGCGGCGATGGCCGATTCGGTCGGGCTGGCGCTGAAGATGTCGCTGGGCCAGGGCCTGCGGCACGTGTGGTCGGACGTCTCGCGCCAGACCGGGAACGTGGCGCGGCAGGTGGCGCGCCGGCCCCGGCGCAAGGCCGAGGAGAAGATCAAGGCGTCGTGAGGCCGCCGCGCCGGCCGGTCAGGCGCGTGACGGCGCGTGGACGCGGATCACCAGCACGCTCATGGCCGGCGGCTCCGGCTCGGGAGCGCGCCAGGCGAAGGGCTCGACGGGCGCCACCGGCGGGACCATGGCCCAGGCCAGCGCGCAGGCGCCCACCGCGCCGGCCGCCACCACCAGCGGCCCGGAGGGACCCTCGTCCCTAGGCGGCCGGGAGATCAGCGCGATCCGCGCCTCCAGGGGATGGGCCGCGGCGGACCAGCCGGCGCCGATCGGCGGCGGCGCGGCGGCGAGCTGGGCCTTCAGCAGAGTGCGGGCGTAGAGCGCCCGGGCGGCGGACCGGCGTCGCAGGACGGCGGCGTCGCAGGCGATCTCCTGGTCGAGCCGGGCGGCGTGGACGGCCACGTGGGTGAGGGGGTTGAACCACAGCAGGCACTGCAGCGCCGCCATCACCGCGTTGGCGCAAGGATCGCCCCGCTCCAGGTGCTTGAGCTCGTGGGCGCGGATCAGGGCGCGCTCCTCGGGCGAGAAGGCGCCGTCGTCCCGCGGCATGACGATGCGCGGGGAGAGGATCCCCACCACGGCCGGCCCGGCGCGCCCGGCCCGGGCGGCGCGCAGGAAGGCGTACTGCGTGAAGGCCAGGGCCGCGAAGGCCAGCGCCGCCCCCAGCGCCCAGGCGGCTAGCACCGGCGGGGCGAGCTGGGCCGCCCAGGCCGGCGCCGCGTGGCGCGAGGCGGCCCCCAGGCTCTCGCGGGCCGGCAGCAGCGAGGCGGCCACCACCAGGGGCGGGACGACCCACAGGCGATAGACGGCGTCGGCCCCCAGGGCCCGGCGCACCGGCCCCCGCAGCGCCAGCACGGCCAGAACCGCCAGGGCGCCGGCGGCGTTGGCTCGCATCAGGTCGAGGAGGACATCAGCCATCCTCCGCCTCCAGGTCGGCGATCAGCCGCTTCAGCCGCGCCACCTCGTCGGGCGAGAGCGCCCGGTGCTTGGCGTAATGCGCCACCAGCGGCGCCACCTGGCCGCCGAACAGCCGGTCCAGCAGGCCCTGGCTCTCGCCGGTGACGTAGTCCTCGCGGGTGAGCAGGGGACGGTAGCGGGCGCGGGTCCCCTCCCGCGTCGAGGCGATGGCCTTCTTCTTCAGGAGCCGGGTGATCAGCGTCTTGACGGTGGCCTCGCCCCAGTCGTTGGCGACGCCCACTTCGCGCACCAGCTCCTCGGTGGTGAGGTCGCCGCGGGCCCAGAGGGCCTCCATGATCCGGCTTTCGGCCCCTGAGACGCGCGCCATGGTCCTACGCCTGTGGTTCACAGGAAGACTACGACTGTAATATCATAAGTCAAGACAGTGGAGGGAGGGCTCTCAACCGAACTCGTCTTCCAGCATCGACAGGCGGGCGGCCTGGTCTTCGGCGATCAGGGGATTGATGACGTCGTCGAGGCCTTCGCCTTCGAGGACCTTCGGCAGGTTGTAGACGGTCAGATTGATGCGGTGGTCGGTCACCCGGCCTTGCGGGAAGTTGTAGGTGCGGATGCGCTCGGAGCGATCGCCGGAGCCCACCTGGCTCTTGCGGCTCTGGGCGCGCTCGGCGTCGAGGGCCTGGCGCTTCTGGTCATAGAGGCGGACCTTCAGCTCCTTCATCGCCCGGGCGCGGTTCTGGTGCTGCGACTTCTCCGAGGAGGTCACCACGATGCCGGTGGGCAGGTGGGTGATGCGCACCGCCGAGTCGGTCTTGTTGACGTGCTGGCCGCCGGCGCCGGAGGAGCGGTAGGTGTCGATGCGGATGTCGGCGTCGTTGATCTCGATCTCCACGTCCTCGGGCTCGGGCAGGACGGCGACGGTGGCGGCGGAGGTGTGGATGCGCCCCCCGGCCTCGGTCTCCGGAACCCGCTGCACCCGGTGGACGCCGCTCTCGAACTTCAGCCGGCCGAACACCCCGTCGCCGTTGATCGAGGCGATGATCTCCTTGTAGCCGCCGGCGTCGCCCTCGGAGAGGCTGTCCACCTCCACCCGCCAGCCGTGGATGGCGGCGTAGCGCTGGTACATGCGGAACAGGTCGCCGGCGAACAGGGCCGCCTCGTCGCCGCCGGTGCCGGCCCGCACCTCCAGGATCGCCGAGGCGTTCTCGTCGCGGTCCTTGGGGGCCAGCAGCAGCGCCACGTCGCGCTCCAGGTCCGGCAGCTGCGCCTTCAGGATCTCCAGCTCCTCGCGCGCCAGGGCCGCCATCTCAGGATCGCCGGCGCCCAGCATCTCCTCCAGCTCGCGCGCCTGGCGGCGCGCCCGCTGCACGGCCTGGACCGCCTCGACCACGGGCTTCAGCTCGGCGTGCTCCTTGGACAGGCGGACGATCTCGGCGCCGTCCGTCGCCGCGCCCATGCGAGCCTCGATCTCGCGGAAGCGGTCCAGCACCTGGTCCAGTCTCGCCTGGGGAAGTCGCACCACCACCTCATGGGAACGCCGAAGGAGGCTTCCTCTAGCTCTCCCTCGACCGCTTGCCAAACGCCCGGGCGCGGCGGAGGCTTTCGCCGTCAGGAGGCCGGCCATGTACCACGAGGGCAATCGCGAGCTGCAGGACCGGTTCGGCAGCCGGGCCCTGGCCGACCGGCTGGAGGAGCGGCTGCGGCGCGACCGGTTCACCGACGAGGACGCCGCCTTCATCGCAACCCAGCGGTTCTTCTTCCTGGCCACCGCCGATGCGCAGGCCCGGCCCGACTGTTCGTTCAAGGGCGGGGCGCCGGGGTTCGCCCGGGTGGTGGCGCCCGACCTGCTGGTCTGGCCGGACTACGACGGCAACGGCATGTTCAAGAGCCTGGGCAACCTGCGGGTCAACCCGCACGCGGGCCTGCTGTTCATCGCCCTGGAGGACAAGCCCCAGCGGCTGCGGGTGAACGGGACCGTGACCTTGAGCTTCGACGACCCGTTGCTGGCCGACATGCCGGGGGCCCAGGTGCTGGCCAGGCTCACGCCGGTCGACATCTTCCCCAACTGCCCGCGCTACCTGCCGCACATGCAGGTGCTGGAGCCGTCGGTCTACGTTCCCGAGGCCGGCGCGGCGCCGGTGGAGCCGAAGTGGAAGAGCTTCGAGATGTTCAGCGACGTCGTGCCGCCGAGGGCGCGGGGTTAGACGCGACGGAGAGCTACACGCGCACGCCGCTCAGCGGCGCGGTTCCGAAGGGGCCGAGCTTGACGGAGCCGGTCATGTTGTCGCCGGCGACCTTGGCGTCGAACTCCAGCGTCATGGGCATGGGCTGGCTGATCTGGGCCGACCAGGTGAGCGTATCGCCGTCCACCGCGCCGGAAATCGTCTGATCCCCCATCGGGCCCTTGGTCGCGCCGGTGAAGGTGTTCCCGCTGGTGACGAGGGTCGCGGTCACCTCCTGCGCGCCCATCGGGGTGTTGATGGTGATCTTCCAAACGCCGTCCGCGGACATGCCGGTTCTCTCCTGGGGGTGGCGCGGCAGCTAACCAAGGGTCGCGGTGAGGCGCAAGCGCCGGGACGGGCTATTCCGCCGCCTGGCGGGCGGCCTTCTCGGCGGCGCGCTCGCGGTCGAGTTCGGCGGCCTTGGCCTCCACCAGCTCGACGATGTGGTCGACCATGCGGCCGTTGTCCATCTTGTGGTCCGGCTTGCCGGCCAGATAGACCATGCCGGCGCCCTTGCCGCCGCCGGTGAAGCCCACGTCGGTCATCAGCGCCTCGCCGGGGCCGTTCACCACGCAGCCGATGATGGAGAGGCTCATGGGCGTGGAGACGTGGGCCAGGCGTTCCTCCAGCGCGATGACCGTCTCGATGACGTTGAAGCCCTGCCGGGCGCAGGAGGGGCAGGCGATGATGTTGACGCCCCGGTGGCGCAGGCCCAGCGACTTCAGGATGTCGAAGCCGACCTTGATCTCCTCGACCGGATCGGCGGCCAGGCTCACCCGGATGGTGTCGCCGATCCCGGCCCACAGCAGGGAGCCGATGCCGATGGAGGACTTGACCGTGCCCGAGCGCGCCGCGCCCGCCTCGGTGACGCCCAGGTGCAGCGGGCAGTCGATGGCCTCGGCCAGCATCTGGTAGGCGGCGACCGTCATGAAGGCGTCGGAGGCCTTCACGCTGATCTTGAATTCGTGGAAGTCGTGGTCCTGCAGGATGCGGGCGTGACTGAGCGCGCTCTCCACCATCGCCTGCGGGCAGGGCTCGCCGTAGCGCTCCAGCAACTCGCGCTCCAGGGAGCCGGCGTTGACGCCGATGCGCATGGAGCAGCCGTGGTCGCGGGCGGCCTGGATCACCTCGCGCACCCGGGCCGGCGAGCCGATGTTGCCGGGGTTGATCCGCAGGCAGGCGGCGCCGGCCTTGGCGGCCTCGATGGCCCGCTTGTAGTGGAAATGGATGTCGGCGACCAAGGGGACCTTGGCGGCCCTGACGATGGCCGCGAGGGCCGCCGTGGAGTCCTCGTCGGGGCAGGAGACGCGGACGATGTCGGCGCCGGCCTCCTCCAGGGCGCGCACCTGGGCGATGGTGGCGGCCGCGTCCGACGTCAGGGTGTTGGTCATCGACTGGACGGTGATCGGCGCATCGCCGCCCACCTCCACGTCGCCGACACGGATCTTGCGCGAGACGCGTCGCTGGATGGCGCGCCAGGGGCGGTGATGGGCGGGGTCTGCGGCGGTCATGACGCGCGCAAGGTAAGGCGTTTGAACGTCAAACCCAAGACGAACAGTCTTCCCTCCGCCTTATGGGGCGGCTGAAGGATCTTATTGCGCGAACTTGCTGACGACGGTGGCCCCAGTGGGCAGCAGGCCCTTGCTTTCGCCGCCGCTGAACACCTGGAAGGCGTCAACCTCGGACACGTCCACCACGATCCCCGGAAGGGCCGGGGCGCGGTAGGCCTCTCCGGCCGCCAGCTGACGGGCGAAGTAGACCGTGCCGTCGGCGCCGCGGACGACCATCGAGGCGGGCTTGCGCGCCTGCACCACCACGCCGGAAGCCTCGGCGGGCGGCGGGCCATAGACCTTGCCCTGCGCGGTGAAGGCGGCGGGCAGCTCAGCCGGCCCCGGCGCGGGCTTGGGCAGTTCGAGCAGCGGGGGCGGGGCGGGCTCGCCCCGGTCCTCGGCGGCCTTGGCCGCAGCGGCCTGGGAGGCGGCCTGCAGGCCGGGCGTCTCGTAAGGCGGCGGAGTCGTGGACTCCACCGGCGGCGGCAGGGGCTCGCCGAGGGCGAATGGCGCGCCGGGGACGGCAGGCGTCGAGGCGGAGGCGGCGATGGGCGCGGCGGCGGCCACCGGCTGCGCCTTGGGCTCCGGCTCGGTGATGACGCGCTGGACCACGTTCCAGATGAAGATGGCGGCGATGATGACGGCGCCGGCGACGCCCACCAGCATCAATCGGGGATCGCGCCCGCCCTGCACGCCGAGCGGCTCGGGCAGCGACTGGTCCGGATCGGGAACGTCCTGGCGGAAGCGACGAACCGCCGCATCCCCGTCGACCCCCAGCGCCAGGGCGTAGGCGCGCACATAGCCGACGGTGAAGGGGCGGGAGGGCAGGGCCTCCATCCGCATGTCCTCGATGGCGGCGAGATAGGCGCGCCGGACGCGGGTGGTCTCGGCCACATCCTCCTGCGACAGGCCCTTGAATTCGCGCAGGGCGCGCAGGGCTGCGCCAATGTTCGCGCCCGACGTCAGTGAGGGGGGCGAGCTTTCAACCGCAGCGGGCGCAGGAACTTCCTCCGCCCGATAGTCTAGATCGGTCAATCCGCCGGTATCGAGCGGCATGTTCACTTACCACCCTTGAAATGGAGCTGCGAGGACCCCGTGAGAGACCGCATCGACACGAGCTTCACAGGCCCGTGTTCTTTCGATTGTGGATAACACGCTAGCATTCTGGATTCAATGCGCTATTCGGTCACGTACAGGGAACGGTCAGATAGATAAGTAGAGTTTGCGCGCCAAGGTTTCGATTTCGTTTCGAACGGAGCCTCCGGTTTGTTTAAGCAGGCTGGAGACCCCCCTGCGGGCCGCCTCGCGGTCGCAGGAGAGCACCATCTGCTTGACCGGCCCAAGGCCCGTGGGCGGCATCGAGAGCCGCTCGAAGCCCAGGGCGACCAGGGTGAAGGCCTCCAGCGGCCGGCCGGCCATTTCGCCGCACACCGACACCGGCGTGCCGGTTTCGGCGCAGGCCTGCTGGATGGCGGACAGGGCGCGCAGCGCCGGCGGCGACAGGGGGTCGTAACGGTCGGCGACCCTGGGATTTCCGCGGTCCGCTGCGAAAATGTACTGCATCAGGTCGTTCGTCCCCACCGACACGAAGTCGGTCATCGGCAACAGGGCGTCGAGGTGCCACACCAGGGATGGAGCCTCGATCATGGCGCCGACATCAAGGCGGGACGGCGCGGGACGGCCTCTTCGCTGC
>Ga0268265_10001913_pt1 | contig 16547 bp, 14 predicted proteins | sample KBSSwiS52_FD_190355 | JGI IMG/M metagenome (GOLD analysis project Ga0268265, IMG submission 190355) | Switchgrass rhizosphere microbial communities from Kellogg Biological Station, Michigan, USA - KBS Switchgrass S5-2 (SPAdes) (version 2) | ecosystem: Host-associated > Plants > Roots >... | reverse complement strand
AGCTGGTGACGCCGAGCGGTAACCCGGCCGCAGGTTACTCTGCGTCATATCAGGTCGGCGTCTCGGTTTGAAGGTGCGAGAAAGGGTAATCTTCAACTTCTTGGAGAGATTCCCTACTGACGCTCGCAATGGACAATCGAACTTCCGAATTGGTCTTAGCGCTCAGGGACTTGGAGACGCTCTTAGATGAACACTGCGTCTCCTACGTGAAATACATTCGAATCCTGTTGGACCGTGCTCGTGTCGCGAGTGACGAAGAAGTGAGGTCGGATGTGCGACGGCTTTTTCAAGGCACCATGGGATCGTTGACCGACCTCTATATCACAAGGAAAAACGGTCACGAGGTTGATGACGAGGATAAAGCGAACGAGACGCTTCAATCGATCACAGAGCGCTTGTGGATACTCAGTAAGTGACGAGAGCTTGGCGATCCCGAAGGCCGTTCCTTGGGGTTCGATAACTTGGGACGCCGGCTCGATTGCCGGCTGCAGTTGACCGTCGTTCGCTCACACATGCACTCTCGGCTCCAAGCTCGACGACCTGGAAAAACGCTGGCGTCGGCTCGTCGTCACGGCGTCGTGAGCGAAGATGCAGCGTTTGATGCTCGACGGACTGCGTCTGTGAAGCCGACGCCGCGTTTTTCGACTGACGCTGTCAGGTCGCTCGCAGTCGCCGGTCGTGCACGTGTGAGCGAACGACGCCTCACGGGTCATGTCGGGTTGAGGCCGACTACGACGCATGCCGCTCCGAGCAATCGGAAAGCGCGCGAGCGAGGGTTCCGCGTCGACTTCCGTCAACGCGTTCGAGTTGCGGCGAACTGGGCTCGGACAATTTGAGCCGCGTGAAGGACGCAGCATCGAGTTGCCCGATAGTCGACGCGACCGCGTCAGAGTGCCGAAGCGAGAGCGATTTCCCGGCGTGCGGAGTTGGAGGCCGAGCACCGACATGCCCGTGTCCGTGCTTTGAGTTTTGTTCTGACTCTGGCTCGTGATCGGACGATGAGGTGGAAACCGTCGCGACTTACCAGTACCCGATCATTCGCCCAGCTGTAACCGCCGTCAGCCAGGAGATCAGCGAGATCCCTCCCATTACCGCGAGCTGACGACGCTCGCCAGGCTGGAGCGCGCGAACGCCGATCTCGCGCCACGCGGACGTCATGTGCAGGATGCCTGCATTGAGCATCCCGAGGGCAATCGCCGGAAATTTGATTAGCAGGAACGGATTGTCGACGTATGCGGTCGCTTTGGTGGCCAATAGCGCCGCACCGGTGGTGATCGCGACGATGAAGGCGGTCGTCGCGATTGGCGTCACCGCCATCGAAAGGTCGGTGATGCGGATGCGGCGGCTCCAGACGCCAAGCAGCCGCAGATCGAGCACGAAGACGGAACCGAAGAGAGTGGAAACGCCGAGGATGTGCGCGACGTTGACGATCGCGTAGGTCCAGGGACCGGACTCGCGCATCATGTGCCCGAGCCCGGTCTGTTCAATCCAGAGCAGAACAGTACGCAATCAATGGATGGACGGCGGGTCCTTCGGACCCGCCAGATCAATCTCCCGTCGGATCACTCCATCCCCGGGTAAACGTCGTACACCTTGCCGTTGAAGGTGAGCTTGGTGACCTTGATTTCGTAAGTATTCTGATTCTTGTTGCGGTGGCCGTGCACAGTGACGGTCGAGCCCACCGGCAGCAGCTTTTCTGACACGCCCGCCTGCTGCGTCCGGTTTGGCGGCGCCATGGTCACATTCCATTCATGGCCCTGCGCGTCCTTGATCTTCATCGTCCCGTGCGGGCCCGCGAGGCTGACAGGTGTCGTCACCGTGCCGGTGACGTCGGTCAGCTTATCTTCGTTGCCGCCCCAGCCGTGATGCGCAAACGCCGGCAGCGCCGACAGCGTGAACACGCCGAGAAGCATGGCGACTTTCTTCATCCCTACCTCCGTTCAACGATTCGTGATTGGCGACTGATCGATTGACGACTGCACACCACAAACCATGAATCACGAATCCCCTCTATTCTAGCCAGTTCCTGTCGTCAGCGGACCGTCTGCGCCATCCAGCGCGCAATTGCATACAGCGACGAATCGGCACCCTCGCCGCCGATCAGCTGCACGCCGACGGGCAGCCGGTTGACCTCGATGAGCGGCAGCGAGAACGCGGGCAGCCCGAGCCACGATGCATAAGACGGGAACGTGCGGCTGCCGGTCTGTGTGAGACCTCGAGGCGCCGGGCCGGAGCAGGCGAGCGTGATGAAGCCGTCGCAGCGAGCCAGCACGGCCGCGGTGTGGCGTTGCAGGCGATGGCGTGTCGCGAGGCGCGCCTCATAGTCACGGGGAGTAAGGTTGCGCGCACGGTCGAGCAGTTCGCGGATGCGCGGACCTATCTTCTGCGGACCGTATCTCGCCAGGTAGTCCTCGAACGGCCAGCGCATCTCGTACGCGATCAGATCGAGGTGGCCATCCAGCTCCTGTTCGAACTGCCGCTCGAGCTCCGCGACCTCGGCATCCTCATCTTGCGATGTCACGTCGATTCCGCGCGCCTTCACGCGATCGATGAACGCATCGAACGCCTCACGTGATGCGTGGTCGGTTTCGCTCCACCCGCGCGTGAACAGTCGAATCAGCTTTCGCGGCTGCCGTTCGGCAATCGCGTGATGCTGTGCGCCGTTCATGACACCAAGTCCGGCGCTGGCGGCGCCGATTGAGATCTGCGACGCGACGAGCCACGCGTCCTCGACGCTGGCGGCGATCACGCCCAGATGATCCGATGTCGGAGAGAGCAGATGAATACCGCCGGTGTGGAGGACGCCGTGTGTCGGCTTGAAGCCGACGACGCCGCAGTAGGCAGCCGGGCGCAGGACGGAGCCCTGCGTCTGCGTGCCGAGCGCCGCGGGCACCATGCCGCAGGCGACCGCCGCAGCCGAACCGCTCGATGACCCACCCGGCGTGCGCGTGGTATCAAACGGGTTGCGCGTCGGACCGGAACGGCCGATGGCAAATTCCGTCGTCACCGTCTTGCCGACGATGACCGCCCCGGCCTGACGAAGCGCCATCACACTCGCGGCATCGGCCTTCGGCCGCCACTTCCGGTAGATCGGCGAGTTCATCTCCGTCGGCATGTCGGCGGTCGCGATGATGTCCTTGACGGCGATCGGACAGCCATCGACCGGCGAGAGCGGACGCGCCTGCCTGTAGCGCCGCGTTGCCGCGTCGGCGGCTCTCCGCGCACCACGGGCGTCGAGCGTCACGAACGCCTTGATCGTCCTGTCGTGCGTGGCGATGGCCTCGAGGCAGCGCTCGAGAAACCGGCGCGGAGTCGTGCGGCCGTCGCGAAACTCCGCGGCGGCACGCACGAACGATACGGGTTCAGGCGGGTTGCGCGGCACCGAGATGCTGATCGAAGAACTCCAGCGTGCGCTCCCACGCCTTGGAGGCCGCGGTCGCGTCCTTTTTCAGTCCGACCGTGTGAATGATGGGATCGTCGCTGGCAAACGCGTGTCCTGCGTCGTAGCGATGGAAGGTGTGCTTGGCGCCGGCGGCGTTCAGCTTCTCTTCGAGCTGATCGACCTGTTCAATCTTGAAGAATCCATCGTGAATCGCGAAATGTCCCATTACGGGCGCCTTGATTTTGGAGGCGTCCACGTATTCGAGCGGCGGAAAACCGTACCAGGCGACCACTGCATCCGCTTCGGGTACGAAGACCGATGCGAGAATCGCCAGCGCACCGCCCATGCAGTAGCCGGTCACACCGACTTTCGGGCTTGATTGCTTCAGGTATTGCACTGCGCCGCGGATATCATTTCCTGCCGCGTCGCCGAAATTGAGACCGGTCATCAGGTGCTCGGCCTCTTTCGCATCGAGACCAACTTTCCCGCGATATAAATCCGGTATGAGCACGCGGAACCCGTGCTTCGCGTAGCGATCCGCCACTCCTTTGATGTGATCGTTGACTCCCCACCACTCCTGAATCACGACGAGGCCTGGCGCGGTCTTGCCGCCGTTCCCCTCCACGTAATAGCCGGAGCACTCTTTTCCATCTGGACGTTTGAAGGTCACTTGGCTCATGGGAGGGGATCTTAGTCCGGGATCCGGGATCCGGCAGGTATCAGGTGTCAGGTTTCAGGGATGGTCCAGGAATCAGGTCGTCAGGTATTACGCATCAGGTGCTGCCTCGTCTCGAAAGCCTAGCGGACGTGCATTTCGCCGGTCGTGAGCGTCATCGGACCAAACGTCGGCGTGCCGAAGCGTCCGGCGTCGACGCCGACTGTGCCGTCAAGTTGATACGCCGCGGTGCCTCCGGTCGCGAGACGCCCGATGGTTCGGCTCAACGCCGGCACGTCGGCAAAGCTGATCGACAGATCGAGTGGAACCACTGTTTCCTGTCCCGCGTTGAGAGGCAGACCAAGCGGGAAGTTGCCGGTTGCGGCGTGATTGCCTTCGAGGATGAGGTCGGCGTCGATGGTGCTCAGCGTGAAGCCGAACGGATTCGGATTGGTGACCTGAAGCCAGATACGAACGCCCGCGCCACCGAGTGGCGACCTGGCGCTCGGGCCGAGCAGTCGCAGTTCGGCGGGTTGACCGGACGCCTGTTCAAAGCGCGGCGGTCGAATGATCTGCTGCAGGTTGGCGAGGCCTGCACAGGCGACGGTTGTTGCGATGACAGTAACCAGAAGCGCGAGCGCGATCCGAGCACGGCTGTTTCGCAGCATGACTTTGGGTAAGCAAAGATCGTTCGGACCGTTCGAAGCCTTCGGAACTGCACAGAACGGCCCCAACGACCGGAACGTCCCGAGTATTCCGAACGGGCCGAACGATTCCAACGATCCCTAAATCGTCTGGCGAAATTCGATTTTGGGATTCTTCTCGAACGTGTAGCGCATTACCCAGTCGGACTCGAAGACGAGCACGTCGCGCTGCTGACGATCGATGGCCTGCATTACGCCAGAGGTCGGGAGCGCCAGGTCGAGGCCCGGGGGTTTGATGGGCCATCGTGCGCCGACATGCGGCAGTCGATCGAGCGTGCACGCGATGCCGTACTCCGACGACATCCTCGCTTCGACCACATCGAGCTGGAGCGAACCGATGACGCCGATGATGGGATTGCGGATGCCGGAGGTCGGCATGAAGAGCTGGATCAGCCCTTCTTCGGCGAGCTGCTCGATCGCCTCATCGAACCGTTTGTGCCGCACGTCTACCGGACGGAGCATCGCGAACTGCTCGGACGGAAACTGGGGAATCGGTGGAAACTGGACGCGTTTGCTGGCGTAGAGCGTGTCGCCGATCGCAATCCGTCCAGGGTTGACGACGCCGACGACATCGCCGGGAAACGCCTCCGGCACCGTCTCCCGATCGCGGCCGAAGAACCGATAGACGCGTGACAGCCGCAGCGACGTGCCGAGCCGCGCGTTCATGACGGTCATGTCCTTGGCCAGACGCCCGGAGCAGATCCGCAGAAACGCAACACGGTCGCGATGCCGCGGGTTCATGTTCGCCTGAATCTTGAACACGAAGCCGGAGAAGTTCGCATCCATCGGTTCGACGTCGCCCACATCGGCGTGGCGTGGACCCGGACTCGGCGCGAGCGACAGCAGCGCATGCAGGAACGGCTCGACGCCGAAGTCGTTCAACGCGCTCCCGAAAAAGACCGGCGTCTGACGCGCGCGGCCGTACGCCTCGCGATCGAACCGCGTCCCGGCGCCAGTGATGATCTCGATGGCGTCGATCAACTCTTTCTGCCGGCGCTCGCCCACGAGCTCCGTGACTTCCTCCGCCTGAGCGCTGGCGACGACCACCGGCTGCGTCCTGCGGCCGCGAGCCTGCCGCTCGTAGAGGAGCACGGCATTGGCCTCGAGGTCGTAGACGCCTTTGAAATCCGGACCGTCGCCGAGCGGCCAGTTCATCGGCGCCGCCGAGATGCCGAGGACACGCTCAATCTGGTCGAGCAGCTCGAACGGATCGCGTGCCGGCTGATCCAGCTTGTTGATGAAGGTCAGCACCGGCAGGCCCCGCGAGCGGCACACCTCGAAGAGCTTCAGCGTCTGGGGCTCCACACCTTTCGCGGCATCGAGCACCATGACGACGCTGTCGACGGCGAGGAGCGTGCGGTAGGTGTCCTCGCTGAAGTCCTGGTGGCCGGGTGTATCGAGCAGCGTGACGTGATGTCCTTCGAGCTCGAATTCGAGCGCCGCCGCGCTGATGGAGATGCCTCGTTGCTGCTCGAGCTCCATCCAGTCGGACACGGCGTGACGCTGTGTCTTGCTTCCGCGGACTGCCCCGGCCAGCTCGATGGCGCCCGCGTAGAGCAGCAGCTTCTCCGTCAGCGTCGTCTTCCCGGCGTCGGGGTGAGAGATGATGGCGAAGGTACGGCGCCGCGCAATTTCCGGCGCCAGTGATTCCTGGCCGATCAGGTCTTCGGTTTTCGGTGGCATGTGTATTTGGGCTTGAGCCGCATTCTGAGGATACGATTAATTCGTGCGCACGCGGCAGGTCCTGGCGTTATTGATCATGATCGCAGGGTTTTTCACGCCGCTTGCCGGACAGTCGCATCAGGTGCAGCGTCTTCCACCAGTTGGTTCCCGAGCGCCCGTCGCCGGCTACGCGGTTCGGCACGCGTACCCGCACGATCCACGCGCGTTCACGCAGGGGATCGAATATCGCGGCGGCGTCCTGTACGAAGGCACGGGTCTGAACGGCGAATCGACGCTTCGCCGGGTGGAGCTGGCGACAGGGAAGGTTCTGCAGCAGGTCGCTCTACCTCGTGAGTATTTCGGCGAAGGGATCACCACGTGGGGCGAGACGATCCTTCAACTCACATGGCAGTCGCAGCTCGGATTTATCTACGACCGCAACACCCTCACGCAACTTCGCACCTTCAGGTACACCGGCGAAGGGTGGGGGCTGACGCACAACACCACGGAACTGATCATGAGCGACGGCAGCGCGTCGCTGCGCTTCCTCGATCCGAAGACGCTGACCGAGACGCGGCGGGTGCTCGTCACCGACGCCGGCATCATCGTTCGCGAACTGAACGAACTGGAGTGGGTCGACGGTGAGATCTACGCCAACGTCTGGCAGACGAATTTCATCGCGCGCATTTCGCCGTCGAGCGGCCGTGTGCTCGGCTGGATCGATCTGACCGGCCTGCTTTCACCCGAGGAGCAGCGCGGCGGCGCCGAAGTGCTCAACGGGATCGCGTACGACGCCGCCGGCAAGCGGTTGTTCGTGACCGGGAAGCTGTGGCCGAAGTTGTTTGAGATCGGGATTGTCGCGAAGCGGTAAATCCCAAATCCCAAATCCCAAACCCCAAATCAAAATTGGGATTTCAGATTGGGATTTGGGTTTTGGGATTTGGGTTTTGGAATTTACTCACGGCGTCACATCAAACGCATCAATCCACACCCAGGCGCCCTGGGAGCTCGCATTGCGGCTTCCAGTCGCTTCGATTGTGATCGTGTGAGCGCCGGGACTGAGGCCGCTGATCGTATACGCGGCGACCCCGATCCGCGCTGGCGACGCGTATTCGTCAATCGTCGTCTTCAGATCCCCGTCGACGTAGACCCGCGCGACGCCGGACCACTGATCCTCGTAGGTAATCCACGACACGCCTGACCCGGTAAACGTGAGGCTCGCGCGCGATCCCGCGTCGACCGCGAGAGCCGCGGCGCCGCCGCTCAGCGCCGGGTTGTTGTTCGCGTACCAGTGACCAGCGTAGGTCATCGCCGCGTTGTTCTGTTCGATGCGTCCGGTTCCGGCCGAAATGCCTCCGGCGACCGGTGTTCCTGTGATGTCGAAGGCGTCAATCCACACCCACGAGCCATCCGTGCCGGGACCGCGTTCATGCGTAACCTCAATCGAGAACGTGTGCGCGCCGGGCGCCAGACCGCTCGCCTGGAACAGCACACGCTGATATTGCGAGATCGGGTTGTACGTGTTAATCACCTGCATCGTCCCATCGAGATAGACCGTCGCCAGACCTGCGTACGCGTCTGCCACGCCAATCCACGCGATGCCGGTGCCGTTGAACGTGATCGAAGCGCGCGCCCCTTTCGTGTTCGTCAAAACAGCCTGGCCGCCGGTGTTGGCGGCGGAGTCGTTCGTATACCAATTGCCGCTGTAGACGATGGCGGGGTCGTTCTGTTCGATCCGTGTCTGTGCGAACGCCGATGACGGCGTCGCCGCTGCAAGGGCAAAATTGACTATAAGAAATCGAGTCCAGCCGTATCCCACGGCGTCTCGATGGAGCAATCGATATTCCAGTTCGTGCTCTGCTTTTTCGTATCGATCAGCTCGCAGGGTCTCCGGAGCCGAGCCGTTTACCATCATTGCGCGATCCGAGCGATAATCCGGCCGCAATCATCTGACCTCTTTCGGAGGGTTTTTCATGAAACGTCTGATGCTCAAACCGCTACTGCTTGGCCTGCTGAGCGCAACAGTGGGCGCCGCTGTGGCGGCGCAGGCGCAACAGCCGCCGGCGGACGTCGTGCTGACCAACGGCAAGATCATCACCGTCGACGGCAAGTTCACCATTGCCCAGGCCGTCGCGATACGCGGCGATCGCTTCGTCGCCGTCGGCTCCAACGCTGATGTCAACAGGCTGGCCGGGGCAAACACTCGGCGGATCGATCTCGGTGGGAAGGCGGTCATCCCCGGCCTGATCGACGCGCATGCGCATCTCACCCGTGGAGCCGAAACGTGGACGACGGAGGCGCGGTTCGATGACGTCGCGTCGCGTAAGCAGGCGCTCGACATCGTGCGCGCGAAGGCGGCCGAGCTCGGTGCTGGACGGTTCGTCTACAACCTCGGTGGGTGGTCCTACGATCAGTTCACGGACAATCCGACGCCGCTGACGAGGGCGGAGCTCGACGCTGCCGCGCCCAATAACCCCGTCTACCTGCAGTTCTCGCGCTGCTGCGCGTTCATGAACGGCAAGGCAATCGATCAGCTCGGCATCGACGCGATCAAGGAGCTGTGGGTGGAGCGCGACGCCGCTGGCAAACCGACCGGGCGCATCAATGATCCTGGCCTTGGCCAGGTGGCAGCGAAGATCCCCAACAAAGCGAAGGAGCCGTATCCGGTCAGCGCGCTCGCCATGATCAAGGACCTCAACCGTGCTGGTCTGACGACGACCGGCATGGTCGGCTGCCCGCAGGAACAGAAAGAGGCGTACCTCGAGATGCAGCGCAAAGGCGAGCTCACGTTGCGCCTGATGTGCATGGTCGGACCGGCGCCAGGCGATCCGGCGACGCAGCTGCAGCGCCAGGTGGCGTCGCTTGGGCAGATCAAGCTGTTTCAGGGGGACAACTACATCGATGACGTGCTGGTGGGGGAGACGCTCGCCTACAGCGACAACATGATGGCGCCGCACGTCAGCTATACGCCGCAGCAGGCGTCGAACTGGAAGGCGCTGGCGACGGAGGTCGCGAGAAAGGGAATGCCGCTGCAGCAGCACGCCACGATTTCCGAGTCGTTCCCGTTCTTCCTCGACCAGATCGAAGCGATCAACAAGGAGTATCCGATCCACAACTTGCGCTGGGCGTTCTGCCACATGGACCAGGTCTCCGCAAACGACCTAGCGCGGATGAAGAAGCTGGGGATGTGGGCGGCCGTGCGCGCGATTCCACCCGTGATGGGGCAGGCGTTCAACCGCGCACATGGCGAACGCTCGCTCGACATGCCGCCGCTCCGCATGATTCAGGACAGCGGCATCCTGTGGGGCTTCCACACCGACACCAACGAGGTCAACCAGTACAACCCGTTCTACACGCTTTGGTTTGCGGTGACCGGAAAGATGGTCGGCGGCAAGGTCGTCAACCATCAGACCATCACGCGCGAGGAAGCGCTCATCGCGCACACGCGCAGCAATTCATTCTTCGTGATGCGGGAGAACGACCTGGGCACGATCGCGCCCGGCAAGCTGGCGGACCTGGTCGTGATGGACCGGGACTATCTGACGATCCCCGTCGATCAGATCAAAGACATCAAACCCGTGATGACGTTTGTCGGCGGGAAGATGGCGTACGGAGGGGCGACGGCGGCGACGAAATAGTCACGGGTGCGATAGGTGCGACAGGTGCACCAATTGCACTCCTCGCACCTCTCGCACTTGTCGCACCTAGACGGTTTCTCTTACTCCGGGTTGCGGCACGATCCGGATGTACGGCTTCGGCGCTTTCCATCCGTCGGGGTACTTCTTCCGCGCCTCGTCGTCTGAGACCGATCCCGCGATGATGACGTCCTCGCCCGGTTTCCAGTTCACCGGCGTCGACACCTTGTGGTTCGCGGTCAGCTGCAGCGAATCGATGACGCGCAGCACCTCGTCGAAGTTGCGGCCTGTCGTCATCGGATAGACGAGCAGCAGTTTGATCTTCTTGTCGGGGCCGATCACATACACGGTGCGGACCGTCTGGTTGTCCGCCGGCGTGCGGCCCTGATAGCTGTCGCCTGCGGTGGCCGGCAGCATGTCGTACAGCTTGGAAATCTGCAGCTCCGGATCGCCGATCATCGGATAGTTGGGCGCGTGGCCCTGCGTCTCGCGGATGTCGTTGCCCCACCGCTCCTGGTCGTTGACCGGATCGACGCTCAGTCCGATGATCTTGACGTTCCGCTTGTCGAAATCGGGCTTGATTCGCGCCATATAGCCCAGTTCCGTCGTGCAGACCGGGGTGAAGGTCTTCGGGTGCGAGAACAGGACTGCCCACGAGTTGCCGATCCAATCGTGGAACTTGATCCGACCCTGAGTCGTCTCGGCCTCAAAATCAGGAGCCGTGTCGCCAATCCGTAGTGCCATCGTCGTAACCTCCAAAATCCGCTAAGCCAGCCTTAGGAATATCGCGGTCCGCCGGCAGGGCGCAACCATATCACTGAGACGCTGTTTTGGCCGGTGTGGGCGCCTCGATTTGTAATTTCCCGCTCGAACCCGCAACGGGCGCGTGACGTTTTCTGGCCTTGCCTGGGGACCGTCCGCGTTTTCATTCGGCGTTTACGCGACCCTTCCGTCTGGGCTGGTGGCACCCACGTTGCCGCTCTCGTCCATTTGACCAACTGCTCACGCCTGCACCCCCTCGCGGCGTTTTGCAAGAAGGAGATCGGTTATGCGTAGGTCAACTGTTCTGGCGTTACTGCTGGTAGCGGCCGCGAGCAGTTCTCAGTGCTCCGACGGCGAGACGACCGTCATTGGACCGTCGGCGACCGCCGGTCGATTCGCCAACACCGGCGGTGGGTCGTCGCAAGGCGGCGACACCGGAGCCCCGAGTGGCGGCGACAGCGGCCCCGCAGGCGGAAGCAGCATCTCGAGACTCGCACTCATCCTGGTGAACGACAGGAACAGCGATGGCCGTCCGAACCGCGGCGACCTGATCACGTTCGCGATCTCGACGACGCTGCCATGGGATCAGGTCAGCATCGTCTGCTCGCAGAACGGCGACGTGGTCCTGAGCGTGACGAAAACGCCGGACGCGTGGTCGCCGCTGACGCTGACGTCGCAGACGTGGTCAGGCGGCGCGGCTGACTGCAAGGCGACACTCGATCAGGTGAACGATGACAAGGTCCTGACGCTCGCATCCGCGACGTTCACCGCTGGCGCGTAGCCGGCCCTCAAGGCGACAGGCTGGCTTGCCGCCTTCACCGTGGCGGCGTTTCTCCGGCCGGCCTGTCGTCCGCTTCTATCCCAGGACTCATCGCGGCGGCATCGGTGAAGGTCGTGTGTACTGACGCAAGTTCGCTCGAGGCCGTGTAGCCCGTTGCCGTGAGCTGATAGGCGACGCCGAGATCGTGCCCGTCAAGCTGAAAGTCATCATCAGGAGTGTTGCGACGGGACGTATCGATTACGCCACCTTCGTCCGCAAACGTCGAGATGACGACATCCGCGTGAAATGGGTTTTCGAGCATCTCATGGAATGTCAGCGTGATCGGTGCGCCGGCTTGCCAACCAAACCCGGTGACGATGACGGTGTCGTTGGGCTGGTAGTCGGCGCTGTTCGTCTGGACCGAAGACGCCCGTGCAGCCGCGGAGACATGAGCGATCTGGAACACAACCGCGCAACACGCGGTGAGCAGGACGCCGATGACCGCGGCGCGGCGAGTGTTAGCCATCACACACCTCAGCCTGATTGTGGCCTAGCGAGTGCCTGCTGCCGTCTAGTTTTTCGGCGCCTGATAGGTCAGTTTGACGGTACCTGAAGAAATCCTATTGACCTGTCCGTTTCGATCGGTGCCTGGCTGCAGCTGCAGCGTGCCTTCGGCAAGCTTCTTCTCCCGGGTGTCCAAGCGGCACGAGACTGCCGCGCCGTCAAGCGGCGTTGCAGCGTTTCCAGCCTGAACTTTTTCCGCCTTGATCAGGAACGGTGCGTCGGCCGCGCTATCAGGATCCAGCACGACGTTGTCGGCGATCTCAGCTGACGACAAGGAGAACTGGAGTTCCCGTTCGGTTGTCGTTGTCTCGAGCGGCCGCTCGATAGCGGGCGTGAGCTTTGCCTCGTTGACTGGCTGGTCCCACGGAATACCGCTGCAGGCGTTGTCCCCGTTGTCGCAGCATATGCGCAGGTTGGGATTGACTTGCACCGCATACGTCCAACCCGGTTCGAATTCCCCCTTGAGGTCGCCGCCCACCAATCCCGGAGCACGAATTTCCGCGGAAATGTCAGTACCCGATTCCACGCGGCCGACGGTCGGCAGATTCAGTCGCCCGATGACCTGAGGCGAGCCTGCGCCACCGGCGTACAAAACGACGTGAACGTCTGGTTTGTCGGATGTGCGCAGCATGGCCTCCAACCCAAAATCGCGAAGGACCGTCATCGACAGCACCGAGAAGATCGAGAGGGCAAAGAGCAGAACAATCGCGGCCGCACCGCGTTCGTTGGCGTTCGGGTCTTCGGCGATTCGAGGGTTAACCATGGCTAGTGCTCCTGCGACCGAATTGATTTGGTTCGAATCGCTGCCGAGCGGAGGAGCCCACCCGGCAGCGATCATAGGGGAAGGTTACTGCTTCTTCACCTGGATGTTGCCGCCCACAATCGCAAGCTGGGCGGCTGGCGTTCCGAGCTGATAGTAAGTGCCAGTGCTGGTGTCCCACACGCGCAATGCGTAGCTGTCGGGACCGACGCCGGGGCTCGAACCAGGTTCGCTGTTGTCTGACACGTCCACCTGGAAATTGTAGTTACCACCCAGACTGTAGGCCACACCGGTGGCGCGGTTGACGGCCGCGATGTTGTTCTTTCCCGTGAACGTCGAAGTACAGGTCACGTTCGGCGCGATCCCCATGCAAGTCTGCGTCATCCCGACCATGGCGTTGCTCTTGATGATCCAGTTGTACTCACCTGCTGGCAGGAACCCGCCGCTCGGTAGCGGGAAGCTGTTCGCGGCAATCGTCTTCCGATAGATGTAAAGGCCGTTGCCCTGAACATTCCCGTTCCTGAGGTACTTCACCGTGAACCCGAAGTTGCTTCGCGATCCGAGCGTTGGCTCATTCAACCAGCCGCCACCCGTGGTCATACCTGTTCCCGGCAATACCACAGTAATCGCTTGATCCTCCACTGGCGCCTTGTAGTACGGGTTCGACTCGAGTTCTATCGTTACCATGTAGTTGTCTTCGGTGAGATTAACGGAACAGGCTGCCGTGCCGCTTCCCGGCCCTGTTGCCGTGACATTCACGTTGAGGCACTGTGGTGCCGCAATCGGCGTTGTCATCGAGGTATCACTGGACTTGAACACCTTGAAAGAAATCTGGGTAGTGTTCAACTGTCCGCCAAGGTTTCCATCCGCTGCCTCAGTGATCACAGCAGCGAGAGTCATAGTTGCAGTGCTGTTGGTGTTCGTGCTGCCCGTCGATTTCAGCGTGTCGCCTGAGTACTCGATGGCTGCATCTTCCTTGATCACGATGATCGTTAGAGTAGTGGAGCCCGTGCCGTACCCGTCAGTCACCGGCACCGTAATCGCATATGTTCCCGCCCCCGTCAGCGCCGTCATCTGGCCCGAGATGATCCACTCCCGGCTGCTCGGTGGGGAGTAGACCCCAGGTGTCGAGGATGGTACCCCGGCGGTCGTCGTTGGCAGCCCAATCCCAAGACCGGACGGGAAACCGTTCGCGGCCGGCTGAGCCGCGCCGCCGGGTGGCGTATAGACGTAAGTGATCGTGCCCAGGTTGAGCGACGTAGCGGCGCTGTCAATGTCGGTCGCCGTCACCTTGACGCTTGTGATCGAATCGCTGAACTGGACGTTGCTGTTCCCGGTGCCGTTGTCATTGACCACGACAGGCGGGTCGTTTCCGGCGGTAACGTAGATCGTGAACGTTTGAACAGTGCTCGTGTCGAAGCCGCTATTGGCGGTGCCACCGTTATCGTGAATGCTGACGGTCACCGTCGCCGTCCCGTTTGCATTTGGCGCCGGCGTGAATGTCAACGTGCCGATCGGCGAGACTGTGGGCTGTGTCGAGAACAACGCAGTGTTGTTATTCGACACGATGAAGTCGACGGTCTGCGACGACTCGTTCGGGCCTGCACTGACAGCGGTTGCCCACACTGTTACCGTCTTCGGCCCGGAATCTTCCGCTACGGTCTGGTTGGCGCCCTTAGTAAAGCTGGGTGCATCATTCACAGGCGTCACAGTAATCGTGAAGTACTGCGGTGCGCTGGTATCGACGCCACCATTGGCAATTCCACCGTTGTCGTGGATCCTTACCGTCACATTCGCGGTTCCGTACGCATTCGCCGCGGGTGTGTAGGTGAGTGTGCCGTTGGCGGAAATGCCCGGTTGCGCGGAGAACAGGCCAGGGTTGTTGTTCGACACGATGAAATCGACGACCTGCGACGACTCGTTGGGCGGCCCGGCACTTATTGAAGTTGCCCACGGATTAAGTGTCTGGGGACCTGCATCCTCCAGGACGGTCTGATCTGCACCTTTGGTGAAGGTCGGCGCGTCGTTGACCGCAAAGATCGTCACTGCCACCGTGGCCGTGTCGGTCTTGAAGTCGTCGACCCCATTAGTCTTCCCGTTGTCGGTGATGGTGTAGGTGAAGCTGTCGGCGCCGTTGTATTGCGGGTCCGTCGGCTTATAGCGAATCTTGCCCGACTCGATCACTGCCGTCCCGTGCGCCGGCGTACTTACCGCCGTGATCGTCAGCGTCTGTCCGCTCTCATTCGCGGGTCCCGCATTGTCATTGGCGAGCACATCGACCAGCACGCCCGTCGGGTCGTCTTCGCCCACCGATGCCGTGTCGTCCTGCGCATCGGGCGCGTCGTTGACGGCTGTCACCGTGATCGAGACCGTCGCCGGGGCACTGGTCAGTGCGGCCCCGCCCGCGGTTGCGTCATCGGTGACGGTGAAGGTGAAGCTGTCGGGGCCGTTGTAATTGAGCGCCGGTGTGTAGGTCACCGCGCCCGTCGCCGCGATGAAGCCCGACAACGTGCCGTGGCTCGGATTGGTGGCGATCGCAAACGTCAGCGTTTGGGTCACCCCGGCATCGCCGTCGTCGCCCGTCAGCACGATCGCCTTCGCAACATCCTCGAGGGTCGTGACGCTCTGGTCCGTGCCCGTCGGCGGGTCGTTGACGGCCGTCACCGTGATCGAGACCGTCGCCGGGGCACTGGTCAGTGCGGCCCCGCCCGCGGTTGCGTCATCGGTGACGGTGAACGTGAAGCTGTCGGCGCCGTTGTAATTGAGCGCCGGCGTATAGGTCACCGCCCCCGTCGCCGGGTCAAACCCCGACAACGTGCCGTGGCTCGGATTGGTGGCGATCGCAAACGTCAGCGTTTGGGTCACCCCGGCATCGCCGTCGTCGCCCGTCAGCACGATCGCCTTCGCAACATCCTCGAGGGTCGTGACGCTCTGGTCCGTGCCCGTCGGCGGGTCGTTGACCGGATTGACGGTGATGGACACGGTGGCGACGTTGGAATTCAACGAACCGTCGTTGGTCTTGTAGGTGAAGTTGTCGGTCGTCGTTTCGCTGCCGTCGTGCACGTAGGTGAATGACCCGTCGGGGTTCAAGGTGAAAGTGCCGACGTGGTGGGTCGGTCCCGTCACGAGCACCGCCGTCAGAGTCGAGCTGTCGACGTCCGTGTCGTTGCCCAGGACGCCTGGCGTCGGCACCGTCAGCGTCGCCCCTTCGTTGACCGAGTACGCATCGTTGTTGGCCACCGGTGCATCGTTCACCGGGTTGATGGTGATCGTTACAGTGGCGATGTTGCTGTCGGCCGAGCCGTCGTTCACCTTGTAGGTAAAGCTGTCGGTCGTTGTCTCGCTGCCATCGTGCACGTAGGTGAACGACCCATTCGCATTCAGCGTGAAGCTCGTCGCATGCGCCGGCCCGCTCACCAGCACCGTGCTCAGGTTCGCCGCCAGCGTGTCGGCGTCCGTGTCGTTGCCCAGCACGCCGGGCACCGGCACCGTCAGCGTCGCCCCCTCATTGACCGAGTACGAGTCGTTGGTGGCCACCGGTGCGTCGTTCACCGGGTTGACCGTGATCGTTACAGTGGCGATGTTGCTATCGGCCGAGCCGTCGTTCACCTTGTAGGTAAAGCTGTCGGTCGTTGACTCGCTGCCATCGTGCACGTAGGTGAA